>Ga0210409_10008376_pt1 | contig 10522 bp, 8 predicted proteins | sample IncBWH17MmetaG_FD_161649 | JGI IMG/M metagenome (GOLD analysis project Ga0210409, IMG submission 161649) | Forest soil microbial communities from Barre Woods Harvard Forest LTER site, Petersham, Massachusetts, United States - Inc-BW-H-17-M | ecosystem: Environmental > Terrestrial > Soil >...
CACCCGAGGAACGCAAGCGGATCGCGAGCAGCCTGGACCTCTGGACGCTTTTCGCCTCCAAGGAAGCCGCCTACAAGGCCCTCGTGAATCTCGGCTACTCGCCGGGATTTGCGCATCGGGAGATCGTAGTCTCGCCGGACTTGCGTACGGTGCGTTGGCGCGCGACGCAGCCTCTCGCATTGCAGGTCCATTCCGAGGGTCGGTACGTTCATGCTGTCGCCTGGAGCCCGTCGAGCGAACGGCCTCATGGGCGAGTCGCTTCTGCACAAACACCCGAAAGCCAGGCCGCTCGTGTCCTCCTTTCAGAGCTTGTCGCTGACGTCACGGGCTGCGAAGCGGCGGACCTTCAGGTGGTGCGCGACCCACTCCAGGGGGGGTGGGACGGTTTTGGTCCACCCCGTGTCGAGCACCGGGGGAGTCCGCTGGACGCTAGCGTGAGTCTTTCGCACGACGGCGGATTTGTCGCAGCCGCGTTGCTCGTTTGATCGCTCTGGCCCCCAAGGCGCCCCAAAAGGAAGACGAGTCGCCGATTGTGTGCCCTTCTGCTCGCGACCCGCTGAGTTGCGAGTTAATATTGATGGGAGGCTCACACCCAGCCGGCGAGAGCTTGCATGCCGCGTTCGACTTTGCTTCTGATTACCCCTTTGTTCGCGGCGAGCTATCTCGCTCCGTTGGTGATCGCCTCGTGCACCGAGACACCGCTTCTGCCTGCAGAGGACCCCTATGGCTGGAACGATGACAGCTCGGTGGTTTCGAGCGCAACCGTCGGCGCTTCGTCCGGGGCGCCTTCAAGCGGATCGACGGGCGGCAGCGGCGTCGGAGGGGGAGACCCTTCGAGCGGATCGTCCGGAGGCTCCACTTCATCGTCCGGTGGGTCAGGCCCACAGGGCTCTTCCGGGCCCGGCGGCCCCATGGGTTCCCCTGGCGGGACCGACGGCGGCGACGCGTACGTCGGTTATTGCGGCAGCGGCAACTGCGACTATCACACCAGCACGTGCTGCTTGCCTGGGGATGCGGGCCTCGACGCCGCTTATTGCGTCAAGGGCCTCAATTACGCCTGCGGCGCGAACATCGCTACGTACCACTGTCTTGGGCAGATCGACTGCCCGACCAGCGGCAAGGTGTGCTGCGGCGTGTACGATACCACGGCAATGACCGCCGGCACGGCGTGCCAGACGGGCCCCTGTCAGAATCCGCAGTTTTGCCTGAGCGACCCCGAATGCGCCGGCCCCAAGTGCACCAAGCAGTCGTGCCAGGGCGTCTCGCCCTTGTACCTTTGCGGGCTGCAAAGTGGGCCGCCTTACATGTGCACGACCGCTCCGTAGTGACCTGAGTCCGTAATTCGTAAGGAATTACGGACTCAGGTCAACAGCCCGTCCCCGTCCCCCTCCCCGCACCCGATTCTCGTCGTCGCAGGCCGGGGACGGGAACGGGGATGGGGACGGGCTGATCACTCTCTTGCGCCGGGCTGCACTAAGGCCCCTTGATCTCGATGGGGGGCAGCGTGAGGACTCGCGCAGACGCCGCAGGGGCTTCCGTCGCCGACGCCGTGTGCGCCAAGGTGGCCGACGGCGCTGCGGCCGCCCCCCATTTGGCCCGCGCGCGGTTTCCTACGCTCAGTCCCGCGGCCATCGCGAGACCAACCACCGCAAGGAGCATTGCCATATACGCGAGCGTTCGACCTACGCTTTTCCCACCGGCGGTGGTCGGCGGTGCACTTGGCGTCGGCTGCTCGGCGGGCAACGGCGGCGGGGGCAATCGAATGCCACCACTCGGACCGGAGACCTTCGGGGGTGCGTCACTCAGCTCAATCCCCTCGAGTCCCCCTTCGATGGAGTCGAGCTGAATCGTTGCGTTGGGGTCGACGCGCGGTTTGTCCGACTCGTCGCTCATGAGACCCCTCTAAAGTAGCGCGCCGCGCCTCGATGGGCCAGATTGCACTCGGCCCAACCGCGCAGCACGCTCATTCGAGCGAGGCTGCCGCCGATGGCGACACGCCTTCGATCTCGGCAATCTGCGAGGTGAACTGGGCGTAATCGTGCCGTACGCGCCGCAATGTCTCGGGATCCTCGGCCGCCAGGTCGTGCGTCTCGTGGGGATCGCGGTCGAGATCATAAAGGCGGTACGTATTGGCATCGAACAGATGATGCAGTTTCAGCCCGCCCTCGATGAATGCGCGCTTCGGATCATAGTAAACGTTTCGCGGTTGATCGATGAGGATGGGCCGAGCAGCCAGGTCCGCGCCCAAAAGCTCGGACGTCAGGCTTTCTCCACGCGCGCCCGCGTCGGCTGCGACGCCAGCGAGTTCCAGTATCGTGGGCTCGAGGTCCACGTGACTCACACGTCGCGAGATGCGTCGCGGCTTGGCGCCGGGAACTCGAATCAAAAGCGGCACGCGGACGATTTCCTCCCATACTTCTCGTCCGTGAAAATATTCTCCATGCTCGCCGAAGGCTTCTCCATGGTCGCCGGTCAGGACAACGACCGTCCTTGAAGCCATCGGCGACGCATCGAGGGCTTCGATCACCCGCCCAATGTGGAAGTCGGTAAATGCCACTTCGCCGTCGTAGAGATCGCGTGGCGAGTTTCCAAACGTCGAGAAGCCAGGATGTCTCAGGTATTGATTGTGTGGGTCGAGAAAGTGGACCCACACGAAGAAACGATCGGGCGTGATCTCGAGCTCTTTGAGCAAGGAGATGGCCGCATCGGCCAGGCCTCGAGAGGTGTAATAGCGATCGATGTGCGAGCCCGGCGGCGCGTCTCCTTCGCCAGGCACCGAGAGAAATCTGTCGAACCCCGCGACCCAACCGAGCTCCGGCTGAAACAAGAAATGCGACGCCGCGCCCGCCGTCCGAAAACCCGCTTGCTTTAGCCGCTCCGCAAGCAGCACGTTTTGACTGAGATAGCGAACCTCGTGGCGATTTGTCCGTGGCATCTCCGACGGGTAGCGACCCGCCATCATGGGTGGCAAACAATACCCGGTGTACGTGGAAATCGAGTAAGCGCGCTCGTATACGGTGGACTTCGCGGCCAGCTTGTCGATCTGCGGAGACACGTTGCGTTGGTAGCCCATGAAGCCCAGGTCAGGTCGCAGCGCATCCACCGTAATGAACAAAAAGGACAGATTCTGCGGGATCTTGTCGCGAGCCACGGCCGGTGGAGCGGCCGCAGCGCGCGGGCGCTTCACGGCGTGCAGGTCCTCCCCGTCGCAGTCCTCGTCGATACCGTTGTCCGGGATTTCACGGGCGCCGGGGTGTATTCGCTTGTCGCTGTCGTTGCAGTCGCCCCCGCCGAGCCAGCTGGAAAATCCGTCGCCGTCCCAGTCGCCGAGGGTTTGCAGTCCGCGCAGCGCCGCCCGTGTCACCACGCCGTGCTCGAGCACGAGAGGCCGCATCGAGTTGTCGCTCGCACGAATGGCCCCGATCGGGGCGCAAAGAGCGAGCGCGCCCCCAAGGACAGCCTTGAAAGGACTCGTGAGGCGCGCAACGAGCAGGACGGACGCGAAGCCCGCGAGGAACGCAATGCCTGTAACAACCGGCTTGTAGTCCAGTGTGTCTTTGCGCAAAAGCCCAATGAACCCAAAGGCCCCTTGAAGCGCTTCGTCAGGACCAGCCCAAAGGTTGGGCAGCGCGATTACAGCCCACGTCCCAAGCACGGACCAGACCGCCGCCTTGCGACGCTGCAGGATCGGATACCGACGGGCCGCCTCGCGCACCGCCGCCATGACGCCGACGCTCAGAACCATCGCGGCCGCAAGAATGAGAGCGGACCAAAGCGCCGAGGCAAGCGCGGCCAGGGCTTCGTTTTGAAAGTTCCCGCTCAGGTAGACGTGAAGGCGAAAACAGCAAGCCAACACGAACGGGAGCACCACTCCGAACGCGTAAATGTGAGGCGTTGCCACTCGACTGCGAAGCGCGCCGAGGCGCGCGGGGGTCAGCAGCCGCAAAAACAGATACACCCCGACCCCGACGATGGCGCCCATCGGGACCACGAGCAGCCCCGCGGCGGCAACGAACCGGGCTGCGTCCATGCCACCGGATGCGCCCAAACCGGAATGCTGAAGCTGCAGTGCCTCGGTTACCGCAGCGACAATCGCGGCGAGGGTGGACGTGAGCACCGCGTTGTCAAAACGCCGTAGACGCGCGAGGTACCCGCCCTGGCGCACTGTCCGCAGAATCCGGAGGACGCGCTCCTCCGTCACCGTCGGTAGGACCCTCGTGGGCTCCTCGACGGCGGGCAGGTTCGTGGTCGCCTGTTCCACCTGATAGCCGGGAGCTTGCATCGAGCCCCCCGACATGACCGGATGATTCGTTGTGGATGATATGGGTTCGATAGTGATGTCCGCGGACTCACCGTTGAGTTGCTGTGCGCGTGCGTCCAAGCCGGATGCGCCCGGCCGCGTGTAACGTCGCAGCGACGTCAGAGCCGCCGTCAGATACCTGTCTGTCAGGCTGGTGATTTTTTCGAGGTATTGACGCAAAGTGCCCGCGGAAGCTTAGCAAGGTCCTGGGGCGTTCCATGGACACCTTCGCGCCGCTCTGCAAATACTTGGGTGTTTTCGTGAACCATGCATGAACTGGTCCGATGGGAACCAGCATTGCAGCCAACGTGTGGTCCTCAGACGCGTCAAGTAGGCTGCAGACCATCACCCACACTGAACACGAATGACCGAAGCGGTTCATGCTCAAGCGCTGGGGAACGGGAGGCCGGTCCTCGTGCTTCATGGCTGGGGCGTGTCCGGCGCAGATCTGATGCCGCTCGCAAATCTGATGGCGGACGCCGCGCGCGTGCACGTGGTGGATTTGCCGGGATTCGGGCAGTCGCCGCGACCGGAATCGCCGTGGGGCACGCGGGAGTACGCGCGCTGCGTCCTGGACTATATGGACGCCCAAAAGCTCGAAAAAGTGGACATCGTGGCGCATTCCTTCGGGGGTCGGATCGCCCTCGTCCTCGCGTCGAGTCATGCGCTGCGCGTTCGACGGCTCGTGCTCATGGCGGCCGCCGGCATCCCCCCCCAAAGGCGGTTTGCTAGGCGAGTGTATCTGTCGATGCTCCGCGTCCTCCGCAAGCTGCTTCGCCTGGCGGCACCATTAACCGGGCCAGCTCCGATGAACTGGTTTGGTCGCCGGTTCGGATCGCGAGACTACAAGTCGGCGGGCCCGATGCGCGAGACGCTGGTACGCGTGCTCGCCGACGATCTTACGTCCAATCTGACGCAGATCCGCGCTCCCACTCTGCTTTTGTGGGGCTCTCTCGACACGGAAACGCCGGTCGAGATGGCAGAGCGTTACAAGCAATCGATCGAGCGGTCCGAGCTCGTGGTCCTGCCCAATCGCGACCACTTTCCGTATCTCGGAGACGGCGCGCAGCTATGCGCTTATTACATCAATGACTTTCTCGCGCGGGCGTAGCCGATGACGACGTCGAGCGCGGCTCCCCGTACGGTCTTCTTGTTCGCGTCCCTGATAGCGTTTTCCGTTCTCCGGCTCCTTCGCTATTTGCGATATTTTCAGCAAGAGGAGTACGCGGGTAGGCGCTTCTTCGCGTGGATGGTGAAGGCCCGCGCCCTCGATCGCCGCGGAACGCTGGCATCCGTTGCGGCAGCGGCCACTGCGGCCTGCTGGCCAGCGGGAGGGGCCATCATCGTCGATGGCTTTGCCTGCGCCTTATTTCTCTTGGCGCTCTCGGAGCCGAACCCATTTCGGTCCGGGAAGCTTGCGCTTCGAATGACCGCGCGTGCAACGCGCATTTTCGCCGTGTCGACGATTCCCGTGGCGGCCGCCGCGTACGGGTTGAGCCGTTTCATCGTCGGTGTCCCCGGATCGTCGGGCGTCGCGCGCATAGCGCCGTGGCTGGTCGTGGCAGCGATGATTCAGCTTTTGCCCGGGGCACTCGTATTGGCCAACGCGGTGCTCGCCCCAGAGGAACTGGTCCGGCAGCGCCGATATGGTCGGGAGGCGCGAGATCAGCTCGACCGATACAAACCATTCGTTATTGCCGTGACCGGCAGCTACGGCAAGACATCGACCAAGCTGATGCTCGCAGAGATGCTTTCGCAAGCTGCCCCCACGTTTTGTCCGCCCGGCAGCACCAACACCGTGATGGGCATCAGTCGATGCGTGAGAGAGTCATTGCGCCCGGAGCACCGATTCGCAGTGCTCGAATACGGCGCGTATGGGCGCGGATCCATCGCACGACTCTGTGCACTCGCGCCTCCAAGCGCGTCGATCATCACTTCGATTGGCATCATGCACCTCGAACGGTTCGGAACCGAGGAGGCAGTCGTTCTTGCCAAGTCCGAGCTCGCCGCGGCTACCCCACCCGGACACCTGCTGCTCCTGAACGGCGACGACGAAAACTGCCGTCAGGTCGGGGAAAAGTACGCGGACCGAAAAGTCATCCTGTTTGGCACGTCCTCTGCGAGCGACCTCGACTACCGCCTCGAGATCTTGTCGAGCAAAGCAGGCGTTACGGAGTTCCGGATCCATCGAGACGGCGCGCAGCACGTCGGGCGAGTGCCCATCATGGGCAGGCACCTGCTTCGGAACATGCTCGGTGCCTTCGCGATGTCGGTAGAACTCGGTGTCTCGCCAACCCTTCTCCTCGCGGTCGTCCGGAATCTGCGAACGGCGTCCAACCGGCTCGAGATTACGTCCGATGGCGGGGTCACGGTGCTCCGAGACGCATACAACTCCAATCCCATCGGATTCCAGGAGGCGCTCAGCGTGCTTGGAGCGGTGGGGACCGGGCGGAAGATCCTGCTCACCCCAGGAATGGTGGAACTGGGTCCGCGCCAGTTCGAGGAGAACGCCACCGTCGCTCAGCGCGCGGTGACGCTTTGCGATCACGTCATCTTCGTCGGCTCGACGAATCGACGGGCCCTGCTGAAGGGCGCGGGCTCCGCGACGTCTCGTCGGGCGGTGGTCGAGACCGTGCAAACTCGCGAGGAGGGGTTGGCTCGTATTCACGCGCTCTCGAAGGCGGGCGACACTGTCTTGATTGAAAACGATCTTCCCGACCTGTACGAAGAGAGCCAAGGTTTCTAGTTCTCGCAAAAAGAACCATGCTGGACATCGCAGTCTTATTCGGGGGTCGCTCCGTCGAACACGAAATCTCCATCATTACCGGACTTCAGGTGATCGAACATCTCGACGCGTCCCGGTACAAAGCGTTGCCCGTGTACGTGGCGCCCGACGGCAAGTGGTTCACCGGCGATGCCCTGCTCGATCGAGATCTCTACCGACGCCGATCGTTCGACTCGGCCAAGCTACAGGAGGTTATATTGAGCAGCCGGCCGGGCCGTCTGGGCTTTTATCGCACGCGGGATTCGCGCGGCGCGCGCCTCTTCGAAAAGCCCATGGCCGAGCGACCCGTCGATTACCCGGTTTCGGTCTTCTTCCCGGCGTTTCATGGGACTTTCGGGGAGGACGGATGCGTGCAGGGCATGTTCGAACTCGTGGACGCGCCCTTCGTAGGCAGCGGGGTCTGCGCATCCGCCATTGCCATGAACAAGGCCATGTGCAAGGCCGTCGCGAAGTCGTTGGGGCTCCCCTTGGTCGACTACTGCGTTCTCGATTGCTCCTCTCGCCCGCTGGACCTTCTTGAATTGCGACGACAAGTGGCTGCGTCAGGCCTCGACGACTTCCCGCTGATCGTGAAGCCGTGTTCGCTCGGTTCCAGCGTGGGTGTCGCCAAGGTCTCTTCACTCGAGGAGCTCGATGCGGCAATTGTGTCTGCGGCTGCCCTCGACAGCCGGGTGCTCGTCGAGCGATGCGTACAGCGACTCCTCGACCTGAACGTCGCCGTGCTCAAACGGGTTACCACACAGGCGTCGGTCGTTGAGATTCCGATTTCCAAGGGGGGTACTCTGAGTTACGACGACAAATACGCGGGCGATGGCGGGTCCAAAGCGAGAAGCGTTTCTGCGGGGATGGCCGCCGCTGCGCGCGTGATTGACCCAACAGACTTGCCCATCGAGCTAAAAGAAACCGCACGATCGATGGGCGTTCGCATTTTCGATGCACTCGGCTGCCGAGGCGTCGCCCGAGTGGATTTCCTCTTGGATTCGGAGCACGACGTCTTGTACTTCAACGAGATCAATACCATTCCAGGCTCGATGGCCTATTACCTCTGGAGTGAATCGCATCCGAGGATCTTATTTCCGGAGCTCCTGAATATACTTATCGAAGGAGCCCTGGCCGAGGCGGCACAACGTCAACGCCTAAGACGAAGCATCGAATCCAAGGTGCTCTGACGGCGCACCATAACGACAAGGATGGCCATCGGCCCAACCGCTCGTATGCTTGCGGGACCATGACCTCCGTCACATCCCGGGTGCAAGTCGAAAGAGTCAACTCAGGGGGAGCTGCGGAGACCTTCTTCGATACGCTCGCTGTCGAAGAGCCGCTCGAGATTCGACTCGCGTGGACCGACGGCTGCGAGAAGCACGAGCGGCCCATTGCCGTAACGATGCGCACCCCGGGTCAGGATGTCGAACTCGCCCTCGGCTTTCTCTGGTCCGAAGGCGTGATCACTCAGCATGATCAAGTGGGCCGTTGCTCGGCCGATGGGAACCTCGTTCGCGTAGAACTCCAGGCGGGCGTGCGCGTCGATCTCGGAGCGTTGGACCGACACGTCTACGTCTCGTCGAGCTGCGGAGTTTGCGGCAAGGCCTCGATTGGCTCGGTACGCACGCGAAGCTCGTTTCCGGCGACCCACCAACCTGGTCCGTTGCTGGATGCAAGGCTGGTGAACGGCATTCCCCCCGCATTGCGGGCCGCTCAGTCGGTGTTCGACGTGACCGGGGGCTTGCACGCAGCGGCCTTGTTCGACGAGCGCGGAATGCTGACCAACCTGCGTGAAGACGTGGGACGTCACAACGCCGTCGACAAGCTGGTTGGTGCGGCGCTGTTGAAGGGCGAGTTGCCGCTATATGCACGGGTACTCGCGCTAAGCGGCCGTGCCAGCTTCGAGTTGATCCAGAAGGCGACGATGGCGGGGCTCCGAGTGGTGGCCGCGGTCGGAGCGCCCTCGAGTCTCGCTGTAGAGCTGGCGCGCGAGTCGAAGATGACGCTCCTCGGCTTCGTGCGAGATTCGCGCTTCAACGTGTACTCAGGGGCAGAGCGAATCACAGGAACGGGTTCTTGCCACGAAGCGCTGACATGCTAACGATTTTGTGAATGGCCCAGACACCGGTTCGTACTGGATCTGCCTCGGAAGTCGAAGACGCGCCCAGGTCAGCAACTTCCGACATCCAAGAGATTCGGGCGCGCGCTGTGCCCGCCAACAAAGCGTCGGACATTCGGGAAATCAGAGGGCCAGCGACCACGAGCGCGTACGCCAGCGCCGTGGCGGCGGCCTCGATTCGCCCTAAGGAAGGGCCTTCTGGGACGGACGCTATCAGGGTAACCCACGATCTTCAGTACACGTGGGACTACGCCTGTCAGCGCCCCGATTTGCGCGTGCTTTACGAGAAGAGCAAGGACCTCTTATGGAATGGGCGTACCGAGATCGCATGGGAAACGCCGGTCGACCCCACGGCCGAGAACATTCCCGATCACATGAATGGCCTTTCTGCCACTTCGTTCTGGTCCAAGCTCGATCCAAAAAAGGACATTCCCGAGGTGCGTCGCCAGCAATCGGCCTACATGTTTTCCAACTTCCTGCACGGCGAGCAAGGGGCTCTTCTCGCGACCTCGCAGATCGTCGAGCTTGCGCCGTCCGCGGACGCAAAGTTCTACGCGGCGGCTCAGGTCTTCGACGAGGCGCGCCACGTTGAGGTGTACGACCGTTACCTTCGAGAGAAGGTCGAGGTCGTTTATCCGATCAGCGGCTACTTGCGCGAATTGCTCGACGCCATCCTCGGCGACTCACGTTGGGACTTCAAGTTCCTGGGAATGCAGATCATGGTCGAGGGCCTTGCGCTCGGCGCCTTCGGAATGATCCACCAGATGACAGCCGAGCCCCTCATCAAGCAGATCACCCAATACATCATGCAGGACGAGGCTCGGCACGTCGCCTTCGGCGTCCTCTCGCTGAAGGACATGTATCGCGACATGAACGAGCGTGAGCTCAGAGACCGGGAAGACTTCGTGATCCTTTCGTCCAGACTGATGCACGACCGGCTCCTTGGGCAGGAGGTTTGGGAGCGGATGGGATTCCCGCACGACGAGTGCGAGGAGGCGGTCAAGACTTCACCCGCGATGAAGGTCTTCCGCAAGCTTTGCTTCTCCAAGATCGTTCCCAACATCAAGCGCTTGGGTCTTTTGACGCCCTATGTGCGGAAGGCCTTCGAGGAGCTCGACGTCATCGAGTACGAGGCGTGGGAACCGACGGCGTGAGTAACCCGGGGCATGCGCTGCCAGCAGCATGACCTTGCCTGCGGCCCTGACGGCCGATGCGTGCTTTGCCATCGAAGCGAGGCGCTCGCGTACGGCCGATCGCCCAAGAAGTCGCTTCTCGGTTTGATGGTCGCCGCTTTGGTCGCGGCGACAGGCGCGGGCGTCCTGGCTTACCGTGTGAG
>Ga0210409_10008377_pt1 | contig 10522 bp, 5 predicted proteins | sample IncBWH17MmetaG_FD_161649 | JGI IMG/M metagenome (GOLD analysis project Ga0210409, IMG submission 161649) | Forest soil microbial communities from Barre Woods Harvard Forest LTER site, Petersham, Massachusetts, United States - Inc-BW-H-17-M | ecosystem: Environmental > Terrestrial > Soil >...
CCGCTACACTCTTGGAACGCAGCAGGTCCTTCACCTTGCCGGCTTCCTGTCCCCCGGCCAGAATCATGCGGACTTTCTGCTTATCGCAGAACTCCACCGCATCGCGGATGTCGCGTGCGCGGTCGGCAAACACCAGCACCGGCATATCTCCCCGTACCACCGGAGCCATCGCTTCCAGCTTCACGTCTCGTTCAAAGGACACACCGCCAGCTTTGTCCAGCGCCTGCGCATAATGCCGGGCCTGTTCGAAATAGTCCGCGAGTTGCTCCACTTGCTTGTCGTATTCCTTCTTGGCGTCGGTGTACGGCTTTTCCTTGCGTGTAAAGGTGCTGAAGTCGAAGCTTTGCGTTTCGATTTGCGGCCAATCGATCACCATCGCCGCATTCCTGCGGATGGCCATATCGTCCATCGTCCAACCGGCTAGATAAAACGCCGACGCTTGCCCTCCCACCAGACTGGAGGCGCCTCCACTGTCAAATCCTCCACTCGCGGGCACCGCCATTACTTCGGTAATGCCTGCCGCGCGTGTCACGGGAATGTGCGTACTCGACGGAAACACGGCCGTCGCCGCCACCGCGTCGGGATTAAATGGACCCGTCTCCGTGGTGTCGACCGTTGCCCGCACCGCCGCAATTTCGCTCAGACCCATCTGCGTGACCGGGTCGAACAACCCCGGGTACACTTGCAGGCCTTTCGCGTCGATCACTTTCACTCCCGCCGGAACAGGCACGTTTGCGCCCACCGCGGCAATCTTTCCATCGTGGATCACCACCGTGCCATCCTCAATCGGCGCACCCGCCAGCGTGAAAATCTTCGCGTGGGTGATGGCATAGTCCGTCGAAGCGGCCGTCTGCGCGTAGCTCATCGCCGCCACCGCTCCACAAACCATTCCCGCAGTTACGGCGCGCACACCGGTTCGCGTGATTCTCATTGCGCACCTCCCTGTTCACCTTCCACTTGCGGCGGTTTCGGCTTCTCTTCCGGCTTTTTCTCTTCGGGCTTCTTTTCTTCAGGCTTTTTCTCGCCCTTTTTCTCGCCCGTTGCGTCCGGGTTCTTCTCGGCGGCCTTCTTGGCCTTCGCCAACAGCTCTTTCTTTTCCTTTTCCAGAGCGCCGCGTCCCGCGATTTCCTTGTCGCGGTCGAAATAGACGCGCCCATCAATCAAGGTCTTCTGCACCACGGCGTAAGCGCTCATGGGGTCGTGATTGTAAATCACCAGGTCGGCGTCCTTGCCGACATCGATGGAGCCGACGCGCTTCTCGATTCCCAGTTGTATGGCGGGATTCAGCGTAACCATTTTCAAGGCGTCGTCATGTGACATTCCGCCGTACAGCATGGACTTCGCCGCCTCCTGGTTCAGGTGCGTGGCCTCCGCCGCGTCGTCTGAGTTGATGGACACCACCACGCCCCGTTGGGTCATCAGCGCCGCGTTGTACGGTATCGCGTCGTACGCTTCCACCTTGTACGCCCACCAATCGGAGAATGTGCTTGCTCCCGTCCCGGCAGCCGCGATTTCATCGGCCACCTTGTAACCTTCCAGCACGTGCTGCAGCGTCTGCACCTTGAATCCGTACTCCTTCGCCACGCGCAGCAGCATCAGGATTTCGTCTTCACGGTAACAGTGCGCGTGCACGTAGCGTTTTCCTTCCAGCACTTCCACCAACGGATCGAGTTTCACGTTGCGTTGCGGCGGAATCACGTTGTTCTCTCCCGCCGCCACTCGTTTGTTGTAGTCGTCCCACGACTTTTTGTAATCCTTCGCTTCCGTGAACGCTTCGCGAATGGTTTCTTCCACGCCCATGCGTGTCGCGGGATAACGGTCTGGTGCTCCGGGCGTGCGGAAGTTGGAGCGTTTCGGGTTCTCTCCGAGTGCGAACTTGATCCCCGGCTTTGCTCCCTCAAACGGCAGTTTGTCCGCGGGTTGGCCCCAGCGCAGCTTGATCACGATTGTTTGTCCGCCAATGGCGTTCGCCGAACCGTGCAGCACATTCGCGGTGGTCACTCCTCCCGCCAAATCGCGGAATATCGCCATGTCATCAGAATTCACCACGTCGGCTATGTTCGCCATCGAGGACACCGACACGCTTCCTTCATTCACGCTGCCATCCACCGCGATGTGTGAATGGCAATCGATGATTCCCGGCGTTACAAACTGCCCCGCCGCGTCGATCACCTGCGCATCAGCCGGCGCTTTCACGGAAGTTCCCACTGCCGCGATCTTCCCGTCCTTAATCAGCACGTCGCCTTTTTCGATCGTTCCATGGGACACCGTCAAAATCGTAGCGTTGCGAATCAGAATCGCGGAAGAAGCATTTTCCGCACCGCAAAGCCCTGACGCGCCCAGCACCGCAGCCACGAGCGCCATTGCGACCTTCATCCATACTTTCATTGCGCACCTGCTGCGAGTGTCGCGTGGCTCGGCTTCGTTCCCGTAAATTCAAACGTGTATCCCATCGCGCTGATCGACCCCTTCATGGTTTTTCCGTCGAATGTTCCGGTGAAAGTAACATCCGTGGGACTGCCGTTGATCGGCAAGCTGATCATGAAGTTGAATTTGTCTCCACTCAGGTAGCCGCTGAATACGTTCCCGGTGCCGCGGGTTCCCGCTACCGTGCCGCTCAAGGTCCCATCGCTCGCCATGGTCAGGTCCGCAGTGGACTCTTCGTCACCTTCGGGCGTGGTGTACGTCAACTTCCATTTCCCGGTCAAATCACCCTTCGGTGGCTCGCTCGGCCGTATCGGTTCGCGCACCTCGTATTTCCGTCCATCGACGAATACCATCTTCACCTTGGTCTTTTTGTCGAACAGGTCGCCGTCCGTCACCACCAGGTTCGCGATCTTCCCCTTCTCGATCGACCCGGTTGCGTCTGCGACTCCAAAAATTTCGGCAGGCGAAAGCGTCAGCGCACGCAGCGCCGCCTCCGGACTCAGTCCCGCGTCGATCGCCTTCTTCACCGCTGGCAAAATATCCTTCGGCGTGGCCATCCCTCCCGAATAAAACGCAAACTTCACCCCGGCCTGCTCCAGCGCCGCTGGTGAGGACGGCGCGCGGTCGCGGAATCGCAGCGTCCTCAGCGACGGGATTGCTTCCGGGTCCGCATCCTTTTCCGCTTCCGGCCATTTCAAATCCACCAGCACGGCCATCTTTTTCGCGGCGATTTCCGGCGCCACTGCATATCCCATCTGCCCGCCGTACAGCACCGCGTGCAATTTCCATTCTTCCACTAACTGCAGCGCGCGCCGGATCTGCAGCGACGTGTTCCCCGGTATCAGCACCACGGCGTGCTTCCCGAGCGCCTCCGCCAGCGTCGCTTCAGTGCGGTCATATTTCGGCCGCTCCGTCCCGCGGCGACTCTTTTCGTACGCTGCTTCCGCCTGCGTGCTCCAATTCGTGTCCAGCCAGACTTGCCGCACGTACGCGATCGATCCCATCAGCGAACTAGGGAAATTCCGGAAGCCGCCCGAAGTTTGCAGCGACACAGGAATCGCCACCGGCTGTTTCACTACGAAATTGCCCGGCCGCTCGCCTCCCAAATCCAGAATCGCAGCCTGCCCTGGAAAAATTCCAGCCTTTGGCGCCGAAATCGTGGTCGTGAATCCGGCCGCGCGCCAACTGTCGATCTTCGGATCGTTGGGATTCACTTCGTCCGCGGCGTTGCGCCACGGCGTGGTCAGAGGCCGATCTTCCGGCCCGCGCGAAACTGCTGCCTGCTGTCCGCCACCGCCCCCTCCGCCGCCTCCGCTTGGCGCCCCTGCCCCGCTTTGTGCGGGAGCAAGACCCACATCCGTGAATCCGTCGATCAGCCCGGGATACACAATCAGCCCTTTGCCATCGATCACCCAAGCGTCCGCCGGTATCGTTACGTTCGTCCCGATCGCGGTGATCACTCCGCGCGACACCACCACCGTCTCGTTCTCCACCGGCGCCGATCCTACCGGCACAACTTTCGCACCGCGAATCGCGAAGCTCCGCGGCTCGCCTCCTTGCGCAGACAATCGTGGCGAAACTCCAAGGCTCATGCCCATCGCAGCAAATACAACTAACCACACACGTGGGCGAACGCTTCCAAGACTCATGCTGCACTCCTTGATTCTTCGTGCGAAGTGGCGAACTACATTCCCCGCAGACCCTTGAGGCTAGTGGCAACCTACCCTTCAGGTCAAGCTCGGGCTGAAAAAAGGCCGGGCCATCGCCCGTCCCTTTTGTATTTTCTGTTTTCGTTTCGACTAGGGCTTCTTCTTTTTGCCGCCCAACAATCCGCCCAACTGGTTCAGGGCCCCGGCTGCCGCGGGATTTCCACCCGCCAGGCCCTGAAGGCCTGTTGTGGCGCCGCCTGCTCCGCCGCCTACGCAGCTCAACTGCGACTTCAGAAGGCTAGCTGTCGCTCCGCCAACATCCGGCGTGAATTGCGGATTCGCAGTCGTGCCGCGAACCTGTAGCGGCACCTTGATTTCGCCACTCTTGCAATTCGCGGCGCCGCCACCTAACATGCCGCCCACCGCGCTGTTCAGCGCACCTGTCGCCGCACCGCCCGCAGCACCCGCCGCCGCGGTCACCATGGAGCTGTTCACGGTTGCTACCAAATTAAAGTTCATGTTGTTCTTGGAATCCAGCGTTCCGCCACCCACCACCGTTCCGAGCGACGGTACCACCAAATCCAGGTTGTCTGCTTTCAGGCCGGTCGGCGCCATGTGCACGTTCGAAGTGAACTTCTCGATGTCCAGGTCGTTCCCGGTCTTGATTCCGGCCAGTGAACCGACCGCCGCCATCTTCGAACCCAGGTTGAATCCGGCGAGTTTCCCGTTGAACAGTCCAATTGTGCCGTCGGTAATCAGCTTGTTCGTCGGTCCGGTCACGTGCAGATTGGTACTCAACGTTCCCGCGGTCAGTTTCGATCCTGACGGCAGATTAATCCCCAGCGCGGGCAGAAACGCTTCCAGGTCCGTTGCCGGCAAGTTCTGGCCCTCCACTTTCAAGTCGACGGCAAATTCGTCTCCCTCCGATTTATAGGTTCCCGAAAGATTAGATTTCGCGTTGCCAATTTTCGCCACGGATGGGTTGATTACCCCTGTGCCCTTCTCCAGATCATATTTTGTATCAAAGTCCAACGTGAGCGGCACTCCTGACGGCTGTCCACCCGCCACCAGCACGGCCTTCGACAGCTGCAGCGTTCCCTTCGTGGCCATCACGCCGCCTTGGCTCACCAGCGCCGCGTCCATGCCCACGATGCCGCCCAGTCCCAGGGACGGATCCAGAAATCCCGTCGAGGCCAGATTCAAGTTGCTGATATGCAATTTAACGTCTTGTGGCGTAAGCGCGGCGTCTTTTTGGTCAACGGGCCCCACTTTTCCATCGATCTTCATCGTGCCGCCGCCCGGCAATGTCATGGAAAATTCCACGGGGAAACTGCTATGCATGGCTACATCGTCGGCCGTCAAATTCACGTTTGTGTACACGCTGCGCTTCTGCGAAGTGGTGGCGCCCAGGGTGATCTGCCCGTCCTTCAATCCCAGCGTTTTGATGGTCAGCGATTCCGCGGTCTTGTTGGAACCGCCGCTTGTGGACGACGGCACCGAATTTCCTCCAATCGACGAAAAATTCCATTTCCCGCTCGGATTCTTGAGCAGCGTTACCTGCGGATTCACAATCTCGATTCCTGTTACGTTCACTTGCTGCGAAAAAATCAGCGGCATCAATTCCACGCCCAGCTTCACCGATTTCGCCGTCAAGAACGGAGCGTTGTTGAACTTGGGATCGTCGGCAATCGACAGATTGTCAATTTCCAACGATCCGCTCAGTATCGACAGGCTCAGATTGCCCAACTCCACTTTTCGCCCGAGCGACGCCGATGCTTTTTGCTCAATCGTCGGCCGGAACTTGTTCACCGGGATTAGGAACGGCACGATGAACAGCACCACCAGCAACACCACCACGGCGATTGCGACCCATTTCAACTTACTGCTCATGGAATCCTCCAGCTAGGTAAGCGTAGGCGGGCGCCGCTCTTGCACTCGGCCCGATGATACCACAGCGTCCCTTTTCACTCGCCGTGCGATTTATGTTTGGGGGAGTCTAGTACTACACCTGCAAAACGTCTCCCTCGCGTGCCACCATTTGATAAAGCACGGGGCTTACGATGCGCCCGAGGAAGAGACGGGAAACAAGCCCAGCGACGATAACGATGGCGAAAGGCTTCTGCGAATCCGAGCCAACGCCGCTGGAGAGTGCCGCCGGAAGAAGACCGAGGCAGGCAACAAGCGCGGTCATCATGATGGGACGCAGTCGCACCAGAGAGCCTTCGTATGTAGCGCGAGTGATATCTTGTCCCTCAAGGCGCAACTTATTGATGTAGGAGACGTCGATGATCGCGGTTTCCGCAGAGACGCCCAGGAGAACGATCAGTCCGAGAATGGAGGACACGCTAAACGGTGTGTGCGTGAGCTTGAGCGCCAATAGTGCGCCAACCGGTTCGGTCATGACCACGCTGAGCACGACCGTGGCGGGAAATTTGAGATTTCCGTAGAGCGCAAAAAGGATCAGAAAAACCAGGAAAATGGCGAGCGGCCCGATGACGGCGAATTGTGCTTTAGCCTCCAGAAGTTCGCTGTATTCACCTCCCCAATCCAGGCGATAGCCATCCGGAAGCGTCACACTTTTGGCGATGGCTTGCTGCCCAGCCCTAACGGCGCCCTCCAGGTTGCGCCCCTCGATGGAATATTGAATGCCGATGTAGCGCGAGTTGTTCTCGCGATAAATGAACGATGCGCCATTGGATTCCTTGATGTTCGCGAGCTCCGAGAGAGGGATCTGCTGGCCGGCGGGGGCGGGAACCAGCAGATTTGCGATCTCCCGCGCACCGGAGCGGAACTTCGGGTCCGCGCGCACGACCAGATCAAACAGTTTTTCTCCCTGAATCACCTGCGTGGCCGCCTGCCCCCCGACGGCGGCTTGCACCACGGCCTCGACGTCGGCAACGTTGATGCCATAACGAGCGATTTTCGCGCGGTCGGCCTCGATCAGCAGGCTGGGCTGGCCAAGCTCTCGCACCACGGTCAGTTCGGTGAAGCCCGGGGTTTTGTCGAGGACGTTCTTGATCTCCACGGCCTTTTTCTCGAGAACATCCAGGTCGGGACCGAAGATTTTTACCGCCAGCGCGGACTTTAAGCCCGTCAGCGCTTCGTCCACCGCGTCTTCGGCGGGCTGTGTGTAGTTGAAAATCACACCAGGGTAAGCCTCGAGTTTTTTCTGCAGGTCCCGGGTCAGCTCTTCCTTGGAATGAATCGAACCTGCCTTCCAGGATCTGTCGCCATACGGCTTCAAACCCACATAAAACTCACAATTAAAAAAACCGGTGGGGTCCGTGCCGTCGTCAGGACGGCCAAGCTCAGAACCCGTAACGGTGACCATCGGATATTGGATCAGCAGATTGCGGATTTCCGGCGCGAATTTTGCCGCTTCTTCAAACGAAATCGTGTACGGCATGGTGGCGCGAACCCAGATCGCGCCTTCATCCAGGTGGGGCATGAATTCTCCGCCGATGAACGGCACCAGAAAAAGTGAGGCCACAAAAACGACCGTGGCAAGAAACATGGTGAGCTTGGGTCGTTCCAGGCACCACTTGAGCTCCGAGCCATATTCGCGCTTGAACCATTCATAGATACGATTCTCTTTATCCTGCACACCTTTCGTGAACCAGTAGGAAACAAGTACCGGGACAAGCGTCAGGGTGAGCAGCAGCGCACCAAGAAGCGCAAATCCCATGGTGTCCGCCATAGGGTGGAAGAGTTTTCCGGCCGGTCCGCTCAGCGCGTAGATGGGCAGGTATCCTGCGATAATCACGGCGACGGAATAAAAGATGGGACGATCCACATCGCGCGCGGCGGCCAGAATGACTTCGGTTAGTTTGTACTCTTGTCCCTTGCGCAACCCCAGTTCGCGGTAGATGTTTTCCACCATGACAATGGTGCCGTCGATGATGATGCCGAAGTCGATCGCGCCAATGGACAGCAGGTTGGCCGCTTCCCCAGTCCAGTGCAGAAAGATGAACGCGAACAGGAGCGCCAGTGGAATGGTAAGCGCCGTGATTATCGCCGCGCGAAAGCTCACCAGGAAAAAGATCAGCACGACCAATACCAGAGCCATCCCGCGGAGGAGATTCCCTTCGACAGTGTCCGTGGTGACGCGGACCAGGTCGCTGCGGTCGTAGTACGGACGCACCTTCACGTCGGTCGGCAACAGCGTCTTGTTGATCTCTTCCGTTTTCTTCTCGACTCCTTCCAGCACGTTCTGCGTCTGCTCGCCACGGCGCATCAGGATCACGCCTTCCACCGCGTCGTCGTCTTTCTTCCGCTTGGTCTGGAAGCCAAAAATGCCCAAGCGCGGTGCGTGGCCAATTTCCACTCGCCCGATATCCTTTATTCGCACCGGCACGCCATTCACGCTGGCAACCACTACTTCGCCGATATCCGCCGTGTCCTTCACCAGGCCCAATCCGCGCACGTAATAAAACTGCCCGCCTTGCGTGTAGAACCCGCCTCCGGTGTTGGCATTGTTCGCGTTTAGCGCCGCAAGCGCCTGCACCACCGGCAAGTGATAGTTGTACAACTTCACCGGATCCAGCAGGACGTGATACTCCATGGTGGGCCCGCCAAATCCGGAATCGTCCGCCACGCCCGGCACGCTCTTGTAAGCTCGCTCGATAGTCCAGACCTCGAAGGTATGTAACTCCATGGGAGAGCGGTCGGGACTCTCGATCACGTAGCGGTACACCAGTCCGCTGGGGCTGAACAGCGGCGCCATGCTCGGTGTGACTCCCTGAGGAAGCGTTGCGTCGCTGATGCGCTGGAAAACGACTTGTCGGGCAAAGTAGGGATCAACGCCTTCATCGAAGGTCAACCGCACATCGGACAGTCCATATAACGATATGGAGCGCATGACTTTCAGGCGCGGCGATCCGTTCATCGCCAATTCCAGTGGAAGCGTCGTCAGGCGCTCCACCTCCTCGGCCGCGTGTCCCGGCCATTGCGTGATCAATTCCACCATCGGCGGCGAAAGATCCGGATAAGCATCAACCGGCATCTGTTTGAACGACCAGGCGCCCGCCACAACCATCAGAACCGTCAGCATCAGCACCAGAAAGCGCTGCTGAAGAGCGAATTGGACGATGCGATGAATCATCGAGCGGTCTCCGAACGCTCCTCTTAGTGCTGAATCGAATTCTTGAATTGCAGGAACAGACTGCCCTCACCCACCACGGGTTCGCCTTCTTTCAGACCGCCAGTGATTTGCGTGCGGCCCTGGTTTGTTTCCCCCACGGTGACAACTCGCCGCGCGAATTGGTTCGCATTTACTTGCACGTACGCGAACGTCTGGTTCTCCGTGTCTCTCAGAATCGCCGCATCCGGCACCGTTATGGCGCCGGGGATTGTCCCGGCCTTTACCAGCGCCGTCACGTACATGTCCTTCTTCAATTTCTTCCCTGGATTTTGCGTAACGATGCGCGCCTGCAGTGTTCGTGTGTTTGGGTCCAAGGCCGAGGCAATGTAGGAAATCTTCCCGTGAAAGAGTTCGGGATAGGAGTCCGTGTTGACTTCAACCGAGTCCCCCAGGTGCACAAACGGAAGATCGATCTGGTAAACGTTGACCAGCACCCACACCGTGTTCGTATTCGAAATCGTGAAACACTGTGTCGCACCCGATTGCAACAACTGTCCCGGCCCCACTAGCCGCTCCACGATTTCACCCGTCACCGGCGCAAGCACCGGTATCTCGGCCGTCGACGGCACGATTTTCTTGATCAACGCATCCGGGTCTCTCACCCCGAGTGCCCGCAGCGCATCCGCGGAGGATTCCATATCCGCATGCGCCTGGGTGTTGTTGGACTCCGCCTGCTGCAGATCGCCGAGCGAGATGGCACCGTGGGCAAAGAGATCCTGCGCCCGGGTATAAAGCTTTTCTGTCAGGGCAAACGCATCTCGCGCCTTAATGTAGGCAGACCGCGCAGCGGAATAGTCCGGGCTGGTAACCGTAAGCAGCGGCTGCCCGGCTTGCACGAATTGTCCGGGAGTGACCAGGATTTCGTGGACTGGCCCGCCAATCGCCGCAAAGACAGGGGTGGTGGCGAAGGCATCGTAGGCCACAGCGCCGGCCAAGCGCAGCGTCCGTGGAAGCGGGCCTTTCTCGACCGCCACGACTTGCAGATGCGCCATCTGCTCCTTCGGCACGGTAAACAGTTCGGCGGTGTCCGCTTTCGTTTCGCTGGAAGTGAACGAAGTCATTTTGGATTCCGATTCACCTGGACCGGAACCACATCCTGAGAGTGTCGCCACCATTGCGGCGCTGCTCGCGACTATTGCGAAAAAGGTCCTGCGTCTTTGCATCGATTGCTTCATGGGAGATTCCTCGTGCCCACTGCCTGGCGTACCTGCTCGAGCGCGAGCATGTAATTCGCGAGAGCCTGGCGATAGGCTAGCTGGTTGGCCCGATAGGTCCGTTCCGCGTCGAGATAGTCCAGAAGGCTGGC
>Ga0210409_10008378_pt1 | contig 10521 bp, 14 predicted proteins | sample IncBWH17MmetaG_FD_161649 | JGI IMG/M metagenome (GOLD analysis project Ga0210409, IMG submission 161649) | Forest soil microbial communities from Barre Woods Harvard Forest LTER site, Petersham, Massachusetts, United States - Inc-BW-H-17-M | ecosystem: Environmental > Terrestrial > Soil >...
GTGCTTCATAGATCGACTCCCTGCTGTTTAACTCACCTGATGCCTGACGCGCAGAGCGTGAGCAGGAGTTGTTGCAGGGGGATTGCGCTGAGGAAAATCCGCGTTCCCGGATAGAATCGAAAGTTACGGAAGCCCTGACTGCCTCCGGGGCCGAGCATCGCGAGCCATCTCTGGTACCGCCTTTGGGAGAGCTGCCTTCTCCTGGGGAGCCACGATCTGGTCGATGGCGCGCCCCGAGCGCAGGCTGCTCCAGCCGCAATGCCCGACACGCAACGCGCGCAGCGGCATCCACGGGGGATGCTTCCAGAACGACTGCGGTGCCGCGCGTAGCGCCTCCTCTACCACAGTCGCCGGGAGGCGGTTTTCAACACCGGTGGCGAAGCTGCGGGCCAAATGCCGCAGCAGCTGGTGAGTCGGTTTGGGCCAGTACTTGTACAGCACCGCGGCCAACACGTCCGCGTGGCCAATAAAGATGCCGGAGGCTACGAGAGCTCCCCGGCCTACAAGGTGGCGGGCGATCCAGTCCATAGGGCGCCGTGCGGTGACGGAGACCGGCACAATCGCGCGCCCATCCGGCGGGTCCTCAACCAGCAGATAATCCTCGTCGACCTCGGAGGCCCCGCCTGCCATTCCGAGCGTAACGACGCCGTCAGCAGCGTCGCCCATGCTGGATAGCGCAGTATGAAGTGCGACCGTCAGCGTCCATTCATCTTCCACGTAACAGCGAGCGGGCAAAATGGTCACAGCCGCGGACGGCGCACGCGCGGCAATCGAAATGACCGCCGCGGCAGTCGTGAGGGCGGACCAGGCGGGTGTCTCGCTTACGAAACGGTGCTCGGCTGGAATGAACCACAACGCCGGTTGCCAGTGCGCTCGGTGCACTTCGGCCGCTGTAACCAGGATGCGGTTCGCGCGTGCGATGCGGCGTGCCCGGTGCAGAGCTTTCTGCAGCATGGTCGTGGGCTCTCCGAACCCGGAGTACTGAACCGGCGCCGGCGCCACTCGCGGTGCGTCGTCAGCGTCCGCCACCACGATGCACCAACGTGTCGGCGGACGGGGAGCAGCAGGTGGTTGGCGCGAATGCACGTCGCAAGACTAGGACCGAACGTGTCCAGCCCGGTAGCCCGATTCTTTGGATACGACCCATCGCTGCAGTCGATATCGGCTGGCGAAGGCGATCGAGGCGTTAGATCCCGCGTCAGGTGTGAATGCGGTTCACCACCGGTAAGGTCCCCGGCTCTTCGCGCCCGGGGAGGCTGTCTGCGTCCTTGGGAGTCTGCGGTGCGGGGTGCGCGGCAGCCTGCTCGAGCAGACTGTCAGCCAGGAGTGCTTCGACCGGATAGCCGGTGCGCGCCTCGATCCAGCGGAAGGCCGAGCCGAGCGAGGTCGCTGACCAGACCCTGCGGCCCTCTGCTGTGCTGATTTCCCAGGGCGAAAAGGTCGCACTGTCGGGCCGGTAGCGAATAATGCGCACCACGCCGGCAATATCGACGCGCCACACCTGAGGCGCGATTTCCCTGATGGCGTAATCCATGACGCTTTTCCCCTGAAGCCTGACGCGCCGCTATCCATCTGGCCACGTCAGCGGCATCAGCATAGCGCCGGGCGGTGCCGGTTCACTCGTTACTGGACATATGCTGGCTACGGGCGACATATGTAACTTATTCAGCCTGACGCCAGCAGCCACCCGGACGATGCTCGCTCGTGAACCGAACAGCACGGAGCGCAACAGGTGTTGCCGCGCGCTTGTAACGCAAAATGTATACACGCCGGCCCGGGGTGCAGACACTTTGCGTCAGAGATGCGCCGACGGAGTGCTCAAGCGCTCGGCGTGATTGCGCGGTCGAGCGACGGCGAACGGCGTACATCCCAATCGCCCAGGGCGATGTCTCCCATCGAAAGATATGGGCTGGGCAGCGGCGCGCGCTGATCCTAACCTCGCTCCCAACGGCCGCAGTCACCTTAAGGAAGGCCATGGTGCAAGACATCACGTTCCGTACGACGTCCCAGGGCAGCGCCATTGGTGCCTGACTATGAGGATCGGCGGCGTCATTTCCGCGCTGAGCGTTCTCATCTGCACGCTAGCCCTCCAGGGATGCGCCGGTTTCGTCGGCAGCGAGGGCACCCCTGCCGCTGTTGACTGGCAGCCACCCCTCGATCAGCCAATGACGATTCGCACGCTCGGGAGTGACCAGCGATTTTCGCAACTCTCCTCGGCAGGCGTGGCGGAGCGCCTTCGCGCGCTGCGCGGGGGTGAACCCTTTAGCATCCTCGCCCTCTCGGGCGGGGGTGCCTTTGGCGCCTTCGGCGCCGGCGCGATGGTCGGTCTCACACGCTCAGGCTCGCGCCCGGAGTTTGCGGTCGTGACGGGGATCAGCACCGGGGCCTTGATCGCTCCCTATGCGTTTCTCGGGCCGGCGTGGGATGCGCAGCTGCGCGAGGTCTACACCAGCGGAGCTGCGGACCACCTGCTGCAATCGCGAGGCCTCGGCGTGCTCTTCAGCTCCAGCTTATATAGTGGCAGGCCTCTGCAGCAGCTGGTCGATGCGTATGCCAGCGATGAATTGATTGAGGCCATCGCGCGCGAGGCGGGCAAGGGCCGCTTACTGCTGGTGGCCACAACCGACGTGGCCAGCGGAGAACGGGTGGTGTGGGACCTCGGTGCTATCGCCCGCAACGGTGGGCCGAACGCAAGGACCCTGTTTCGCGACGTGCTGGTGGCCTCCGCCAGCGTGCCCGGGATGTTTCCGCCGGTCATGATCCGCGATGAGGCACACGTGGACGGCTCTGCGACGGGGCCGTTCTTCGTACCCACGGAGTTCCTGCGGGCTGATCCTGAGAACCGCGACGCCAGCCATCGTCCAGCGGTGTACGTCATTGTCGACGGCCCGTTGGGCGACGCCCCAGGAGCGACCCGCCTGACGACGCGCGGCATCCTGTCCCGCAGCATTCACGCCGGCTTGAATCATTTCCTGCGCACGACCCTGGAGTTAACGGCCGCGACCGCTCAGCTTCAGGGGGCGACGCTTCAGTATGCGGCGGTTCCTGCCGCCTACCCGCGCATGGATGCGTTCGACTTTCGCGCCGCAACCATGGGGCCGCTCTTCAGCTATGCCGATGAATGCGCCCAAACCGGACGGCTCTGGACTGCCTTCCAGCACACCGGCCGCACGGTCGTGACGCCGACAAGCGCGAGCCGCGGGGTTCCGTGTCCCGCTGACGATACCTACATCGGGCGTCTGGCCTCGCGCTGAGGCGGTTGATTCTTAGTGATTGCGCGGCGACTCGGTACAGTGCGAAATATCGATCAGTCGTTCAAGCATCAAGGTGAGATCAGCGGAAAGGCTGGTGCCGTTCGCGTCGGCCAGCGCCTTGTTGCCAATGACCTTGCGAAACAGCTGCAGCCCCACGATCAGGGCAAGAATGATGGCGGCGCGCTCGCCCCGCTTCGGCCCGCGCATCAGTGATTTCAACGGTTGCTCGCAATGACTGGCGATACTCTCCCGCAATATCGCTGCGGCGCGCGGATTCGGCGCGGAGCGTAGCAACAGGAGCAACGGATCGCTCGGGTGCCGATCGTCGCGGCTCCTGGTCACGACCAGCGCCGCCAGGCGCTGCGCAAGCGTCGCGGGATCCCCCGCGAACAAGCCGCTATCGGTAAACATAGCCTCGACAGCGGCAGCGAAGAGTCTCTCTTTCGAGCCAAAGTATCTATTCACAAGCACGGCGGTGACCCCCGCCGTGTGGGCGATTTCCCGCACCCCGACCCCGTCGTAGCCTTGCCTCACGAACGCGGTCAAGGCCGACTGCAGAATGGCCTCGCGCGTCGCCCCCGCGTTGCGCGGCCGGCTGACTTTAGGGATGGGCGGTCGTGGCTTCGGACTCATGTATACACCTGTGGACTTCTTACGGCGGTAAGTTTACACTCGTATACATGAGCCCAGCAACCCCTTTCAGCCGCCCGGGAGCAGTGCCATGTTAGACGGCGTTTCACTCGATCAACTGCGCACTTTCATCGCGGCCGTGGACGAGGGCAGCTTTTCGGCGGCCGGCCGGCGCCTCAGGCGTGCCCAGTCCGTGGTCAGCCAGACGCTGGCGAACCTCGAGGGGCAACTCGGCGTGAAACTCTTTGATCGCAGCGCGCGCCGCCCGCTGCTCACCGATCACGGTCGCGCGCTGCTCGCGGATGCCCGCGAGGTGGCCGGCGACATCGACCGCTTCAAGGCGCGCGCCAAGGGCCTGGCCCGGGGGCTTGAACCGGAACTCGGCGTGGTCGCCGACGTCATGTTCCCGATCGCGCCGATCACCTATGCGGTGTCCGCCTTCCAGGAGAAATTCCCGGCCACTGCGCTGAAGCTCTATATGGAGGGACGGTGCGCCGTGGTCAAACAGGTGCTCGATGGGCGCAGCCCCGTCGGCATCGTAGCGTCCCTGTCCCCCGCTCCGGCGCTGCTTACCGCTGAGCGGCTGCTGACGGTCCGGATGGCCATGGTCGTCTCGCCACAGCATCCGCTCGCAACCCATGACACACCGATCCCCACTCCCCTCCTCGCTGAGCACCTGCAGCTCGTGCACACCGATCCTGAGGATGCGAAGCACGATCGGGAATTCGGGCTGCTGTCCCCGAGAACCTGGCTCCTGGCCAATCTCGGGGCCAAGCTTGCGTTCCTGCGCGCAGGCTTCGGGTTCGGCTTCATGCCGCAGCACGTGGTCGAGGCGGACCTGGCGCGCGGCGAACTCGTGCAGATCTTCGCCGAGGACATGCCGCCCGCGGGCCTCGAGGTCGCCATGTCGGCGATCTACCGGGCCGACAGCCCGCCGGGGCCGGCGGGCCGCTGGCTCATCGACCACCTCAAACAACAAGACGCACTGCGGCTGCAACCGCAGGAAGCGAGCGCACCCAAGCGCACTGCAACCTTCACACCCGTCGCACAGGCGATGAATGCCTAGAGGGTAGTGACGACGGACGGCGCGCTCAGCGCCGTTCGCTCCGAAGCGCTGTTGGTTTCGCTGCGCGTCAGCGGCCGCGCGTCTGCATCGATGCGCGCTACCAACACCAACATCGTTTCTGCCGATAGTTTCCATCCAGAGAAACAGGCTTCCGCGCGCGAGCTCGCGCTTCTAGCCTGTTGCCATGGATGCGAAGAATTACGAGCGTGCGGTGTTCATCAAGGTCGCCTTGCTGGCGCTACTGGTGTGGGCAGGCTACGCGCCACGCTTGGCGCACGCGCAATCCCTGTGCGAGAGCTGCGAAGTGCAGATCGGACTGGGCGGGACATATCACTACTGGGGCACCACCGGGAGCCTGGTGCTGCCCGTGTCTTTGACCTGGGACGAAGGCAAGTATGAGTTCGGGGTCTTTCGCTTTACGGACCATCAGCTGATCCCCTTCCCCGGCACGCACCGCGACCGCGAGATGGCGCATCCCTACTGGGGAACATCGCTGTCGCGCCGCTGGCAGATATTCGAGCGCGGTCCGGTAAGCGGATTCGTCGGCTTCGGGCTGGCGGGACGCAGTGAATCGGACGAGCTGAGTTCCACGCGCTGGGACTTTGCTTCACAACTCGGGCTGCGATTTCGGGTGCCCGGCGATCGGCTGATCGGCGAGGTCACCATGCGTCATTGGTCCAACGGCGGTCTGCGGCTGCCGAACCACGGCCAGGACTTTGCCACCGTGACGTTCCACCTCAATTCGGGACTGTTTGGTGTCGGCAGAGCGGAGCAGATCCCGATCGACCCGTCGTTCAACCGCGATCGCTTGCTAGCTGCCAACAACTCCGGCTGGGAACGGGAGGGTTTGCCATGAGTGACGACGAACTAGGACCGGTAATTGCCAGGAAGCGAGCGCTCAGGGAGCTGCACCGCGCGCGCGAGCGCGTCCAGCAACTGGAGCGGCAGTTGCGCGGCGCGCCTGCAAAGGAAGAGGAGCCAACCTACGTCCCTGAATTCCTGCGCCTGCCAGCACCAGCTCCTTTTCGGCCGGCGGTTCGCGCGCGACTTAGCCGACCAGACGTCCGCTTCGCGCGAACCATCGGCCGACCCGGTGAATCACAGTCCAAACACTAACAACAGGATGGCTACCATGAGGTTACTGCACATCGACGCCAGCATTCAGGGCGCCAATTCCGCCAGCCGGCAGCTGTCGGCGGCGGTGGTCGAACGGCTGCGCAAGGCCGTGCCTGACCTTGAGATCACCTATCGGGATCTTGCCGCCCAACCGCTGTCGCACCTGTCGGGCGCGCATCTGGCCGCCGCCCAGGGGGCGAGCCCGGAGTCCCCGGACTTGCAGCGGGACCTCGCCGCCAGCCAGGGCGCGCTGGAAGTATTCCTCGCCGCCGACATCGTGGTGATCGGTGCGCCGATGTACAACTTCACCATTCCGAGCCAGCTCAAGGCGTGGATCGACCGCATCCTCGTGGCAGGCAAGACATTTCGCTATGGCGCCCAAGGTCCTGAAGGCCTGGCTGGCAACAAGCGGATGATTATTGTGATTTCGCGCGGCGGACTTTACGGCCCGGGCGCACCGGCTGCCGTGCTGGAACACCTGGAGACTTACCTGCGGGGCGTGTTCGGCTTTATCGGCGTGACCAATCCGGAACTCATCGTCGCGGAAGGCCTGCTGCTCGGCCCAGAGCAGCGGGCAGGGTCCATGCAACGCGCACTGCAGGCCATCGGCGAACTGCGCGCCGCCTGACGCATCCAACAACTCACATCCAACAACTCACATCCAACAACTCAGAGGAGAAATTTCCATGAACGCGACCACCATGAACCTTACCAACACCAACGCTACCACGCGCTTTCTGCCCTTCGTGGGCCGGCTGCTCATCGGCGGCATTTTCCTGATGAGCGGCCTCGGCAAGCTCCCCGCCTATACCGCCATGACGGCGGCCATTTCCGGCGCCGGTCTGCCATTCGCCCCGCTCGGCTATGCGGTCGCCCTGGTCGTGGAGATCGGTCTGGGAGCGCTGTTACTGATCGGTTATCGCGCCCGTGCAGTTGCCCTGGTTCTGGCGATCTGGTGCGTCGTTACGGCCATCTTCTTCCACAGCAACTTCGCCGATCAGAACATGATGATCCACTTCCTCAAGAACCTGATGATTGCGGGCGGACTGCTGCAGATCGTGCACTTCGGCGCGGGCGCGGTGAGTCTCGACGCGCGGTCGGGCCGCTGAAGGAGAATGACATGGCTCAGGAAATGAACACTGCCAGGACGACAACGGCAGCGCCCGCCCGGGGCGTCGCCCACCGCACGCGCGGGCATGCACAGGGTCCCATCACGCGGCTCGTGAGTCCGTCGCAGGTGGGTGAACTCATCAAGCCGTTCGTCTTTCTGGACTATTTCGACATGGATCCCAGGCATGCGCCGGCGTTTGGCTTTCATCCACATTCCGGCATCGCAACCCTTACCCTCCTTCTCCAGGGACGGATCGCGTACGAGGAAACCTCCGGAACGCAGGGCTTCATCGAGGCCGGCGGCGTTGAGTGGATGCGCGCGGCGGGCGGGGTATGGCACACCGGCGGCGCAGTAGGCGCGGAGCGCGCCAAAGGCTACCAGTTGTGGCTCGCGCTGCCGCCGGAGTTGGAGAGCATCGAAGCCGAAGCGCAGTACCTCGAACGCCAGGAGTTCCAGTCGGACGGTCCGGCGCGCGTGATTCTCGGTCGCTACGGCGAATCCGCGAGCAAGGTCGCAGCGCCACCAACCATCAACTACCTGGATGTGGCGCTGAAGCAAGGCGAGACATGGCGCTACCAGCCGCCGGAGAATCACACCGTGGCGTGGATCGCAGTGCATGCCGGGAAGCTCGCGGCGCCGGAGCACGTGGACCGGGGCGACCTCGCGGTGTTCGAAGAGTCCAATGGCGCGCTGGAATTTGAGGCCCAGGAGGACGCGGCCTTTATTCTCGGCTCCGCTGTCAAACACCCGCACGAGCTCGTACTGGGTTACCACTCCGTCCACACGCACATGCGGGCCCTCGAGCAAGGCGAGGCCAGGATCGCCGAAATCGGCAGGCGCCTGCAGATGGAAGGCCGGCTATAGGCAGGGCGAGGGAACCAATCACAGGCGGTGCGATCCAATCTCTCCTTTTGACGCCTGGCGCACGGTGAAGATCATGAATCCGAATGCTGTCGACACGCAGGAGCTCGTGCAGCTGCTGATGCAGCGCCTCTCCCCCGGGGAGCGGTCGGTGCTGGTCGCCACCCTCGAGACGCCGAACAGCCAGATCGCCACTGTCAGGAACACGCCCAACGACCGGCTGTGGTCGAAGATGCTCGAGCTGGGACTCGCGCAGGAGCTGGCGCTCGAGATAGATCTGCCGCCGGCGCTCAGGCACGTTCAGCCGCGCTCCTTTGCGCTGACCGAGCTTGGCCGCGCGCAGCTCCCTGAGCTGCTGCCCGCGCTCGCCGGCTAGGTAACGTGTCCGCAACCCGCGTAGCTCTGGATCGCATTCAGTCCCGCGTCATCGACGAACTGCTGGGCGTTGTAAGTCATTCAGATCCAACCGGTTCGCCCGGGCAAGAGCCCGGAAGCATGGTCCGCTCGGTGCGTGCCAGGGCCTGCTCGGCAGTGGTCCAGAGCTTTCCGCCGGCTGCGCACCCGGCCGCGTAGTTGAACAAAGCCTGCATGGCCTCGGGCTTAAAGTTGAGCGGCCCCCGATACGGATACTCGACCGGGATGCGCGCAAACTTAAGATTCATGCCGTAGATGCGCGCAAATTCCACGCCGCGCTCTAAAGTTGCGCGCAGCGCATGCATCAATTGCGCTGAAAAGCTTCGGCGCAGAACCACGAAGGTCTTGTCGCGCGTAGTCTGAGGAGTGGTGCCCAGCTGGCCGTTGATGATGATGTAGAGGTTCGCATTCTTTAGCTCCGCGGCGTCAATAGCCAGGACCTCCGCCACCTCCCAGGTGAAGAAAAACGGCGCGGAGGTGCTGCCGTCGACGTGCATCTCATCGTAAGAACCCGTCGAATCGCTTACCCGGATGAGCACGGGTGGAAACAGACCCGGAATGCTGGCCGAGGCCACCAACACGTCCCGAAACAGGGTGCGCGCGGACTCGCCGCCGTGAGCAGCAATAGCTCCCATGTCCCAGATGGTGGTTTCTTCCTTGTCGAGATCCGTGGTGGCCACGAGCAGCATCCGTCCTTTCTCGTACTGGGCCGCGACCTCCCGAATCATCGCATCCGTAACATAGTGATCCACCAACTCGAGCAACGGCTTGCTCTGATACACCCCCGAGCGAAACAAGACTCCGAACCCTCGCCAGCGCAACAGGTGTTCGGTCCTGGCGCTGGCGAAGGCTTCGGTCAGTTCCTGGTCCCACGCCGGCCCCAAGAATGCAAACGGTGCGAGCAGTGCACCGGTGCTGACGCCGGTCACCACCGCGAACTGCGGGAGCGCTCCCCGACGACCGAGCCCCACCAGCGCCCCGGCACCAAACGCGCCGCCCGCGCCGCCACCCGACAGCGCGAGAATGTTGAACGGACCGCCACCACTCGCCGCGCCAACCCGTCGCCGCAATTCGTCCAGGTGGGTGACAAAGAATCGGCGGTCGGAGCCGAGCGAGCGCACCGTCGCGGGAAAACCCACGGGCGCCGCGACGCTAAATCGGTCCGGCGGCGCAGGTCGTCGAGGCGTGGCACAGCCGGCCAGCAAAAGCACGGCCAGCAAACAGATGACCCGTGCGGCGATAACCTCCAGGACTGGGTGCCGAGCGTGTGCCATTGGATTAGCTATAGCTACTCTGATCCAGATTTCCTGACAAGCCATAGCTACTCAAATAACGGCGCCGGGGAACCGCATCGGCACCCCACCATCAATTGTTTGCGCGCCAGACTCCCGGTTGCGGACGAGCAGACGAGAAGCCTCCCAGGTAGAGAGGCGGTGCCTAGGAAATGGTCCGCTGGATCGCCGGGGTCTTCGACCCGAAGGGCTTCGACCTGAACCGGCTCAACCGTGACTGGAAAGGCGCTGCTGTCACAAGCGGCCCAGCCGAGTGACTGAGCCGCTTGAGTGCTCTGACAGCGTCACTGCCGCTTGTTGTCGGATTCGCGCGTCGCTGGCCCGGTGCTATGCGAGGAGTCCTTTGTGGCGTCGGATCGGCTCACCGAGCCGGCCGCCTGGGTTGCACCAGAAGCCATCGCCGAACCGCCGGCGCTGTTCGAGAGCAACATCCTGGTGCCTCCGTCCAGCCGCACGTTGCGCGTGGCCGAGGTGATCACCGAGCCCTCTGCGCTGCCGGTGGATGACGAGGCGAACTCCAGGCCGTCGAGCCCGAACACGCCTTTGCTGCCGGAAGTCAGCATGCCGCTGGAGTTGAGTCCGCCGACTGCGCCGGCTGAATGAGCGGTGGCGCCCGTCACTGCACCGGCGGTTCCTGACACACCGTGCCCAACACCACCGGCGAGGCCGCCGGCAGTGTTCAAGCCACCGCCGACTGCGCCGTGAGCACCCCCAAGGAGCCCGCCGCCCGTGCCTCGGGCCGAACCTGCGCCCGACCCTACTGCCGACATGCCGGCG
>Ga0210409_10008380_pt1 | contig 10519 bp, 10 predicted proteins | sample IncBWH17MmetaG_FD_161649 | JGI IMG/M metagenome (GOLD analysis project Ga0210409, IMG submission 161649) | Forest soil microbial communities from Barre Woods Harvard Forest LTER site, Petersham, Massachusetts, United States - Inc-BW-H-17-M | ecosystem: Environmental > Terrestrial > Soil >...
AAGGGCTAGACCAATGACGAGATTAAGTCCGCGAAGAGCGGCGTATCTGTGGTGGGTGATACGCATAAGAGCGGCGCGCGATATAGCTATACGCGGGAAGACGACGGGGACAATGACAAAGAGGATCTGCACAAGCAGCAAGTGGAAGAATGCCGCAGTCAAATCCGTGATTTGCGCGACCGGATTGCGGCAGTCGACAAACGAATAGCACAGCTGAAGGATTTCAAGGCCGACAATACCTCGGCGTCGGGGGGGATCAACATGCACCAGAGATACAATCTGGTGCCGTTGGCCGACCAAGTGAAGCAATTGGAAGACGCGAAAAAGCAGCTGCAGGCACAGATCGAAGATATCGAGAATGAAGCGCGAAAAAACGGGATTGAGCCAGGCGAACTGCGATAGCCACAGGCAGTCAGCAAGTTAGGCGTTACCCAGGTGGTTCCATCCCTTTTGGAGATTCGGGCATCAGTTCTCCGGCGGCCCGGGTGATGCGCTGCTGGCAAGCTTCCCATTCCTCTTCCGGGCGCGGGGCACGTTTACAATCGAACTCACACAAAGCTGATTCCTTGGGTACTTCGCCGAGCGAGTGGCCGCGTGGAAAACAGGCGTTCTCACAAAGACTCTCGGACTCAGACAGCTCCACCGAGGGACAGAAACAGGGTGAGATAGCGCTTGATGTTCTGGGTGATCAGGAAATTCTCTTTCACGTGCTCGTGGCCGCGTTCACCCAGGCGGGCGGCAATTTGCGGGTGCGAGAGCAGGAAGCGAATCTGATAAGCCGTGCCCTCGACGGAGTGGCTCAGCAGCCCGGTGTGATTGTGAATAATCTGAGTGGGGATTCCGCCGACGGCGGAAGCTACGACCGGTTTCTTTTTCCAGAGAGCCTCAGAAACGGTGAGTCCAAAACCTTCGCGGAGACTTTTCTGGATGACGATGGAAGAGGCGCGCTGCAGCGCATTCACTTGGAGGGGCGCCCAGGCAGGAAGTTCCAATACCTTGATGTCGGGATCGCCATCGGCGGCGTGATGCACTTCTTTGAGAACTTGCGCGCCTTCGGGATCGTCTGACGCGGTTCCACCCGCGAGCACTAACTGACAATCGAAATAGCGCTTGACGATGCGATACGCACGAATGACTCCCAACGGATCTTTCAGCCGGTCGAAGCGGGAAATCTGCGTGAGCATTGGACGCGAAGGATCAATTTGATAGCCAGCGAGCACCTCGGCGATGAATTGGGCCGGAAGTTCGCGATTTTTTTCCGAAAGCGGATCAATCGCGGGATAGAAAAGATATTGGGGAATGGAAAGCTGGCGCGCAAATTCGGGGGAGGAAAAGATGGAGGCGTCGTAACGCGAGACATAGGAATGCAGAAAATCCCAGACCATGGAGTTGGGATGGGAAAGGTCGATGTGGCAGCGCCAGACCCAATGATTTTTGCCCTGAGGGCGATCGTCGATGAGGCCAAGCGGCTGGGGGTCATGGATGACAACGAATTCGGCATCAAGAGGGAGGCGGTGAAGATTGCGCTGCTGGTATTCGCGAAAGATTTCGAAGTCGCGCGGTTGCGGATGATAGGGGGCTCCGTGAAGTGCGTTGTGGAAGGCCTTGGTGACCGTGAAGAAATCCTCGCACCCGGTAATGACGTCCCAGCGGAAGGACAGTCCGAGATCCTCGGCGAGAGGAATGATGCGATTGAGTATTTCGGCAACGCCTCCGCCGACGGCAGTGGAATTCACCATTTCGACGGGGCGGCCGAGCAACGGACGAGCGAGGATGCGTAGTTCCTCGATCTCACCCGCGCCAATTACGGCGGCATAGTCATCGAGAGGGATGCGGTTCGCGGTCTCGACTGCCGTCATGCTTTCTCCTCTCACGGTCCACCAGGCGAAGCAACTTTTCGCGGGCGCTGTCGAGCGTATTGGTGTAGATGTCGATGCGATTGACGTTTTCGGCCAGGGTCATGAGGCCGAGACCATCCGCGAGCCAGTGGGAGAAATCGTTGGTGCGGAGCTGAAGCCGCAGGCGCGAGGAAATGAAGTGGAAATAGAAACCGGAGTGGCTGAGATGGCAAACGCCTTCGCGAAATTCGTCGAGAGTCCTGGCGGTGCGGCCCAGAGGAAGAGTGACTTGCAGCGATTCGCAGAAATAAAAGGGCTCCAGCGCGGATTGATGGGCGAATTCGGGATGCTGTTCGCAGCAATCGCGGACCACCATGCACAAATCGGCGCGCAACGCGGCTAGGCTGGAATAATCGCGGATATCAAGGGCCGCGAGTTGCTCGGCGAGAGCGTCGCGACTGGTGCCGGCAAGAACCCATTGCGCGAAATCGTTGGAGAAGCCTTCAGTAAGAAAATGGTGGAAGCTGAGGGTCTGAAAAGTGTGATGGAAAATGGAAGCGTCGCTGCAGTGCTCGAGTCCGGCGAGAAATTCGGAAAGGGTCATGGCGGAAATATTGCCGATGCGGGTGAGATAAGACACCGTGAAAAAGTTGAACGGTGTCTGTGCGGTCTCCATGGGATGGATTCCTCCTGCGCCCGGTGCAGCAAGAAAAGAACCTCCAGCGGCTAAAGCCGGATTGCTTTCGGCGCGGCCTACAGCATGGCTAAAATGCCAAAACTATTTCCTCAGGGGCTGAAGCCCGGTCCTAGCCAAGTACTTGACGTCGGAGTTAAAGCTCCGACCCCCTAAAGGGCAGAGTTTCTTCCGCAAGCTGTAATGCCATGCCCTCCCGAAAAAACAGACGTTCGCACGCAGACTCTTCAGCTCAGGGACTGAACCTCATTTTTGCTCTCGGGAGCCTCGATGCGGATCTCCGTAAGATCGGAGAGAAGGTTGGCGGCCCAACGGTAGATGTTGTATTCGTGAATGGTTTTGCGCAGGTGGACCATGCGGGCGGCTTGTTGCTCGGAGCTCATATCGAGCGCCTGGTGAATGGAATCGGCAAGTTGCTGGATGTCATAGGGATTGACGAGCAAAGCGTCGGTAAGTTCGTGAGCGGCGCCGGTAAACGAACTGAGGATCAGGACGCCCTGTTCATCGTCGCGAGCGGCGATGAATTCCTTGGCCACCAGATTCATGCCGTCATGCAACGAAGTGACCAGACAAACTGAAGCGGCGCGGTAGCAACGAGAGATCTCCTGGTGCGAGTGGTGCCGCAGGAGAGGAACGATCGGCTTCCAGCGGCCGACACCAAAGCGGCTGTTGATGCGCTCGGCTTCGGCGCTGACTTCGTCGAGGAATTGTTTGTAGCGAGGAATGTCTGTGCGGCTGGGAGCGCCGATTTGCACCAGGGAGAAACGGCGCTGGTAGACAGGATTCATTTCCAGGAAGCGTTCGACGCCACGGAAGCGTTCGATGATGCCCTTGGTGTAGTCGAGGCGATCGACGCCAACAGCGAGAAGCGATGCCTCGATGCCGAGTTCAGCACAAAGAGCGCCGCGCTCTTCGCCAGCGCTGCGGACTGGCTGGCTTCCGTTATTCGTTTGAAGGGACGCAACGCTAATGGGATACGGGCGCACGCGAGTGACATGGCCTTGGCGGTTGACGGCGAAGCGGTCCCACTCGGTGATCGCTTCCACAGCGTGATCCACGGTTTCGAGAAAATTGTTGCAGTGCGTCTGAATATGGAAACCGACCAAGTCTGCCCCGAGCAATCCCTCGACAAGCTCGCGCTGCCACGGGCAGATGCCGAACACTTCCGCATTGGGCCAGGGAATATGCCAGAAAATCGCGACGGCGGCGTCGGGGCGCGCCTCCTTCACCATTTTCGGAAGCAGGGCGAAGTGATAGTCCTGGGCAAGAAGAATGGGTGATTGCGTTCCTTTCATCTCTTCGAGCACTGCGTCGGCAAAACGCCGGTTCACGCGCTGATAGTGAATCCAATCATCAAGGCGGAAGGTCGGGCGAGTATGCGCGATGTGGCACAGGGGCCACAAACCCTCGTTGGAGAATCCTTCGTAGTAACCGTCCTCTTCTTCTTCGGTGAGCCAGACGCGCCGCAAGGTATAGCTCGGGCGGTCGGGTGGAACCTGTAAGTGATCATGCTCATCGACAACTTCACGATCGGCGTTGCCCGAACCATTGGCGATCCATGTGCCGTTACAGGCCTGAAGGACGGGCTCGAGCGCGGTAACCAGACCGCTGGCGGGAACGATCATCTGGACGGCCTTTTCTTTGTCGCGAAAAACGTGCATATAAGGCTCGCGATTCGAGACCACGAAAAGAGGCTTATTGCTGAGCTTGTTGCGCAGACTGACTCGCAGACGCTCGGCGGTCCAGACGGACGATTGCGTTTCGCGTAGTTGAGCTTCCTCCTGTGCCGCGGCGCGCGCGGTGTTCAGCGCGTGGGCGAGATGCTTCACCTCGGTGTGAATCTGATCGAAGAATTCGCCCTGCGGAGGCGCGGCGCTTGTGTCGGACGAACCAGAGCGCACGGTGCGAAGCCATTTCGCGGTGTGAGCGAGGGGCGCAGTGATGTTCCAACGAACGAGAATGAAGGCCAAGCCGGTGATCAGCACAGTTTGCAAAAGAGCGGTGAGCAGCGAGTCGCGGATGGAGTAGGCGAGACGCTGATCGATATAGCTGGTGTCGAAGACAACCAGGACCGTTCCGGTCTGCTCGGCATCGCGATGAAGCGGCAGCGCGTAAGCGTAGAGCGGAAGACCGCCGACATTCAGATAGTCGGCCGCACTAGTATTGAGTTTGTCGGAGCGTGCGGCGAGGTCGGGACGCTCTTCGAAATATTTGGGGTGGTCGGGAGTGATTGCGAGGATTTTGCCGGTGCGATCGTAAATCACCACGCCCAGCAGGTGTTCGCGTTGCGCGATCTTGGCAACGATGCGCTGAAGATTTTTGTCTGTCGCACGACCAGGCGTTGCCTCGATGCTTTCCTGAAGAGTTTCCGCCAGGGTGGCGGCGCGATGAGAGAGATCGTTGCGCAAGTTGCGCCGCTGGGTGCGGTACTGATAGCCGGCGTAGAGAAGGGACACCAGGGCCACACTAAAAGCGAGCGGCAGAACCAGTTTGAGTGTGGTACGCATGCTGCCTCCACGGGCGGTAAAGAGGTGTCCCTGTATCAATCCGAGTGCGCTGACCATGCTGAATTACCGTGGTGCTCGGCTGGTTCGCCACGGCAGGAAAATTACGGAACGAAGAAAATGCATCCTTGCGGATGCCCCTGACCCTGAAGAGTACAAACGATGCGGCGCCAGGACTGGGGCGGTGCACCGCAACCGTGTATTCTGAACTCGCAACGGGACCAATGAAAATCAGGTATTCGCCTTACCCGGCCGCGATGCCAGAGGCTTGTATGATGACCACGCGAGTGGCGATCATTCTCTCGCCGTCCACACGATAGTCCACTGCGGCTTGCGCGCCAACAGTCAATTTGCCTTCCACTGCGGTATTTTCATCGATCACGAAATGAACGATGTCGGGTTTGGCGTTTTTCAGGATGTCCAGACTGAATTGGCTTTCGGCCACGGCGGCAATCTTGCCGGAGACGGAGTGCGACTCAGCAGCAGGAGAAAGCAGCGAATCAAGCGGGGACGGTACTGGTTTGGACCACGCAGCGAGCGCGATGGCCATTAGAACGAAAGCATCGACGACAACCATAGTGCGGAATCGCATAATGGAACCCCCCCTAACCGATTTCGCTGGGTATGCCAAGGTAGGGGGCAAGAACGCAACCAACCTGGCGGCAAATCGGTGGTTGCACGCAAAAGGCTGAGAGAATAGGAACATAAGCTGGGTATCGGGTTAAAAATAACCCTATAGTTCTAGTACATGACCGCGAAAATTTTGCAACAGCATAGGGAAGAGATTGCTCGACGTGGCCGCGAAGCATTTTGGGGGATCTGACGACCCGGTTAAGAGTTAGGGAGGTGCCGCGCCCGTGCCCGGTACTTCGAACGGTGAGCACGAGACGAGGACATTCCCGTCGGTTCAGAGTGCAGATCACCCGACGGGCGGCAAATCGTGCTGGACGTGCACACGGAATCTGGTGGAGAGCCGAGTATTCGAGTGCTGGGATCTGGAGAGCGGGAAGTTGCCGCAGTTGGCCGGTTCGGAAGGACTGTTGCAGCCGCGCTGGTCTGCCGATGGGCGCTACATCGCGGCACTGAATCCGGCAAAGAAACAAGTGTGATTGTACGACTGCTAACTCCAGAAGTGGTCGGCACTTGCGGACGCGAATTTTCCGTCGGCGCTGCGGTGGTCACCTGGAGGAGACGCGTTGTATTTCACGGATACGGACGGTATACGTGGATCACGGCGGCGGCGATGTCGTCGATCTGAAATTGCCTTAGGATTTTTCTTCCAACACAATTGGGACTGAACTCTATGCCCGCCGCCTGCGATTTATCTGCCAGCGACTGGCCTGATTGGCAGGTTTCGAGTGAGACACAAGCGCGGGATCGGCGCACAAAGGAAGGCTGCCACAGACTAGACTGGAGGAAGTTAGAAAGAAAAAGGAGTACCGTGAAACGCAGACTCTTCCTCGTAGGTATAGTAGCGGTCACGTTCTTCATTGCCACGTGGCTGAATGCTCAGACCCCGCCGCCAAAGAAAAAAGGCGCAACGATTACCGGCACAGTGATCGGTCCTGATGATAGGCCCGTGCAGAAGGCCAGCGTGATGTGCCAATCCTCCGCTGGATTCTCGCCGCATGCGACCTACACCGATAGCAAGGGCCACTTCATGATCACCGGTTTGAAGCTGGACAGCTACGATGTTCGGGCCTCTTCGAACGGTGTTTTTTCTGAGTGGGAAAAGAATATTCCGCTACGCAAGGGTCAGACAAAGGATGTTACCTTGTACCTGATTTATGCGAAGGAAATGCCAAAGGCAGCGGGCGTAAAGCAGAAGTAGCTTCTTCAATCAGTCATCGCTGGAACATGAAGTTTGGCGGATCGCCGGAACTGCAAACTAACCTGTTCATTTTGATGGTTATAAATAGGACACAGGCGGGAGCCCGCGGGTAGCGCTTCAGTACTACGACCCCCGTACCCCATTTCGTGGGGCTATCGGGCCATTGAGACATGACATTGCAGACTCTAGCATGAGGGACAGTGGGTTGGGGGCCGCGCGGGGACAGCGGCCCCGCAAGGGGCCGTGTGCGAGCTACCCAACCCGCCAAACTTTCCTGCCAGGCTGTATCCTCCAGAATCTAAAAGCTTAATTCCCTGCCTCGAACGCCCTCGAACGCCTGGACGGCGGCGTGCATCCATCCTTAAGTGAGTGAATGAAAGATGTTGAAAACGAAGGAGCTAGGATCCGCTGGCGTACGAGGCTGCGGTGGAAGGCGCAGACGCATGAGGTGTCTTCCTGACACATGGCTGTGCGTTCTGGCCGGCTGCCTCCTGGCGATTACGCAACTGCCTCGTCTGGCAGATGGGAGGTCGCCGTCCGCGTTCCGCGTTTCTCTGAGCTCTACGACGCTTCAAGCCTTCCAGCGGTACGTGACGATCACAGACGCGCAAAACAACGGAAGCCTGGGGGAAGGAAATTTTCTTTGGATCGATAATCTGCCCGCAAAAGAAAAAGAAGATATCTATGCCCGCCTGAAACGCGGCGAGATTGAAATGCGCCGTGTGCCGCGGGAAGCAGCGGGCGCAAATGCGGGAATCCCTGGCGGAATGATTCATGACTGGAAGGGGATCGTGTTCATCCCGGGAGCGAAACTGTATCAGGTGCTGCGGGTGCTGCAGGACTATGACCATCAAGCAGCGATTTACGCGCCGGACGTGGAGAAAGCGAAAATCGAGCGGCGCGACGGGAATCACTATGTTGTTTTTTTGCGATTCCGGCGAACGAAAGTCGTGACCGTAGTGCTGGACACGGAGCACGACGTGAACTACTTCCGCGATTCGCCGACGCGGGCACACAGCCGCAGCTCCGCAATTCGCATTGCGGAAGTGGAAAACCCGGATGGTCCGAACGAAAAGGAAAAGGCGCCAGGGGAAGACCAGGGATTCCTGTGGAAAATGGAAACGTGGTGGAGGTTGCAGGAAAAAGATGGCGGAGTGTACGTGCAGAACCACGTGGTGTCGTTGACCAGGGATCTGCCGACCGGGCTGGGCTGGCTGATCGAACCGTTCATTACGAGCATCCCGAAAGAGTCGCTGGAATTCACGCTGGGCGCTACGCGCAAGGCGGTACTGAAGGCGAATGGAGACTAAGCACGGTGGGCCGTCGCGTCGCTAAGGAGGCGGTGAATTTCCCCGGCATGGCGATCCCACGAAAAGAGTGCGGCGGTTTGCGATGCATTCGCGCCGATTGTGGCGCAGGGAGAAGAATCCGCCAGTAAACGTTGCCGTGCAGCGGCAAGTTCGTTGGCGTCCTGCGGATTGCGGAGCACCAGCGCGTCCACTCCACCCTTAAGGTAGCGCTCATTCCCGGCGGGAGCGCATCCGGCAAGGCCGCGAGCGAGGGCCAGAACAATGGTTGCGGTTCCACCAACGCTTGGCGGAAAGAAATGCGAATAGAGAAGGAGTTTCATCGGGATTGCGGGAACGAAATTTGCCGGGGAGAGCGGCGATGCGTTTCAACCATGGGGTATCCCTGGCGCGAGCGGCATTTTTGACCGAAGTGTTCAATCATTTTGAGCAAACAAGCAAAACTCCGAAGCCAGTATACGCGCATCGCAATTTCCCCCGCGTTTTGGCGATAGTGTAGAATTCTGGTGTTCGCTGCAGATGCGGGAATAGTTTGCTGCCCGACAAACCGGTGTGACTGCCGGCTTCATGGTTCTGTTTCACGATGGAGGAAGTTGCGTTGAACATTCTGGTCACCGGCGGTGCCGGGTACATCGGAAGTATCTGTTCGGAAATATTGTTGCAGCGCGGGTACAACATCATCGTTCTGGATAATCTTCAGGAAGGACATCGCGCCGCGGTGCCGCCAGCCGCGGTGTTCTGCGTTGCGGACCTTTCCGAACCCACGCAGATCGAGAAAGTTTTCTCCTCGCACAAGATCGATGCAGTGATGCATTTCGCCGGTGAAGCGTTGGTGGGGAAGTCCATGCTGGTGCCCAGCACGTACTACGTGGCGAACGTGGCCTGCGGAATCAACTTGCTGGACGCGATGATTCGCCACGGCGTGAACAAAATCATTCTTTCGTCGACCTCGGCGACATATGGTGAGACGAAAAGCGTGCCGATCACCGAAGAACATCCGGCGATACCGATTAATCCGTATGGAAAATCCAAGCTGACATTCGAACAAATCCTGGCGGATTACCGGGCTTACGCGGGGATGAAATATGTGGCGCTGCGCTATTTCAACGTAGCGGGTGCATCAGCAGAGCGCGGTGAATCTCGCCGCGACGAGACGCATCTGATTCCCAAGGCGCTGGATACGGCCCTGGGGAAGATCAGCCGGATGGAGATTTACGGGACGGACTATCCGACGCCGGATGGAAGCTGCGTGCGGGATTACGTGCATGTGCTGGACATCGCAGACTCGCATATTCGCGTACTGGAAGAAATTGATCGGCTGGACGGGGAAGTGTTCAACGTTGCCACCAGTTCCGGATACTCGAACTTGGAAGTTTTCCGGACGGCGGAGCGGGTCACCGGCCGCAGCATCCCGGTTCAGCTTTGTGCACGACGGCCGGGCGACCCGGCGACGCTTGTGGCCAGCAGCGAAAAATTGAAGCGCGTGTTGGGTTGGGAGGCGGCGCATTCTTCGCTGGAGGAGATTGTGAAATCGGCGTGGGATTGGCGGCTACGTTTTCCAAAAGGTTATCCGGACTAGCCGCGCCGAATGCGGTATTTAATGACGCGGGAAAATGTGCTTCACGGTGCGTTCAGTGGCGATCCACAACGCGTACCCCATAGAGCCATATCGATCGGCACAAATGAGAAGCGGCCTTTGACGACATTTCTTCCCGCACGGATGATGGTCCATTTAGTGAGGTAGAGATAGAGACGAGCCAGGGAGCTCTCTGCCGGACTGAACCAGCCCACCGAGGGCTTCAACCGCCGCTTGGCGAAAGAACACCACCATGAGCAAAAGCGGCGGGCCCAGTGTGCTCTGCAAACTTCGGCTCCTGGAAACGCATGCGCCAGCGCGTTAATAGTCCGCGAGTATTATCGGGAACCGTTCTGGTGTAGCAGGCACCAACCTGGGGATGAGCACGAAGATAGTCCACGCAAGTGGCGACCCAATCGGGGTCAGGAAGAACTTCGGGTTTTACGCAAGCCAGGAGCGGCGAAGTTGCGCGGGCGATCGCCGCATTGCGAGCAGCAGAGATTCCCTGGTTTCGCTCGAGACACAGCAAAACAATTTGAGAACTGCCCTTGGCCCGGTCCGGCAGACTGACGGGCAGCAGCGAACCGTCATCCACGACGAAGATGATGGAGACGGGGTAGGATGGTTGCGTGCAGGCTAGCCGAGAGAGCGTCGCCTCGCTGGTCGTAAACGGGGATGATGATGTCAACGGCCTGGGGTTCCGCCCCGGTTTTCGATTCCGCCATGCCTTTCCTGTCCTTGGGACTGCTGCTAACCAGAATGCTCCCTT
>Ga0210409_10008381_pt1 | contig 10518 bp, 10 predicted proteins | sample IncBWH17MmetaG_FD_161649 | JGI IMG/M metagenome (GOLD analysis project Ga0210409, IMG submission 161649) | Forest soil microbial communities from Barre Woods Harvard Forest LTER site, Petersham, Massachusetts, United States - Inc-BW-H-17-M | ecosystem: Environmental > Terrestrial > Soil >...
TACAAAGAGCACAGTCACTATCAGCAAGATCGAGGTGAATAAGTAGTATGCCCAAGGCGCAAAGATGCGTATCTCGTCTTTGGATCGCGTGGAAGTTTGATTTATGCTTGTCATCTCAAGTCTCCTGACTCCGTACCTCGTCCAGCAAGAATTTCTTTTTCGGTTCAATCAGCCGGTGTAAGAACCGGTGTGGTCTGCCAGGTGCTTATCCTTGGCCAGCAGCAGTATTCCCACCAGCAAAGCTGGCATCACGCAGAAGACCAGGAAACCCACTTGCCAGACCGATGACGCTAACTGCGCTCGCGTGCCTAACCATTCGAAGCCACGCCACAAAGCGAGTGTGCTGAGCAGCGCGCACAGGGCCACGGCCGTACAGCTGACCGAGACCAGCCACAGGCGTTCTCTCTGGCGCTGTAATTCCAAAGCGCGGCGGCGCACTCTCATCTGCGTCGTCGAGACCAGGCTCCGCTCCGCAGCGATCGGGATCGCGCGCAACCCGCGAATCGTCTCCCCGACGTTCTCAGCGAATGCGCGGCACGATGCACAAGTTTCCAAGTGCGCCACTAACCATGCGTTCGAAGATTGATCAGCGGAAAGCTCCTCGGAACCGGATAGTGCAATCAGTTCCCGTGCGCGTTCATGTGCATCTGTATTCACAGCGCCGCTCCTTTTAACCACGGTTCGAGCGCAGTCAGGCCGCGGTAGATCCTGGATTTCACAGTTCCCAAAGGCACGTGTGCGACGCTCGCGATCTCTTCGAGAGACATGCCCTCCTGAAATCGAAGCACGAGTGCTTCACGGTACTCCGCGGGGAGATGTTGCATGCCGGCCGCGATGTGCTCGTTTTGCTCACGCTGCAAAGTCGTATCGAAAGCCGACGCCTGTCCAGTGGCAGGCACGTCGAAAGCCGCTTCGCCGTCATTCAGGAGACCGTCCAGGCTGGCGGGTTGTTTGCGGCGCATATGATCGATGACCAGGTTGCGCGCCACGGCGAAAAGCCATGTGCCGAACGCGTACTTGTCGTTGAACTGGTGCCCGCGTTCGAGCACGCGGATCCAGGTCTCCTGGAAGAGGTCTTCCGCTAATTCGCGGCGTCCCGTCAAACAGATGAGGTAGCGGAGAAGGCGATGCTGATATTGCTCGATAAGCCGGTCGAGCAAATCCGGATCTTGACGTCGAAGTCCACGGGCGATCTCGGTGCTCTCTTTCGTCATCGAACTCTCGAAATAGAGGGCGGTCGCGTTCATACTACTGATACATACGGGGATAAGGCGAGAAAAGACGCAGGCGCCGAGAGAAGGGCAGCAACTGGCAGCAACTTTACTAAGTGATTGAAAGGAATTGGCCCTGAACAGTCGATGCGTCAGGTAGAAGTGGCCGCCTCTGGCGCGGCGATGGCGTCAGCACCTGATTCCGGTTGTTCTACCAGCAAAGAGGATGTCTTTGTCGGGCACGAACCCTATCGCCGCACCCAACAGCAAGTTAGGCGAGATTACGAACCCGCATGGGCCCTCTTACTGGCTTTAGTCGCTGGCGCGCTTCCGCAGCCGTTTTCGGCGTCGTCAATTTTGAATTGCTCGACCAAATGGCGAAGTTCCGTGGAAGTCTGCACCAGTTGCTGCGCGGCTTTCTGGGTATCCGTTGCGCCGCGCGAAGTGCTCTCGGCCGCCTCGGCTACACCCGCAATGTTACTGGTGATTTCTCCGCTGCCGTGCGCCGCTTCGCTTACGTTGCGCGCCATCTCGTTAGTGGTGGCGTTCTGCTCCTCCACCGCGGTAGCAATGGTGTTGGAGATGCCATTGATCTGGTTGATGACTTCACTGATGGTGCCGATAGAAGCCACGGCTGCTTTGGCGTCAACCTGAATGGCTTCGATCTTGCGGCTGATGTCCTCGGTGGCCTTGGCGGTTTTCTTGGCCAGCTCCTTCACTTCGTTGGCCACTACCGCAAAGCCCTTGCCAGCCTCACCGGCGCGGGCTGCTTCAATGGTCGCGTTTAACGCCAACAGGTTGGTTTGCTGGGCGATCGACGTGATGATGGCAACCGCGTAAGAGACAGACTACCGCAAGAAAAACACGAACCGGAAGAAACTCCCCTGACGGAAAACGCGTCTTCGAACCGAGTTTTTCAATACCAACTCGCCATTACGATCACTTTCGAGAAGAGAAGTTAATTCCCCGTTGAGGAGCTGAGATTTTTAAATGGAAAACGGTCGGATTCAGGTTGAAGACTCGACTTAAGACTTGAAGTGTCAACCGAGAATTGGAGCTAATTTGAGAAGGATACGTAAGACAAGAACGATAAAGTCTTTTCTCTTCTCTCTAAGTACATGATAACCCAGGATCGCAATATAGCTACTGGCATCAAGAGAATCTAAATTTGTCTTAATTCTTCTGTTCTTCTTAATGTCTTGGGTTGTTTTTAGCGCGACGAAGACATTATTTTAGAAATCTTCTCCCGTAGCGGTGAGTTGTTAGACCAATCAGGTTGCCAGCTTAGCTCCCGGATTCCAAGATCAACTCTTCGTGAGTCTTCCTAAACCACTACGGAGAACGCTTTTGCTCTTCTCCGGGGGCTGCGTTGACGGCGAGAGGGCGGTGGACTGCGCGTTCTTCCTTCCCAGACGCCGAAGAGCGCTTAGGGGCCTATCCTTCTCTTGTACACGCTTTCCGTTTAAGTATTCTTTCCAGGCGTTCTCGGACTTGAAGGCGCTAGCCGGCATTCGAGGCGTCGCCAAGCCTCCCAGCTTGGTTAGTACCGTGATTCTGGCCTCGCGAAAGATTCCACCATCTTTTTCCACCAGAAACGCCCAGTAGCGCCATCAATGTTCCGTTCAAATCGAAACTTATCCGTCTCGCATCAACTGCTGGATCAATTTCTTTCCGAGCTTGCGCTTTGAGGACACCACTCTTTGGGCTTGTCCACCATACCCGCGCCATCGAATTGATCTCTCCCTCGATCGCCCCGGATCTCTCCGCACATTCGGAGAAGGCTCCCGTAAAGAAGGATTCTATGTGACTCGTGGCTGGCGCACATCGAACACCGGGTCTTCCCAGGTGGATCGTAAGTCTCCCTCCTTCTCTTTCTCCAATGCCAACCAGCGAGGTGTCCGATTTCGCTTGAAAAAGAACCAGTCCAACACTTGTTCCAGCTTCTCCCTGCGTCGATGGTTTTCCGAAATAGTGACTCACGGTCTTCCATCTTGCGGGTCGGGCGCGGCCTTTGGGGCGGTGCGCAGAAACTTCATCAGGCCTGCGCCAGTTGCCTTTCCTGCCCGCCCCTTGAACAAATCAGTCGCGGTTTCCACGACTCCCACCTTTTGCGCGACCGCTGCGGCAATCCACTGATTCAGGGAGACACCATCTTCCTTCGCTAAGCGACCCTCGGTCTTTAGTCAGTCTAGGCGGAATGCTTGATTCCATCGAGCGTGCACGCTGCGCAGGAGTGACGGATAGACGACCAGCTTACGGAATGGGTCGATCAGGGCCATGTAGATCGGCGTGAGGCGACTGACGCTGCGTACGTAAACGCCGAAATAAAAGCGGTACGCGTTCGGGGTTTCGACAAGGGCGCTCAGCGCTGCGGCGTGGGCGGTACGATTAATCAGCTCAAGGAGTTGCTCATTCTCGAAGCGGTATACGACGCGAAAAAGTCCGTCGCGCGTACCCGCCAGCGCCAGGGACTTGGAGCGATCGGCGGCTGTCAGACGCGTTGTGAAGGTTTCCCACGCCATTGCCGCTGGCTCGCGATCCAAGCCAAGCAACCCCCCGACGAAGAGACGGATGTTTAGCAGCGCGCGAGCGACCGGCGAGCATGGGAGCAGACACGTGCTGGCTGCGCGCAGGAACTCATCCAGCGTGATGCCGGAGCGCACCCGCGGGAGATCGACGGCCCACACATCATGAAGCGGCACGCCGGTAAGAAAGTCATGAACCCGCAGTGGCAGCCGTTCGAACTCTCGCGTCGAGATCTGTGGCATCGGACCTCCTCCGCTGTCTCACCCTAACTGTCTCAAATCGCTTCCGTAACATGTCCCTGTTCATCACGGTACAAGTTGAAGTGGACTTTAAGGCAAGAAATATTTTAAGCTCGGGCTAACGCTCGGGCGGGTCCGCGCATTTCTGCGTTTGGCGTTTGCTTCCCGTTTTCTGGAATTCGTTCTACTTTTTTCCTCAATTTTATTGCCTTCGGCTTCCCAGAACGTTTCAACAAGAAGATAAGGCGGCATTCGCGATTTTCCACGAATGGCCGCCGTTTCTGTTTTGGAGTGGTGAATGAAGAAGCTGAAGATGTCCAAAATGAAGGACCAGAAAGTTCGGGGCGAGTGGGCGGAGATGAAGTTTATGACGTGCGCGGCCGAGCATGGCTTGCGCGCCAGCAAGCCTTGGGGAGACTCGAACAGTTACGACTTCGTGGTGGGGCGTCCGGGGCACTTTTGTGGCGGTGCAGGTGAAATGCACTGTCTTCAGTTCGAAGAATAGATCGGGTTATATCTGCTCCGTGTGCAGCAGCCATAAGCAGTATCGGCAAGGGGGCGTTCGACTTTGTCGCGGCTTATTTGGTTTGTGAGGATGCCTGGCACATCATTCCGGAGAAGAGACTCGGGGTAAGTGGTCGATTTCTCTGCGTACGCAGTGCGATCATTCCAGATATGAGAAATATCTTTGAGGCATGGGATCTACTGCGTCTCTACGGATTATTACTCGTGTTTTGTATTTCCGCTGAGCAATTGCAGCGCGTGGGGCAGCAGATCAATCACGGCTTCGAGTGAATCGACCGCGCCGGCGGGGCTTCCGGGCAGATTTACAATCAAAGATTTTCTCCGTACTCCGCAGATTCCGCGGCTGAGGGCCGCGAGCGGTGTCTTCTTGGCGCCTTCGGCGCGCATGCGCTCGGCCACGCCTTCGAGGAAGCGTTCGCAGACGGCTCGGGTGGCTTCGGGCGTGACATCGCGCTCCGCGATTCCGGTCCCGCCGGTCGTGACCACCAGTTGCGCTTCCTGAACCCAGTAGGCGATTGCGGTTTGAATGGCGGATTGGTCATCGGGAACAACTTCCGTTCCCATCAGTGAAAAATTTCTTCTTCTGAGGAGTTCCCCAACCGCCGGGCCGGAAAGGTCGGCGCGGTCGCCGCTGGCGCAGGAATCGCTGACCGTGATGACGGCTGCGGTCATGTCTTTCGGAGTCGAACCGGGATTCGAACGTTCGGGGGTCAAGCTTTCAGGAGTCGAGGAGGACATCTTCTTCCTCCTCTTCGGGTTTTCCGCCGCCGTCGCGCTGCGCCTCGTCCAGCTGGCGAAGGCCTTCCATCAGCAAGCCCTGAGTGTTCAGTTGGGTGGTTTGCTGGGTCGTCTTGCCTTCGAAATTGACTTCAAAGTTTCCGTCGGTCCAGCGCAGAACCTTGAATACGGCCGGATCCCCGACCAGCGAGCCGTAAGTGGCGTGTGTGACCTGGCCTTCTTTGAAGTACAGTTCGCATTTGTCGTCTTTGTTGGTCAGGGTGAGGGAACAGCTCTTGCGCCCCATTTCCAGAGATTGCACCAGGTCGATGACGTTCATCTGCAACAGGCTGCCGCGCAGCACTCCGTCCGAAGGCACGGTCTTTGCCATTTTTTCCAGGGCGATCTTGTCGATGACCCGCTTGATGCGTTGCGTGGCTTCCCTCAGGAAAAATGGTTTCTCGACAAAATCATCCACAGGAAGATCGGGCGTGCTCAGCTTTTCGCTGATGTCGGTTTTGGTCGCTACCAGGATGACTGCCGCTTCGGCGGTTCGAGGACGGCTTCTCAGTTTTTCAACGAGCTGGCGGCCATCCATCCCGGGCATGCGATAGTCGCACACCAGCAGGTCGGGCGGATCGTCGACAGCTTTCAGGAGCGCATCGGCAGCGTCGGTCGCAGTCGTCACCGTGGCGAGCGGAGTGAGTGCCCCGCGCAGCAGCCCCAGCACCATCGGATTGTCGTCCACCAGCAAGAGTCGTACGTTGTTCGCCATGGAACGCGCTATGTCTTCTTTCGAGCGCGGCGATAATCGCCGCTTTTGCCGCCGGATTTCCGCTCGAGCACGATTTCGCGAATCTCGATGCCTTTGTCGAGTGCCTTCAGCATATCGTACACGGTGAGCGCGGCAACGCTGGCGGCCACCAGGGCTTCCATCTCCACCCCGGTCACCGCTGTGGTTGAAACTTTTGAGGCAATCGCGACGCCATTCTCGCACAGCCGCATTTGCACATCAACGTGAGCGAGGGGCAAAGGATGGCACATGGGAATCAGATCGGCAGTTCGCTTCGCCGCCATAATTCCGGCGAGGCGCGCCACCTCCAGCGGGTCGCCCTTGGGATTCTTCGGCAGCGCCTTGAGGACCTTGGGCTGCAAGAGCACGAAGGCGCTGGCCTCAGCTTCGCGCTTGGTGGAGGATTTTGTCGAAACGTCGACCATTCGGGATCGTCCGGAATGATCGTAGTGAGAGAGCTTCTTGGGCATCCGAAAACTATCTTACTAGAAGCTCTCGGACAAATGGATTGGTGGAGCGGGCCTGAGAATTACGCGGCGCAAACGGGTCGTTTCGTCAGCTGACAGTTCCTGGCGATCGGGTGGGCGCCAAGGCGAGAGGGTATTGCCCGGTCGTCGCCAGCAGGCGATCCGTGCGTCGCATTCTCTTCCAGTCATATTCGTAGGCGGTTCCACACGATAGGCAGATCTGATAGTGCCGGCCATTGCCGCCGAGTCGTGGCCAGGTAAACCGATGGGAGCACAAGTCTCCGAAGAGTCGCTGAAAGAATTTCATGTCCGTTACTCGCTCTGCGCCGGGCCAGACTCAATGGCGCGATCTGTTTTGAAGAGTGGCGGGTGAATCGATTGGACTACGATCCGGACACACTTTCAAATTACGGGAGTGCATGTCGGGCGCAGGTTACCGCCGTGCCTGACGAGTGCAGCCTCCGCCGAGACGGTTTATGAAAAATCGGTTAAATGCAGCGGTAATCTCAACCGTGAAGTGGCGTTAGCCGCAGCTACCGTAAGTCAGCCAAGACCTAAGCGGTCGATCGTTTTCATTGGCCCAGCGGGGCGGGATGCGGATCATGCAGCGAGATTAAAGCGACCGCATGATCCGCTGCAACTAGGGAAGTCTGCCGGTATCCCGTGCTTCAGTAGGTTTTGTGTTCCTCGGCCCAGTTAATCGCGGTCTGAAGATCATTGAGGGCCTGATCGATGAGGGCAACGCCTTTCTCCCTTCGGCCACCCCAATCATTGCCGGCTTTTGCGAAGTCTGCCCGGGCGGACTGCAGGCTGGAGATGCCACTGTTCATCATGCTGGGCTCGTCGACATTGCCTGACTGCATTTCCTGGGGCGTTGAATCAGGACTTACGCCAAGCGCTTTGAAAGCCTGGTCAATCGAGGCGATGCCCTTTACGCGGTACCCTCCCCACTTGTCTCCGGCCTTTTCCAGATAGCCCTTGGCGATTCTTAGTTGCGCAATACCGCTCTGGTATTCCGCGGGCACATTCTGCTGGGCGGTGGTCGGCGCCTTGGTCGCAGGTCGCTTCGAGTTTGGTGTCTGCGCTTGAGAAAACGCTGTGAAAATGCCCACGCTTACTGCTAGCGCGAGGATGGTCGTTCCTGGTCTTCTGAGTATCATCACATCTCTCCTTTCTCCTGGTTTTAAATTGGCTGGACGGTGAGATAACCGCCGGGTCCGGCATGGATTTGAACATCCCCAGTACCCCGCTTATTGGATTAGTCTACAAGAATCGGACTTGTTGGCGTAACGGCGCGACCGCACCGTTCGCATCGGCGACAGATTGCACTCGCCCAGCCACGCCCGCTATGCACTTTGCTCAAAGACACAAGAGCTGTCCTTGTCGGTGCTGACGTAAACTCCGAACTGCCGTTTCCACGTTGCCCCGGCATGTTTCGCGGGGGTGAGTGCGTGAAGGAATAGGTCAAAAAAAGGGAACGGTTAACCTCGTGAAACCTGACTTAGCGCATCAGCAGCGGAACCCATTCGCCTACGGCGATCCGCTCGCGATCCGGCGGAATTACGATGTAGCAGTTTGCTGACGCTGTTGCTGCGATGTCTCCTGACCCTTGCCAGCGCACTAATTCCACCGACGCTTGTTCAAACTCGCCGGAGAGAATTGCGGGCAGAAAGCGTTTCAACCCTGTCTTGGTCCTGATCTCGGACTTGAGCCTGGCGTGGAGGAAAATTAACTTTCGCGCCGTCATGCCGGTCAGGGCTTCCAGCACCGGGCGGGCGAAGAGTTCGAACGTGACCATGGTCGAGACCGGGTTTCCTGGCAGGCCGAAAAAATATGTGTGGCCTTCGGGGGCTAAAGCCCCGCTCTCTTTTGTGCTCTTATCGGCACGGCTGAAGCCGCGCCCTCCCGAGGCGTGTTCCTCCCCCTCGCGGGCGGGGGCGCCCGCGCCACACGGGATGCGTCCGAACACTACTGGTCGTCCTGGTTGGATCTGCGCTCCGGTGAAAAAGAATTCCGCTTCGAACTGCGCTAGCACCTGTTCCACCAGATCATATTTCCCCATGGAGACTCCGCCGGTCAGCAGGAGCAGGTCGGCGTCAAGGCCGTCTGCAATCAGTTCTCGCAGGCGTTCCGGCTCATCCGGGGCAATGGGCAGCAACACGGGTTCGCCGTCCGCGGCTTGAATTTGCGCTGCCAATGAGTAGGTATTGGAATTGCGAATCTGGTTGGGCGCGAGGGGTACGTCGATGTCGACCAGTTCATCTCCGGTGGCAAGGACGGCGACGCGAGGCTTCGAATAGACCAGCAGGCGCGATCGTCCGACCGATGCGGCGACGGCAATGGCAGCGTGATCGAGGCGCACGCCCGGAGACAACAGCCGGTCTCCTTTCTTTGCCTCGGCCGCGGTGGGAACGATGTTGTCCCCGGCAGCAATCCCTTTTGCGATCGTCACTTGATCGCCGTTTCGCGATGTGTACTCGACCATTACAACCGCATCGCTGCCAGGCGGGGCTGGCGCGCCGGTCATAATGGCCGCCGCTTGGCCGGATTCGACCTTTAGAGACGCATCCGCCGTAGCACCAGCTTTGATTTCGGCGATCACTGCGAGCGTGGCGGGAGGGTTTGCCAGGTCCGCGGCGCGGACTGCATAGCCATCGCGCGTGGCTCGCGGGAAAGGAGGAAAATTGCGGTCTGCGAGTACGGGTTCGGCCAGAATCTGTCCGGGACTGTCGAGCAGTTCCACCAACTCTTTGCCTCGAGGACGCAAGGTCGCGGCGTGCTGCTCGACCAGGTGGCGTGCCTGTTCGAAGGTCAGGATAGTGGATGGTGTGGACATGGAAGAGATGATACGACAGGCGGGCCGAGGAAAAACTGCGACCCGGCGCGCCTGACCGGTTCGAAGACCTGATCCCACACATCTTTGGTGATTTATTTTTTCAGGCGAGTCCGCAATTCCTGCGGGGCGGTTGCGTACATCATCGCGGTATCGAAGTCTACCACTCCCGTGTTAACGAGTTTCTCCAGCTCGCCGTCAAAATGCTGCATGCCCTCGGAGGCGCCGTCTCTCATGGCTTGAAGCAGATTCTCACCGGAAGAATCATTCACTTCCATACACGACTGGGTACGGGGATTGGCCTTAAGCATCTCGACAATGGCGATTCGCCCGGTGCCGTCTTTGCGGGGAATGAGGCGTTGCGAAACAATGTACCGAAAGCTTCTGGCCAGCCGGCTGCGAATCGACGACTGGTCGCATTGGCCAAATACACTCACCATGCGCTCCACCGTTTTTGCAACGCTCACGGTATTCAGGCTGGTAAGAACCAGATGTCCGCTTTCGGCCGCTTCCAAAACCATTTCCATAGTCTCGCGGTCCCGCATCTCGCCCACCAGTATCACGTTCGGCGCCTGCCGTAACGCCGCACGGAGAGCCATGGCAGCGCTGGGCGTATCGCTGTGCAACTCGCGCTGGTGAACCGTAGCCCGCTTGTGATTGTGCAGGAACTCAATGGGATCTTCGATAGTGATGATATGGCAGACCTGCTCCTGGTTGATGCTGTCCAGCAGCGCGGCCAGGGTCGACGACTTGCCCGAGCCTCGCGGTCCCGTAATCAGCACAATGCCTTCGCGAAGATGAGCCACATCCGCCAATTGCCGCGGCAGGCCGAGTGAGTTCAAGATGGGGATCGCGGTCGCGATCACCCTCATCACTACGGCGCAGCTGCCGCGCTGGATGAAAACGTTCACCCGGAAACGGGCGACCCCGGTAAGGCCGTAAGACACGTCGCAAAAGCCCTGTTCGCGGAGGATGGCGATCGCCTGCTTATTCTCGCCGATCAGATCGGAGGCAAGGCGGCGGGTGTCGTCGGCGCTGAACGGGCGGAGTCCGGCACCTTGCACGCCGATCAGTTGACCGTTGACTTCCACCTGAGGCATCCGGCCAGGCGAAAAAATGAGATCGCTGACTTGATTGTTAGCGCGCAGGATAGAGGCCAATAGCGCGTGCGTTTCCATTGCGCCCGGGCCGGTCGAGGGCTCGAGGA
>Ga0210409_10008385_pt1 | contig 10516 bp, 9 predicted proteins | sample IncBWH17MmetaG_FD_161649 | JGI IMG/M metagenome (GOLD analysis project Ga0210409, IMG submission 161649) | Forest soil microbial communities from Barre Woods Harvard Forest LTER site, Petersham, Massachusetts, United States - Inc-BW-H-17-M | ecosystem: Environmental > Terrestrial > Soil >...
CGGAGTCCATTCTGTATAGCAACGTGCTTAAACATCTCCCATCTCGGGTCAGAAGCGATGTCAGAGACGAAGACAGGCTGACGAAGGTAAGCGGCTGTGCCGCACGATCCGACATTCGGACCAATGCGCACTCCGTCAGTTGCTGCCCGGTACGCTTCCGGCAGGTTCGGGGCGGCGCCATATTGCAAGTGCAACCCGTCTTCGTCCAGTAGGAAAATCGAGCACAACATTCCCTCACTGTGGGCTTCGATTAGCTCGATGAGACTAGTCAGAACTTCGTTCAAGGATGCGCCGATGAGTATCATCTTCAACGCATCGAGTACCGCATCACTGGGCAGGGTTTGCGCGAGGGATGGGGATGTTGGAAGCGCTTGCAGGTTGGATGATGCCTTGGCGTTTGCCATAAACCAGCGGCCAGTCAGTCGCGATGCCAGCAGTATCGCACAAACAGATGTCCAGCACTTTGCCAACGGGGAAGTAATGCGCAATTCCCGTGCATCGCTTCTTCGTCAGGCGGTCCTCCAGTTCCTGCCAGATCCTGCGGCTTGCAGCCTGGAAGTCCAAGACGAAATTGGACACGGATTTCAGTCACGGCCATCTCCCAATCGGACAACTGATTCTGAATCAGTTGCTCGGCGACGGTCGTAACCCTTGAAGATAACGGATCGGCGACGCAGGTACCGCTCCCTGAAATCTGGCACACAACTCGCACACCGAATTATCGAAAAGGCCAGCAAAACCGCACTTTTCGACTGATTCACAGTTAGTCTACCGGTTGATCTTGTCCCTAGGTCTACGCTGAAGAAGTTCATTATCCCGCAATCGGAATTCGCAAGAGTCTGGTCGCCTTAAGCTTTGCCGCCTCGCCACGCTTATCGTAGATTGCCGTCGTACTGATTTGCCGGTGCCCAGCCAGCTTCTGAACGACCGCAAGATCGGCTCCCGCGTCGAGAAGATGGGTCACGAAGCTACGCCTGAGATCGTGGGATGAGAAGTGCTCGACCTTGGCAGTGCCCGCTCGCTTCGCCAGCCCACGGGCTATGCCTTCGCAAGTAAGTCGCTTAGGACGGAAATGGCCCGACTTGGTAACAGGAAGAAACATCGGCCCCGAAGAGATACCCCGGATTCGCAACCAGCGCTCGAGAACAGCTCGGGCTTCCTCGACGACATATGCCGCCCGCGCCTGCTTGCCTTTGCCTCGGATAGTGAGCACGCCGCTCTCTGAATCGAAATCCTGTATGTCTAGCCGAACCACCTCCGAGCGACGCAAACCCGAGCCATAGAGCACGCCTAGAACGGCGGCATCGCGGATACCGGCCACCGTCTGGTCAGCCTGGCAAGCCTTGAACAGTTTTTCGAGTTCGGTGTCGTTCAACGCACGACCTCGGGGAGGCAATTGGCCGCGAACGGGCGCAATGTCTGCTGCGCGAGAATACTCATCATGGGTCATCAGGCCGAGGCGCCAGGATTCCTTTAGAACTCCACGCAGGGCGGCAAGCATTCTTTTTGTTGTATTAGGAGCATACCGCTCGGAAAGGGCAGTCCGGACGGCTGCGGTTTGAGGATATGTCAGGCTCGCCCAGTTCAAACCGTAGGCATCGGCAGCGCCAGTACTAATAAGGAGAGCAACTTTGTTCAGGGCAGCGAATTGTGCACGCCTACTCCCCTTTGCCAGCCTGGCGAGATAAGAAGCGACTGGGTTGGCGCTGTCTCCCCACACAGCCGCGGGGAACAACGGCGTCTGAATTGACGAGGTTGACGCACTCATCCCACTCCCTCCTTTACTTGGGAGAATCCCTTTTCTCGGTAGTAAAAGGGCACGCGGGGGAAAATGCGATGCGACCTCCATTGCCCTCACTACTGTTCTACCAACTGCAGCCGCGAAATCGCTAGGAATTCAGGACAAAATTTGAAGTAACCACACGAAGAAGTGACGAAGGTGCCATATCCCGCCAGTTTTTATCTCGGAATTCCTGGCTGTCACAACTGCCATGAAGCAGCTCGAACCTCACATCGGGTTGTCTAGCAGTTGTACAGCAAAAACCAGTGAGCGATTTGGTGAGCCAAACAAAGCAAACCAGAAGCCGACGTAGCTCAGTTGGTAGAGCAGCCGATTCGTAACGCACTCAGCCTTGCGTATGTTGTTGTGGAGTATGGTGGGTTCAGGGTCGTTTTAGGGGGTTCTAGGGTGTCCCTGAGCACCGTTTGTACAGCGTTTTGTACAGCAATCTGACTAGCCGATTTCAAGTCGGCAGGTCTTTGCTCTCCCTTCGCTCAGTCCTTGATTCTTCGCGCACATCGTCTGACCTGCGTAGCATCCCCACTGGCGCGAAACTTTATCTTGACTCTCCAATCAGTGTCCGACTGGCACTATTTTCTCTCTGTTTTGTCCAAGATGATGTGCTCCTCAGAGACAAAGTAAGCAACGTTGCTGTTGTCAATGAAGTTCGCTTCGTCCTCGCTAGAGGCTTTCCATTCGGGCGATTGACGAGCCGCGAGCAAGGCTTCCCAGTCGTCAAACCAGAGTTCCGCTATGCCGTCGTAATCAGGTGGGCGTTTATCTCCAGGGAAGGTTAGGCGGTGGCTCTGTACCAACTTGCAGAGTCGAGGAATTCGAGCACTGATAGGTCCGTGGATATTTTCCCAGTAACGAAAGAATTCCTCATCCGTCAAGCCTGCTTTCTTGGTGATGCAATAAACAAGTTTGATCATAGTCATTTGCGCGGCTCGAAATCCGCCACCCCGCGGTACGAGATGCCATTGTCGTACCGCCTCAATTTTCGCGTGTACCATTTGACCATGAGCAGAATACATCCTGAGTGCCCCGGCTCTGACCCTTCTGATCGTTCGATTGCCGCCGATGTCCTGCTTCGCCAAGAACCGGACGAGGACGAAGAGGAGGAAGAAGAGGACGAAGGGGAAGACAACGGTAAAGAAGAAGACGATGATGACGACACGACCGACGACGGCTACTCAGAGTGATCGCGCCCTTATTTACTTCAGTGGGGTGATGGATGAAGCGTGAACATTTCGTCAAGATAGTCGAGGAGGCGCTCGACGCGTTCCCACAAGAATTTCGCAGTCGCATTCAGAATGTTGCGGTTCTGGTAGAGGATGTGCCGCCTAGCCAGCCATCACTGCAGGCGGGGCAGCAAAGGCGGCTGCTTCTGGGTGTCTTCCATGGCGTGCCCACTACCAAGAAAAGCATATTTAGCCTACCGTCAGGACCCGATCACATCGTGCTTTATCAGAAGAATATTGAAGCGGTCTGCTCCAGTGAGGCCGAAGTCCGCGAACAAATCCGCCTAACTGTCATCCATGAACTGGGCCACTATTTCGGGCTGGATGAGAACCAACTGAAGGATGTCTAGCTAAAATGGCCGAGCTGGGCCCAGAGGTAGCAATCAGAAACGCTCGTCTTTGCTAGTGGTGCAGTATAGAACCTCGTTTTGGCATCAGGTTTGTGTCAAGCTATAGGCATGGCAAAGAAACGCACCAAAGCCGACAGATTAGAGCGGCAGACTGAACAGCTGGGAAAAAGGGTAGATCGCCATCCCGACGAGATCGAGAAGAAGCTTTCAACACTCGCACCGAAGTCAGACGAGCTGACGGTCCTGATCCCTATTGAGAACCAGATTCAGCTACGCGCCTACGAACTTTACGAGCAGCGCGGAAGGACCGACGGTCACGAGTTGGACGATTGGCTTCAAGCGGAGTGCGAGATAAAGGCACGCAGGCGAACACGGCAGCGGCATAGCTTCCGCCAGTCCTCAAGGGCGGTTGCTGGGTCGCCGGGGCTTGTCGTCGGCTTTAGTGCCCGAACTGTTGAAGCCTTATGACGCAAACTAAAGATAAAGATGACTTATGGATCGCATGCTGGTGGTGGTTCGTGACAACGAAACCTAAGCGTTTATTCGACCATCAAGGTGTGAATAACTGGATTTGAGTATCGGTTATCCGCAGTTGTCTGGTTTTTCTTAACGAAGGTCGCGTATGCGCTCCAACATCAAACTCGGAACAATCTCCGGCATAGAGATCGGGCTTCATTACAGCTGGTTCATTATCGCTGCCCTGATCGCGTTCTCCCTCAGCGAACACTTTCGTCAGGTAAACCCGAGTTGGAACCCGGGCCAGATCTGGATCGCTGCTCTGGTCACGGCAGCCCTGTTCTTCGTCACCCTGCTGTTGCATGAACTCGCCCATTCTCTAGTGGCCCAAGCCCGCGGCTTGAAAGTCAGGGCGATCACCCTGTTCGCGCTCGGCGGTGTTTCCCAAATCCAGGACGACGCGACCGACGCGAAAACAGAACTCTTGGTCGCGATCGCCGGGCCGATCGCCAGCCTGATTATCGGCTTTGGCAGCCTCGGCATCGCGCTCGGCCTTGGCTGGCAACGTTCCACCGAACCGCAAACTGCGGTAACCGGGGTCCTGGTCTGGTTGGGGTATATCAACATTGCTCTCGCGGTCTTTAACATGATTCCAGGCTTTCCGCTCGATGGTGGCCGGGTGCTGCGCGCGATCGTATGGGCTACCACCAAAGACGCAGACCGCTCCACCCGCATCGCCGCCCGCGTCGGGCAATTCGTCGCGTTTCTGTTCATTCTCGATGGGATATGGCGATTTTTTTCCGGCGCCGGCTTTGGCGGCCTGTGGATCGCATTCATTGGCTGGTTTCTGATGGATGCGGCCAAGGCCAGCTACGCCGACGTGGAGATTACGGCTGCGCTTCGCGGCATGCAAGTCTCCGAGGTGATGTCGCGTGATTGCGCCATCGTGAGCCCCAGAATGAGTTTGCAGGAGTTTGTTAATGCCTACCTTCTGAGGGCCGGCGAGCGGTGTTTTGCTGTGGAGGACCAGGGTCACTTCGTGGGCCTCATTACCCCCCGCGATGTGGGCAGCATACCGCGCGACCGTTGGGACAAGACCGCTGTGCGAGAAGCCATGCGTCCGCTGCAGGAGTTGCACGTCATCACTCCTGACACGCCAGTTCTGGATGCGCTAAAACTGGTGACCAGCAAGGATGTCAACCAGTTACCGGTGGTCGCGAATGGTACTTTGCGGGGGGTCGTCTCCCGTTCTCAGCTGGTGCAGTTACTGCGGGTTCGTTCGGAGCTGCAACTCCCGGCCGCGTATCATCCGTCCACAACATCGCGAGAACGAAGCGAGAAACCGTCATGACTCGTCTCGTGAAAGTGGTGGAAGCGTACACGGCGTTAGTTCACGGAGACTCTAGGGGTCGGCGATCGCATAATCTGAGGAACACTTTCCTGTACGGGAGCAGATCCGTGGCGAGCAGTGAGCGGCGTGTACAAGGTCCGGTGCGAAGGACGTGAAGAAGTACTATTCGAAGTTTGATTTGGCCGTTCGGGCTGAACCGGACTGATTAGCAGCACCCACAAGCGCTGCCGCGAACCGCCTCCCGACCTTCCCGCACGATGAGTGGGGTAACAGGTGTATGGGCTGTTTACCGTGCACAGAGGCGAGGCGCTTACGGTAGAAGGTTGGCACGGTTCATCGCTAAGAAAATCTGGGGACGTTAAGGGGACGGTGAGAAGTGATACGCAGTAGCTTATTGTACCAAGAGATATCCGCCGACACCGTTTAATATCAATCGGTTACATCTCATTGTTACCCTGTCACCGATCCGCAGTATATGCTTCCACTTTTCGACGGTCGGCGCCTCTGCTTCATTTCCCTTCAGTTAAGCTCGATCATCAGCGGGTAGCAGCACTTGCTGTCACCGCAGGAATGATCCGATAGTCCGCTCGATAGACCAAATTATGTAGATCGCTGGACGCGATGGCGCGGAGTACGGATAGCTGGGCCGCCGCATCCTCGTCGCTAAACACGTTCAGCGGCCAATCGCGAACGGTCGTACCTCGAAGATGCGGGTGGTGGAAGCCCCCTCCGAAATAGGCTTGGAGCACGATTGGCTGAACCCCTGCTGCTTGTTGTTCAGGCCAGCTCAAAGCCCAGGATGCGCTCAGCCCTCCATCCGGTGTGCGTTGTAGTCCCGTCTCGGTAAGCTGCCCAGTGTCGAGCAGTAAGCTCGTGTTCATCTCGGTGAGAACCTGGCGAGCAACAGGAGCGAGCAATTGCACAGCCTTCTCAAAATGGGCTTCCTTGTCCTTTCGGCTGGCGGAGCCGCCGTGTGTACCGTCGCGAAGATCCTCAAAATGGCGGATTAGACTGGTGATGTATGCGGGTATCGCGTTTTCTGGCATTGCCCACCTCCTATTAAGAATTCCGTATGTCTGGACATGAACAACATTTATCGATTCCGCCGCGACTGCTACCTCTCAGTCATGCACGTTGTTGCGTGAATGTGGTTAGGTTCAGCGCTCAGGGATCGCGTGTTGTTCCTCGAAACAGGACTCCAGATTCTTCAGGTCTACCGCTACGCGGGCTTGTGAGCCTTCCGGGGCAGCCCTCAGATATTGGACAGGCCACGAAATTGGTTGCCCTAGCTCATGGGCAGCCCGCAATGGCCAGTATGGATCTCGCAGGAGCTTGCGGGCGATGATGACTGCGTCCGCCTGCCCGGTAACGAGGATGTGCTCGGCCTGAATGGGAGATGTGATCATCCCGACAGCACCGGTCAGGATGTTGGCTTCCCGGCGGATTTGTTCCGCAAACTGGGTTTGATAACCCGGACCGACGGGAATCTTCGCTTGCGGTAGATTGCCGCCAGAAGAGCAATCGATCAGGTCCGCTCCAAGCTCCTTCAGTTGGCGGGCGAGTTCAACCGACTGCTGAATATCCCAGCCGCCATCGATCCAATCGGTCGCCGAGATGCGTACGAACAGCGGTGCTCGCTCAGGCCACGAACCTCGAACGGCCGTAACGGTCTCGCGCAGAATTCGAGTGCGATTCTCAAACGAGCCTCCGTAGGAATCTGTTCTTTGATTGCTGTGAGGCGACAGAAACTCATGAATCAGATATCCATGAGCCGCGTGAATCTCAATGACACCGAAGCCCGCTTCGCAGGCACGACGCGCCGCTGCGGCAAAGGCAGAAACGATGTTCTCAATACCTTCGATCGAGAGCGCTTGCGGGATCGGATAGTCCTCGGTGAAAGCCAATGCGCTCGGGGCAACTACATTGTTCCAACCACCATTGCTCTCGGGGATCTTTCCGTGGCCTTTCCACGGCCGGTAGGTACTTGCCTTGCGACCGGCATGCGCTAACTGCATCCCAGCCACGCTGCCTTGCTCATGGATAAACCGGACGATTCGAGCCAGCGGCTCAATGTGATCGTCCATCCAGATGTCCAAGTCCTGCGGACTGATCCGGCCCTCGGGAAGAACTGCGGTTGCTTCGGTAAACACCAGGCCAGCCCCGCCTACTGCCCGGCTGCCCAGATGCACGAAATGCCAGTCGTTTGCGTACCCGTCAGCGCTGGAGTACTGGCACATTGGCGAAACAAATACGCGGTTGGCAAACGTAGTATCCCGAATGGTGAGCGGACTAAACAGGTGATTCATTGGAGTTGTTCACTCCTCTCAATGTACCTGTCTTGATGCGTCGGGCACGGCGAGAGGCGATATGTACAGACCCGATATTTGCGTTCGGGATTTTCGAACACCTTAGAAACCATAGAAATCATCCTATACTTTCCTGCACGTCTGATGACTTGGTGTGCAAAACAATTAGAGTCGCCATCAGCTTGGATTGGCGGGTTGATTTTTTTCAGCGCAAGAAGGTTCGCATCCTCGTAAGCAGAGACCGTCGAACTGGCGTCGTCTTCCGGAAAATGACGCCTCCGGGGACTATCAGCTTAATTTCGGTTCCCGAGTTTGAAGAACTCCCGAGCGTCAGATTTCCTCCGATACGAGCGGCTCGCTCCCGCATGCCCTGTAGTCCGAAGTGTCCGTCCTTTCCCCTATCTGCGGTAACGGGGTCAATACCGATGCCATTGTCACTCACACGCAGGGCAAGATCATGCGCATATCTGAGCTCTACCTCCAATTGACTTGCGCCCGAATGCATACATGCGTTGCGAATGGCTTCGTAACCGATGCGGTAAATTTCATCACGGACAATGGGATGCATCTCTCTGGCATCGCCAACCACAGAAAATGTGACCGCCATGGAATTTGGGATGAGATCGTCCTTAGTCGCGCGCTGGAGAGCCTCAGCGAGGTCGTTTGCCTGCGACGTTGCGGTGCGCAGTGAGTTCAGGACCGCCCGTCCTTCTTGCGTGGCTCGTTCAAGCCAGACTGATAGCTGTTCAAGGGCTCCGCGCATTCGAACAGGATCGGCGGTCGTCTTTAGCGCATGATCCGCAACCAGTTTGCTGCCTTGGATGGTCTGGAGGAAGGTGTCGTGGAGGTCCCGCGCCATACGCGTGCGTTCTGCCAATCGCTCATCGAATCGGGCGCCGATGGCTCTCGAAATCTGCAGCACTCGCAGTCGATAGATAACCCATACGACGAGGATACTGGAGAGAACGCAGAGAATTCGGAATGAGCTCGCCTGATACCAGGCAGGCGCGACGGTGAAATCCAAGCTTGCACCGGTCTCGTTCCAGACACCATCGTTGTTGCATGCGATTACCCGAAACTTGTATCGCCCGGGGTGAAGATCACTATAGAAAGCTTGCCGCCGTGTTCCTGGTTCCTCCCAGCCTGAATCGTGACTTTCAAGTTTGTAGCGGAAGCGCACCCTCTGCGGTACCACGAAGCTTAGGGCCGTATAGTCGATCTCCAGATCGCGGGTAAGTGGAGGAAGACGGAGATCTGGTCGAGGCAAGTAGCTCCTTCGGTCAGCCACGACTTGTTCAATATGCACCGGCGGCGGATTAGGATTTACTTTCAGTTGGCTTGGGTCAATCATCTGCAGGAGCGTATCGTTCACGAACCAGAGTCGTCCGTCCAGAGACAATGAAGAACTGGGCTGGGCAGGCTGTGGAATGCCAGGCTGGGCGCCATCCAGCGCGTTGAAGGTCCTTATAGCCACTTTGCTATCCGGTCGCTGCCACCAGTGCTCAAGTTCCGACTCTGTGATATTCAGGATCCCGCATTGTGTTCTCAGCCAGAGAGCGCCTTGATTGTCTTTGATTAGGGCTATTATCGAAGAGCAAGGTAGCCCATTCCGAGCGTCAAGTGTCTTCCAGATCCCATCATTCCATCGAACCAGTCCGTTGCTGGTTGCCACCCAGATCGAATTGCGAGAATCAACCACCAAACTTTGCGTGGTGAATGATTTGTCTCCACGCCCCAACGAGATGGTCTCCATGTGTCCACCGCTATATCGGGCAAGCACGTCACTGTTAGAGCCTATCCAGATACCGGTTTCTTGATCGGGGGCAAGCCATGAGGCCTTTGGAATACCTGGCAGCGGAATTTCTTCGCGAACTTTGTGGTTCTCAATTCGAAAGAGTTGGCTCCGACCGAATCCATACATCATTACCCATATGTTGTGATCGGAGTCCTCCGTGATGGCGATACACGATCTTTCAGGTGCTCCCAAGGCGCGTCCATCTGCTTGAATGACTTCAAAGAATCTCCCGCGTTCATAGGTCAGCACTTTCTGGTCTGTTCCAAGCCACAACCGTCCGGTGTGATCCTCGAACAGCGCTGTGACTTCCTCTCCGGGCAGGCCTTGTCGCTTCCCAATTACCGAGACGTGGCCTTTGGATAGAACATCCAGATCTCCCCCGTTACCAACCCACACCGAACCATCACGCCTTGCCAAGACGGAGCGGGTATTGGCAGCGGATAGACCTTCTCGCGTTGAAAAGCTAACTACAGGAGTATCTCTAAAAAGATCAACTCCCTGATCCGTCGTCACCCATAGATTGCCTTCTCGATCCTGATAAATACTGTTCACAGCGTCGCCCGACAGACCGTCGATGCTCCGATAGTGATCGACCGTGCCATCACGGATGCGATAGATTCCCTCGGCCTCAGTTCCGATCCACAGGGTGTTGTTAGAGTCAAGGAACAAACAGTGCGCTTTAACTGAGGCGCTGTCGAATCCGGGAACCACATAACTAGTCCATTTTTCGCCGGAGAAATGACGCACTCCAAGCCCAGGGCCGGCCACTTCCAGTGCCACCCAAACCGACCCGGACGGTCCCGCAACGAGGTCAAGCACACCAGGGTTGCCCTTCAAATGCTTCAGTTCCTCTGCAAAATAGATCGTGGAAGAACCTGGCTTCCAACGGCAAATGAGGTAGGATCCAATCCACAGGTTTCCCAGGCTGTCCTCAACTAAGGGGACACCGTATTCGACCGGAATGCCGTCAGCTTTTCCATAACAGCGAAGCTCCTTCCCCGCGACCCGGCAAAGTGGCCCCTTCCCGTCGCTCACTCGATATCGAGTGACCCAGATTGTCCCTTCGTGGTCCTGGATGATATTGCTAATGCCTATTGGCGCGGTCGAATAGTTCAGCAATTTCCCATCTTTCAGTTGACTCAAACCGGCCCGTGTCCCGATCCAAAGGCTTCCATCGCGCGCTGACAGAAGGAAATTAATTCTGACATCCGGCAAGGGCTGGCCGTCACCAGTTGTT
>Ga0210409_10008387_pt1 | contig 10516 bp, 10 predicted proteins | sample IncBWH17MmetaG_FD_161649 | JGI IMG/M metagenome (GOLD analysis project Ga0210409, IMG submission 161649) | Forest soil microbial communities from Barre Woods Harvard Forest LTER site, Petersham, Massachusetts, United States - Inc-BW-H-17-M | ecosystem: Environmental > Terrestrial > Soil >...
CTTCAATTTTCAAGATAGCTCGGGCCACGTCTTCGACGCGCAAATCAAGCGGGCGGCCTTCGAGAAGGATGTGCGAAGATTCGCGCAAGATGCCGATGCTGGACCACAGAACGAGCAAGCCGATGGCCAAGCCGAGAAGCGGATCGATCCAGCGCGCGCCCGTGGCATGAATGACTAGCGCGCCCGCGATGATGGCGATATTGGAAAGCGCGTCGCCAAAATTGTGAACGAGGATGCTGCGGAGATTGAGGTCGCCGCGTCCGCGGATGAGAGCGAGCGTGATGCCGCCGTTCACGGCGAGCGCGGCAACAGAAGTCCAGATCATCCAGCTTTCGACGACTTCGACCGGGGAACGGAAGCGTTCGAACGCTTCATAGCCGAGCCACAGCGAAAGCAGGACGAGGACGAAGGCATTGGTGAACGCGGCGAGCGTGCCGGCGCGGTGGTAGCCGTAAGTTTTTTCGCTGTCGGCGGGACGCTGGGCCCAGCGCATGGCGAGATAGGAAATACCGAGAGCGGGGACGTCGGAAAGATTGTGGACGGCGTCGTTCAAAAGCGCGACGCTTCGGCCGAGGATGCCGCCGAAAACCTCAGCTACGACCAGACCGAGCGTGGCGGCCATGGCCCAGCCAAGCACAGAAGGGCGCAACGCGGGGTGAACATGACCGGCGTGACTGTGGCCAGCATGGTCATGGGGGTGCAAATGACCGGCATGACCGTGGTCATGTTCATGGGTATGAGCGCCCATCGGTTCTATTCTACCCGCAGGATTCAAGCGACGCAGCCCTTTCGCGTGCTTATTAGGCAGTATGACACTTCGCTTCCGCGAATTGATTGACGCTCCTTGCCTCGGCTGCGACCATGAGACAAGCTTCGCGTTTCGCGCGTGTTGGCGTGGAACGAGCCTTCAGTACAGGGGTTTTTTAGTCAGGGCCATGACGGTTCCCATAGCCAAATTGAATTTCTGGGGAGTGCGCGGATCGACGCCGACGGTTGACCCGGCGACGTGGCGCTACGGCGGCAACACGCCTTGTCTGGAGCTGATTGCGCCGGACGGGACACAACTTATTCTGGATTGCGGGACGGGGCTGCGCATGCTGGGAAGCCGGTGGGCGGCGCCGAACGGCGGAAAAACTCCGGAGACGCACATCCTGGTGACGCACTACCACTGGGATCACATCCAGGGGATACCATTTTTTTCGCCGCTCTACGCGGAGAACAACGAATTTCATTTCTACAGTTTCCGATCAAAGTTTCTGGGTCGCGACAGCTTGAAGCAAGTGTTCGAAGCGCAGATGGCGCTGCCTTATTTTCCTGTCGATATGTCAGCGATGAGCGCGAAGCGGAAATTCAGGGAAGTAGAAGGCGGCGAATCGTTTAAAGTTGGCGAGAACAAAATTACGGCGCGCTGGCTGAATCATCCGCAGGGCTGCCTGGGTTTTCGCATCGAGACACCGGCGGGCACGGTGGCTTATGCCACGGACAACGAACCAGGTGACGCGAAACTCGATCTGAGCCTGCGCGAGCTGGCCGCCGGCGCGGACATATTTATCAACGACGCCCAATTTACTCCCGAACAGCTCGCGACAACGAAGAAAGGCTGGGGCCACTCCTCCTGGCTGGAGGGAGCGAAAGTGGCGCGGCAAGCCGACGCCAAGACCCTGGTGCTTTTCCACCACGATCCCGATTCGACGGATCGCATGGTGGATTCGATTTTGCGGCAGGCGCGGGAAGAGTTCGATTCGGTATTCGCGGCGAGCGAAGGCATGGTGATTACACTCGGGGCGCCGGGGGACACCGTTCAAGCACACATGCCGGGAACGCGAACGACGCTGCGCCGCGAAGCACAGTTCCATGCGAAAGTGTCCGGCGTGACCGAGGGCGGGAAGGATTTTGAAGAAGAGACCGTGGTCCGGGATATTTCCCTGCAAGGCGCGCTGATTTCGCTGAAGCACCTGCCGCGACTGCAATCGGAGTTGCAGGTGACGATGGAAGCGCCGGGGGTGGACGGCGTGCAATCCATGAAGCTGCGGGGGTACGTGGTGCGGATCGATGAGGGAACGGAAAAGGGACGGAGCGCCGTGGGCGTCGTTTTCACGGACTAGCGCGGCCCGGATTTTGCCGCAGGTTGCGCCAGGATCAATCGGCCGAACCCGCAGCGGTGCTGTGGCCAGACTTAACCGGCGCTTCTTCCTCAATTGCCGGCCCGGTCTTTCGAATGGTCACGGGCTGCTTTGGCTGTTCGTCGACTTGAAGCTGGAAGATGTCAGGCCGCGCATAGTGGCCGACGACATCCAAATCGTATTTGCCTCGCACGATCTGAGCGCGATCGATCTCGGCGATCAGAATAGCTTCTCCTTCCATATCGGGTCCGGCAAGAAAATTGCCGAAAGGGTCGACAACGCAACTGCCGCCGCGGCAAACGATGGCGCCCGGATCTTCTCCAAAGACGGAACGATAGTCGGGCGGGAAATCACTGCGGCGGTTGAATTGGTTAGAGGAAAGCACGAAACACCGTCCCTCGACGGCGATATGGCGCATTGAAGCGATCCAGGAGTCGCGCGCGTCGGCGGTTGGCGCACAATAAATCTCGATCCCCTTGGCATACATGGCCGCCCGCATCAGGGGTAGATAATTCTCCCAGCAAATCACCGCACCGAGCCTTCCAAGAGGCGTTTCAAATACCGGCATGGTGGAACCGTCGCCAAATCCCCACACCAGGCGTTCGGAACCAGTTGGCATTACTTTCCGGTGCTTGCCGAGAAAACTGCCGTCCGGCGCGAAGAATAAGACTGAGCAATAGAGAGTGCCACGGTCCCGTTCGACTACGCCGATGACAAGATAGATGTTGTTGCGCCGCGCGGCGCGGCCCAGCTCGTCAACGGCCGGCCCAGGGACGTCCACGCTGCTTTCCCAGTATCTGCGAAAATCCTCGCGACCTTCTTCCGTTCGCGCCCCAACCACAGCACCGAAGTCGAGACCTCGAGGATAGGCGGAGACAAAAGCCTCGGGGAAAAGTGCGAGTTGCGCGCCCCTGCGGGCTGCTTCGTCTGCAAGGATGTGAACTTTCGCCAGGGTGCGTTCGCGATCGAAGGCGACTGGGGCAGCCTGAACGACGGCTACTTTGACGCGTTGACCGGCTGATACTGGGTCTTGTTTGGAGGTCCGAGATGACATGACTCGGATGAGCCTACTACCTGGCCCGGATGCCCGCAATATATACCGAAGAGTTTTCCGTCGCGACCGCCGCCGACAATTCTTGGCTTGCCGCGACTACTCCTGTAGGCTGAGATGACTGCCCATGGCCGAGAAGAAAGCGAACTTCGTTCCCGTCAGTGCGCTGGACAAACGGCCGCCGTCGAAACGCGATCTGCTGCGCGGATTGGTGCGGCAGGCGCCGTTTGTGGCCAAGAATTTTCAGCTTTATTTTAGGAACGTGTGGCGACGGCGCGTTTTGCGGACCAAGGTCGTGGCGCCGTACGCGGTGACGTTTTACGTCACGCATAAATGCAATCTCGCCTGCAGTTATTGCACGCAAAAAGAGCCGGACGTTTTCAGCGACGAACTGCCGACCAGAGAAACGATTCAGCTGCTGAAGCGCATTCGAAAAGAGACGGACTCCATCGTGATTACGGGCGGCGAACCCACGCTACGGGCGGACATCGAGGAGCTCGCCGAGGCAGCACGATTCGAGTGCAAGTACCGGTCGCTCTTGCTGATCACCAACGGCACGCTGCTCGATCGCAAGCCGCGGATCTTGCGGGCGGTGACGGGACTCGTGGTGAGCCTGGACGCGCTGGCGGCCGATCCGACGAATCCGCTTTCGAAACCAGCGGCGCTGCCAAAGGTGCTGGAAAACCTCGAGCTGGCCAAAGAACTTCTGGGCAGCCCACGACGAATCACCATCAGTACGGTAATCGAGCAATGGAACATTGGTGAAGTGGAGCGGTTGCTGGATTGGTGCGGGGAGCAGGGATTTGTGTTTGCGGCGCAGTCGGCGCAGATGGAGAAAATGCCGAACCTGGCGTTGCTGAAGAATCCAAAGTATCAAGCGCTGGTGGACAAAATCATCGAACGGCGCCGCCAAGGCGTCCAGCCGATCAACGGCACGCCGCGGACCATCGAGACGCTGCTTCGTTTTGGTGATTTTCAGTGTTATCCGACGATGTTTCCGCGTGTGTATCCGAGCGGCGATGTGTTTTATCCTTGCGAACCGCTGCGAAAGGTTGCCGGCAATTTGATGAGGGATGGATCGCTGAAGAAGATTTTCGCGCGCGGGAAAGAGATTTATGGAGACATCCCGCCGTGCCAGGGGATCTGCTACCTCTTCGGAAATGTGCTGTCGCATTACTACGTGAATGACTTTTGGGGGCTGGCGGGAGATTTTATCCGGTGATCGCCGGGACTTGCAGAGAGAAAGACGGAGTTTTCCCTTTAGCTGAGGTCGGCGATTTTTTTGTCCAGATGGGCAAGGGCAGCTTCGAGGGACTTGCGATGGTTCGGATGAGTGGCGGCCGCGAGGTCGTTGGCGATACGGATGCGCGATAATTCAAGATCATTGCGCGATTGCTCACGCATCAGCTGTTCCGGGGTCTTTGCTCCAGAACCCTGTTTCTGTTTCGGTGCTTCCGTCGCTTCGACTTGCGCTTCGACGTCCTTGCTTTCCCAACCGCGTGCCATACCTAGATTGTGACATAGATTGCGCAAATCGCGGATAAATCAGAAGAAAAAGTGAAGCGGAGGATATCAGGCTCCGGCGGCGCGGCGTTGAGCGAGAACGGGGAGAACCGGCCGCATCACACCTCGGATGGTGGTCTCGGCGACGCGCGCGAGATGTTCGGCGAAGACGCCGCGATAGGCAAAGGCAGCCGTCTGGTTCGCCCAGTTGACTCGCAGGGACCAGCGGCCACTGGACTCTTCGGCTTCGGCCGAGGTGATCTCGCTGACCGGAATTTCGAGAACGGATTGCAGGCTCGGGCCGAGGACAGAGATATTCTCTTCACCAACGAAGAGTTGCGCTGGAAATGACGCTCCCTCTCCCAGGCGAAATCGTCCGCCATTGACGACCACAAGAGCGCCCAATTGGCGGGTTTTGTCGGCGACATTGGTATCGATTTTTGCAGGAGGCAGAAGAATCGAGCTCAGGAACATGGCCAGACCGACGATGGCCGGGACGAAGCTGGTCCCGAAGCCAAGAGGCAGAAGAACCAGAGCAGCCCCGGAAATCCCCAGCAAAACGCGGAAAAGCATCCACGAGCGCGGGTTGCGCCGCACCTGCAGGATTTTTGGGATCAGCAACACCAGAGCGAACAGAGTTCCCACCGCGAGTTGGCGGAACTTTTTTCCGAAGCTCTCCGGATGGGAAAGTGCCGCGTTGGGCCCCGTGCTCATCTTCGATCTTTCAAGACTGTTCTCTCCGACGGTTGCAGCCCGCCGATTTCACGCATCCGGGCAAAAGCTCGCCGCACATGGGGAATAGTGATGGAGCCGCCAACGATCAGCGCGACGTTGAGCGCGTCAATCACTTCTTCGCGCTTCCAGCCTTCCTCGCCGCAGCGGACCAGGTGATAGGTGATGCAGTCATCGCAACGCAGCACCGCCGAGGCGACCAGCCCGAGTAATTCTTTCTGTTTGGTGCCGAGCGGGCCTGGCTCATAAGCCTGGTGGTCCAGGGCGAAGAAGCGTTTGATGCCGAGATGGCCGCAGCCGAGAATCTCCTCGTTTAGGTCGGCGCGAAATTTCTGAAAATCTTCCAGGCGATCAGGCATGACTCCTCCGGGGACAATTTGCAGCACCAGCCGTGCCCGCTATTATGAACCAACTTGAGTCATCTCGTCAGGGGACGCCACTCAGAACAACTCAGGGCAGGTAGCCGGGGCCGCGAAGGACTTTGCCCGGCAACGCACCGGTCATCTCGCTGTGGTCAACGACAGGTACTCCGTTGACGATCACGTATTCCATTCCCTGCGACAATTGGTTTGGATTCTCGAAGGTGGCGAGGTCATGGACTCTTGCAGGATCGAAAATGACGAGGTCCGCCCACATGCCGGCTTTCAAAACGCCGCGGTCCGTCAAGCGCATGCGTTGCGCAGGCAATGCAGAGAATTTGCGGATGGCGTCTTCGAGTGTGACCTTGTGATCTTCGCGGACGTCCTTGCGCAGGATGCGCGGGAATGTTCCGTACGCTCGCGGATGAGGATGTTCCTGGCCGAGTATGCCCTCGGGCGCTGTCCCGGAGGAGTCGTTGTCCACGGAAACCCAAGGCTGCTGGAGCGCAAGCAATACATCCGGCTCGGACATGCCGAAGACGGCGACAGAAGTGAGTGCATGGTCTTCGATGAGGAGATCGAAGAGAGCGTCCATCGGATCCTTGTTCCAGAGTTTTGCGATCTCGGCCAGAGTCTTGCCCTGTAACGGAAGCAATTGAGGATTGTGAACGACACCGATCAGGACTGCTTCAGGGCCGGGAATCTCCTGCCATTCGTTGTCCCACTGGTCTGAAGGCGTGAGCATATCCTTGCGAATGTGCTCGCGAATTGCAGGATCTTTCAAACGTTCAATGAGTTTGGCGTTTCCGCCGTCGTGCGCCCAGGCGGGAATGAAAGCGGAAAAATCGTTGAACCACGCAGTGTAGGCGTAGGTGTCCGCGGTGACATCGAGTCCTTGCGCTCTGGCGGCGTTGATCTTGGCAACGACCTCCGGCATGCGTCCCCAGCTCGGCTTGCCACCGGTTTTCAGATGCCAGATTTCGACGGGAATTTTAGCTTCGCGGCCGATGCGCAGTGCTTCATCAATGGCTGGCAAGATACCGGTGCCTTCGTTGCGCATGTGGGTGGCATAGATGCCGCCGAATTTGGAGGCTTCCGCGGCGAGAGCAATCAACTCTTCAGTTTTGGCGTAAGGTGCCGGAGCGTATTCGAGAGAAGTGGAGATACCGACGGCGCCATCGCGCATTGCCTGGTTTACAAGCCCTTTCATTTGATCAAGCTGTGTGGAACTGGGTTGGACATCGTTATCGCCGAGCACCATGCGCCGCACGCGCGTGGCGCCTACGTAGCTGGCAATGTTGATTCCGATGCGTTGCTTTTCGAGCCGGGAAAAGTATTCGCGGAACGTCCGCCAATCGGCCTGGATGTGATAGTGATCGAATTGTTCCTGATCGGCGTGCCGAATCGTGTCGTTCAGCGGGGCGATTGACTCGCCCTCGCCGGTGATTTCCGTGGTGATTCCCTGAAAGATCTTGGAGGGCAAACGGGGATCGACGAGGATGGTGTACTCGGACTGACCGAGCATGTCGATGAACCCGGGAGCGACAACTCTGCCGCGAGCGTCGATCGTGCGCGCGCGCTTCGCGTTGCTCAGATTGCCGATGGCGGCAATCTGTCCGTCGCGAATGCCGAGGTCACCGGAAAACCAGGGCGAGCCCGTGCCGTCGATGATGCGGCCGTTGGTGATGACGATGTCGAAGGACCGCGACTGTTCCCCGGCCTTGAGGAGAGCGGCGCCAACGAGCAGTACCGCGCACAGGAAGAAGGACTTCCATCGTTGCAGCTTTGAGTTTGTCATTGGGTGATTTTCGCTCCGCGCTGGCCACAACTTGTCCGAGAATCGCCGACCACCGCGGCCATTTTACTCCGGAAATGCTTCGAAAGCTTTCTCCGCTCGATCTTTCGCGCCGAGGCCGCGGGTGCGGATTCGATACCAGATAATGATGAGGCCGACGGAAACGGCAAAGATCAGAGAGGAAACGGCATTAATTTCTGGAGTGATGCCGCGGCGGAGGCGGCCCCAGATTTCGAGAGGCAAAGTATTGTCGCGGCCGATGAGGAAAAAAGTGACGGCAATCTCGTCCATGGAGAGCGTAAAAATAAGCAGGCCGGCGGCGATCAGGGAAAGCCTGAGATTCGGGAGCGTGACGCGCCAGAAGGTTTGCCAAGGTGTCGCGCCGAGGTCGAGCGAAGCTTCTTCCTGAGCGCGATCCATTTTTTGCAGGCCTGCGAAGAGCTCAGTGGTCGCGACCGATATCAGAGCAGTACCGTGGCCAAGAAAAACGGTGAGCAAACTAAGTGGTGCCCCGGCGAAGACGGCGAACATAAGCAGCGAAAGCCCCGTGATGATGCCGGGAAGAATCAGCGGCAGGAGAACGAGGCGACGGAAGAGAGATTTTCCAGGGAACGTGGCGCGATCGAGAGCAAGCGCGGCGAGGAGGCCGAGAGTCAACGAAAGTGCGACGCTGAGTGCGGCAACCATCAGGCTGTTCACGACGGCATCCCAAATGGCGGAATCGGCGAAAAGCTGGCGGTACCAATCGAGCGTGAGATGACGCGGGGGAAAGCCGCCGACACCTTCTCGATTGAAAGAGTAAAGAATAAGAACGGCGACCGGCAGATAGATGAAGATGAAAACGAGCACCGCGTAGATAGTCAGCAGCGGAGCGCGGCGGAGTTGGGCTGGACGGCTCATTTGAAGGACCAGCGCTTTTCGAGCCGCTCGCTGAGGAAAAGCAGGGTAATGGTGATGAGCAGGATGCAGACGGAAATTGCCGCGCCGAGCGGCCAATCATAAGCCGCGCCGAACAGACTCTGTACAACGTTGGCAATCATTGTGCCGGAGGCGCCGCCGACGAGAAGCGGGGCGAGGAAGTCGCCCAATGAGAGAACGAAAGCGAAGGTTGCGCCGGCGAGCAGGCCGGGAATCGACAGAGGCAAGATGACGCGCAGAAATGTCTGTACTGATCCCGCGCCGAGATCTTGCGATGCTTCAACGAGTGGACGCGGGATGTGTTCGAGGGCGGCATAGATGGGTAAAAAAACGAATGGCGTGTAGATATGGGTCAGCACGAGAACGACGGCGAACGGGCTATAGAGAAGGAACGCGACGGGCTCGTGAGTGAGGTGGAGGTACTGGAGAAAGCCATTGAGAACCCCCTCGCTGCCCAGAATGGTTTTCCAGGCGTAGCCGCGCACCAGGTAGCTCACCCACAGCGGCACGATGACGAGCTGGTAGAGCAGTTCTTTGCGCGCGCCGGCATGAAACGACAGGTAATAGGCCAGCGGGTAGCCGAGCAGCAGAGAGCAGAGCGTTACCGAAGCAGCGATACGCATGGTGCGCAGGAGGACTTCGAGGTAGACGGGCCTGGAGAAGAGCGCCGCATAATTGTGGAGGTTCCACTGGTGGACGAGAACTCCGTCACGAACCGCCCAGAAGCTGTGCGCGAACATCAGGGCGTAGGGAAGCAAGAGGAAGAAGCCGACCCACAGGAGTGGGGGGAGAGAGACGAGCGTCTTGTACGCGCGTGAATACATGGGTCGCGATAGGGCGATTACTCCTGGACGCGGATGGCGTCCGCGATCGAGAAGATAAAATCATGTTCACCGCAAAGCGGCCCGTGCGCGGAAATTCGCACGCGCAAGAGCTGGCCACCGCAGTTCACTTCGAGCAATTCGCTCGCGCCACTGAAAAACTGTTGTTGAAGCGTGGCCTGGAACCGCGCCGTTCCCTGAGCAGCGGCCCCGTCGGAAGCAAGACGGATGGCCTCGGGGCGCAACGAGAAAACAGCGGCGCCGCTTGGGCCATCGGCGGGCCATTCGAGTGCTCCGCATCTGGCCATGCCATCAGCAATTTGGCCTCGCAAAAGATTCGTCTGACCGATGAACTGGGCAGTGTAGGCGGTGGCGGGATGGGCGTAGATTTCGCGGGGAGAGGCGACTTGCTCCAGCGCGCCGTTCGACAGCAGCGCGATGCGGTCGGAAAGCGCCATGGCTTCTTCCTGGTCGTGGGTAACCGAGAGAAATGTGATTCCGAGTTCCCGTTGCAGTGCTTTCAATTCGCCTTGCATCTGCTTTCGCAGATTCGCGTCGAGGGCCGAGAGTGGTTCGTCGAGGAGCAGGAGCAGAGGGCGATTGACGAGCGCACGCGCGAGGGCGACGCGTTGTTGTTGTCCGCCACTCAGTCTGGACGGACGGGAATCCGCGAATTCCCGCATCTTCACCATTTGCAAAGCTTCGTCGACGCGGCCGTCGATCTCCGCGGCAGAAGTTTTCTTGACGCGCAAGCCGTAAGCCACGTTCTCTCGCACGCTGAGATGCGGGAATAATGCGTATTGCTGGAAAACGGTATTCACGCGGCGCTTGTAGGGCGGCAACGTGTCGAGCCGCTCGCCGCTCATCCAGATCTCTCCCGCCGTGGGTTGTTCGAATCCCGCAACCAGACGGAGAAGCGTCGTTTTGCCGGAACCGCTCTCGCCCAGCAGCGTGAGGAATTCTCCTGGAGCGATGTTCAAGGAAATATTTTTTAGGACTTCGCGCGCGCCGAAGCTCTTGGCGACGCTGCGGACTTCCAGCAAAACTCCCGGTGCTGATGCGGCTGTTTCGATCGAGTTTGCGGCGGAACTCACTGCGCGGCTTTGACCTCGTTCCAGATTTCGTTGTACTTCGCGCGACGGGGAACATCTTGCCAGAAATAGATCCGTTGCATATAGGCATCGGGATTATCGAGATGCAGGCCCTTGATTTCG
>Ga0210409_10008388_pt1 | contig 10515 bp, 7 predicted proteins | sample IncBWH17MmetaG_FD_161649 | JGI IMG/M metagenome (GOLD analysis project Ga0210409, IMG submission 161649) | Forest soil microbial communities from Barre Woods Harvard Forest LTER site, Petersham, Massachusetts, United States - Inc-BW-H-17-M | ecosystem: Environmental > Terrestrial > Soil >...
GCCCGGGTCGTGCTCAGTGCTCATTGGCTGGAACTCTATTTCGGGGTCTGTTCGGACGCCAGGGAGGAACTCATGGAACGGGAAGACGAAGAGAAGCGGGAGGAGCAGCAAGCGTTGGAGCGCGACGACCGCGAAGGGCTGATCGGCGACACCGAAGAGAATCGCAACTTGAGTGGGTCGACGACCTGGGAAACCCTGCCCGACCAGGGCCCGGCGGACGACGACGAGGAAGACGCCGCGAGCTGACGCAGATCCGGGGCGACGACGAGAATCGAACTCGCCGGCCAGTCGTGGATACTACTTAGCGATTGGCCGGTGTTGTTACAATCCAATCCGACTCGCGTCCCGGGAATGATGCAACGGTATTACAACCTTCGGTTGCGCACGAAGTTGATCGCTGCTTTCGCGTTGATAGTCGGTGTGATGGCGATCGACACCGTGCTCGTCGGCGGGGCGATAGGCGCGAGAGATTGGTCACTCGCGAGAGGGATCTTGTGGGCCGGCGCGTTCGTGACCGTGCTGATCGCCGTCGGGAACTACTGGCTCATCGGCCAGAGCGTCGCCTGGCCGGTCCAGGAGATCAAGAGCAAGATGGCCCTCGTCGCGCGCGGCGAAGTCGGCGTCGAGGTTTGGATCACGTCGCACGACGAGTTCGGCGACCTGGCGCGCGGACTCGAGCAGATCATCGCCTCACAAAAAGCCATCGCCGGCGCCGCGAGCGCGCTGGCCTCGGGCGATGTCTCATCGCCGCTCAAGCCGCGCAGCGATCAGGATGTCACCGGCCGAGCGGTCGCGCACTTGCAGGACACGGTCCGCTCGCTGCTCGACGTCATGGCGCGGCTGATCGCATCGGCTAAGGCCGGGCGCCTCAACGAGCGCGGCGCGGCCAATGACTACCAGGGCGCGTGGCACGATCTCGTGCACGGCATGAACGACACCCTCGACGCGATTGTGCGCCCGCTGACGGAGGCGTCCAACGTGCTGCGCCGCGCGGCTTCGCGCGACGTCACGGCGCGCATGGTCGAGACGTACGTCGGCGATATGGCGGAGTTTAAAACCACCCTGAATACCGCGGTCGTCAATCTCGACGAAGCCCTGGCACAGGTCAGTGGCGCCGCGGACCAGGTCGCGGCGGCATCGGATCAGATCCGGATCGGGAGCGAGTCGCTGGCCGAAGGTGCGGGCGAACAGGCCACGGCTATCGCGACCATCTTCGAGGAGCTGCAAGAGCTCGCGATCGTGACGCGTACGAACGCCGAGCACGCGAACGCTGCGCGCGGACTCAATGAATCCGTCGGCATGCGTGAGTTGAGCGAGGCGATGCAGCGCATCGAGGCATCATCGAGCGCCATCGCCTCGATCGTGCATGCTATGGACGACGTCGCGACTCAGACCAACGTGCTCGCGCTCAATGCTGCCATCGAGGCTGCGCGCGCGGGTGAGCATGGGAAGGGCTTCGCCGTCGTCGCCCAGGAAGTGCGTAGCCTCTCCACGCGCAGCGCCGAAGCTGCGCAGAGTACCGCCCGACTCATCGAGGAGGCGCGCCGCCACGCCGAGGCCGGCGCGGCCATCGCATCACAGGTCACTGGCGTCATGGATGAGATGGCGAAAGGCAGCGATCGACAGCTCGAGGGCGTCGAGCATATTCGCGTGGCCATGGAGCAGGTGAACCACGCGACGCAGAACGTCGCGGCTAGCTCAGAACAGTCGGCTGCCGCCGCGGAGGAGTTGCAGAGTCAGGCCGAGGAGATGCGCGGGCTCGTCAACTCGTTTCATCTCAGTGGGCGCGATGGGCGGGGGGCGTTCGCGAGAGCAAGCTGAGCACGCCGCGCTGAGTACTCCTCGCTCGGTGCTCCTCGCCGAGTACTCCTCGCCGCTTCGCGGCTCGTCGCTCTGAACGGGGGGCGCCATGCATCTCGTGCGCGAGTCGCTCCCGGTGCAGCTCGTCATGGTCGGGCCCGCAATCGGGGCGCGCAATCGGGGAACGCATTCGGCAGCCGTGCCACATATGGCCGACGAGTCGACGAAGTCGACGAGTTCGGCCTATAATTCACCCTGTGACCGAAGCCTGGTTGCGCGGACCCGTCAACGGCGTCGACCCGCTGGTCATGCCCGCGGTGCACGCGCTGATGCATGCCAGCGATGAGATCACCCGTGCGGCGCCAGGCCTGACCTCGGCGCAACTGTGGGCGACTCCTGGCGGAGCAGGTTCGGTCGGGTTTCACCTGCGCCACGTGACGGGCAGCATCGACCGGCTGCTGGCGTACGCGCACCGGCGAGCACTGACGCCGGAGCAATTCGCGACGCTGCGCGAAGAGGCCGTGCCGGGCGATCCGCCAGCCGAGGCGGCGGCGCTCGTCGATGAGGCCAGAGTCGCGATCAAGCGGGCGATCGCCGAGATCAAAGCGACACCGGTGTCGACGTTGCCCGAGACACGCGCCATCGGGCGCGCCGCGCTGCCGACGACGCTCTTCGGTCTCCTGTTTCATATCGGCGAGCACACCGCTCGCCACGCCGGACAGATCGTGACACTGGCCAAGGTCGTGCGGGGATGACCGAGCACGACCTCGGCTTCGTGCACCGCTGGGTGCCTGGCCGCGGGTCGCCACTGACCGCGCTCGTCCTCCATGGCACGGGCGGCGACGAGAGTGATCTTCTGCCGCTCGGCGCGGCCGTCGCGCCCGGCGCCGCGCTGTTGAGTCCGCGCGGCAAGGTGCGCGAGAACGGCGCGCCCCGATTCTTCAAGCGCGTGGCGCTCGGGGTCTTTGACCAGGCCGACCTCGCCGCTCGGACCGACGAGCTCGTGACGTTCGTCCAGCGCGCCGCCGCGGCCTACGGATTCGACCCCACGCGCGTTGTCGCCCTGGGCTACTCGAACGGGGCCAACATCGCATCGAGCGCGTTTCTGCGACACCCGGGCGTGTTCGCCCGCGCCGTGCTGTTTCGGCCGATGGTGCCGTTCGTGCCCGATCCGCCGCCGGCGCTCAATGGCATGCCCGTGTACATCTCGGCCGGCCGCGTCGATCCGATCGTTCGGCGTGACAACACGGAGGAGCTCCTCCGTGTCCTCAACTCCGCCGGAGCGACCGTCACCATTCGGTGGGAAGAGGCCGGGCACGCGCTCACCTCCGGTGAGGTGCAGGGCGCGGCTGACTGGTTGTCTGACTTGGACCACCCGCCGAAGCGGCCGCGGCGTTACACTACGCCGTGATGCGATTGGCTCTATTCACTGCGCTCCTCGCGCTTCGCGCGGGAGCACAGAACGCCGACTCCATCCGCGCTGGCGCGCGGGTTCGGGTGTGGGAGACACAGCCCGCCGCGCCATCGGTTGAGCTGATCGCGCGCGTCCACTCGGCGGACGCTCACGGGATAATACTCGATGCGGCTGACGGACCTCTGGCGGTGGAGTGGGGGCGAGTGAGCCACATTGAGATCAGTGCGGGGCCACGAAGTGGGCCCCGCTGGAGAAGTGGACTCATTGGTGGCCTGGCCGGCGCGATCGGTGGCGGTCTGCTCGGCGTGATCATCGGCGACGCCGCGCACCGCAACGCCCCGAAGTTCGGCGCCGCCGGCATCGGTGTGGGCGGCGCAATCGGCGCGATTGTCGGCACCACCCAGCCGGGCGAGCGTTGGGTTGCCGCGCCGCCCTCACGTCAGCTGTGACTCGTCCTTAGGCTCGGCGTAGGAGAGGCGGAACAGCACCGGCAAGAGCAGCAACGTCAAGAGCGTTGACGTCGCGAGACCACCGACGATGACCGAGGCGAACGGGCGCGTCGTTTCGGCGCCGACGCCCTGTGAGAACGCGGCCGGCAACAGGCCGAGCGCCGCCATCGATGCCGTCATGACGACGGGCCGGAGGCGATTCGTGGTGCCCTGTCTGACAACGCGGTCAATCGGCAATCCTTCTCGCCGCAGCCGAATGAACTCGGAGATGAGAATAATCCCGTTCTGCACGGCGATCCCGAACAGCGCGACGAATCCGACGGCGGCCGAGACGCTCAAATTGAGATGGCGAACGAAGAGCATGAGAATGCCGCCGATGAGCGCGAACGGCAGGTTGATCATGATGAGGCCCGCGTACTTCACTGAGCCGAACGCGCCGAAGAGCAGGATGAAGATCAACACCATGCTCGTTGGTACGATGACCTCGAGACGCTTGGTGGCGCGGCGCTGGTTCTCGAACTGCCCACCCCATGTCATGCGGTACCCTGGCGGCAGATGGATCTGTTCGGCCACTTTCTGCTGCGCCTCGGCGACCCAGCTGCCCTGATCGCGCCCGCGCACCGAGCACTTGATGGCGATGCGCCGCTCGTTGAGCTCGCGCGAGATGCGCGATGCCCCCTCGCCAGACAGCTGCCGCGCGAGCTCGCCGAGCGGCACCACGCGACCGTCGGGCGCGTTGACCGCGAGTCCCGCGAGACGGTCGGCGCTCGACCGGGCATCGGCGACATAGCGGATGCTCACGTCGAACAGCCGCTCGCCTTCCTGGAACTGCGTGACGGCGTTGCCGCCGATCGCCGTCGTGATCGCGTCCTCGACGTCACTGACGTTCAGCCCATACCGCGACAGCGCGTTGCGATCGATCACGAACCGCATCTGCGGCTGGCCGAACTGATTCTCGACGCCCAGATCGGCGACGCCGTGGACGGTCGCCATGACGCGCGAGGTGGCGTCGGCATACTCCTGCAGCACGTTGAGGTCGGACCCGAAGATCTTGACCACGAGCTCGCCCTTCACGCCGGACAGCGCCTCTTCGACGTTGTCCTTGATGTACTGCGAGAAATTGAGCTCGATGCCCGGCAGCGCATCGCCCAGTTTCTTTGACATATCGTCGATCAGCAGATCTTTGTTCTCGCCGAACGCGCCCCACGTCCCGTGGGGTTTGAGATTGGCGAGGATCTCGACGTTGTTGGGGCCCTTGGGGTCCGTGCCGTCGTCCGGCCGGCCGACCTGCGTGACGATTTCCGTCACTTCCGGGTACGTGTGCAGAATCTGGCGGACCTGGCGTTCGTAGACTTTGCTTTCCTCGATGTTGATCCCGACCGGCATCGTGACCGTGAGCCAGATGTTGCCTTCGTCGAGCTCGGGGATGAACTCGGTGCCCAAGGTCGCGCCGAGGCCCAGGGCGATCACCAGCCCGGTGACGGCGATCCCGACAACCCATTTCCCGTGATCGAGCGCCCATTCGAGGGTCGGCGCGAAGATCTTGTGGAGCCAGCGCGACGCCGGAGTCTCGTGCGTCTCCGGGCCGCCCGGCTTGGGGCTGATCAGGAAACTGGCGAGGACGGGGATCAACGTCATCGACAGGACGAGTGATCCCAGCAAGGTGAACGTCAGCGTGTACGCCATGGGCGAGAAGATCCGCCGCTCGACGCGCTGGAAGGTGAAGATCGGCAGAAACGCCGTCACTACGCAGCAGACCGAGAACAACATGGGATGTCCCATGGTCTCGGTGATCTCCGCGATCAGCGACCGCTTCTCGACCGAGGCGCGATGCTCCCAGTCATGCGCGTGCGTGGTTTGCACGTCGATGCCCTCGCGGAACTCGAGCGGCGCCGCGTCGTGTCGTCGCTGCAGCTCCTCGGCGGAGGGCGGCGGGGTGAGCGCCATGCGCACGAGATACGCCTCGACCATCACGACCGCGGCATCGACGATGAGCCCAAAGTCGACGGCGCCGAGCGAGATGAGGTTCGCGTCGACGTGTCGCCACGACATGAGGCTGAACGCGATCAGCAGCGAAAACGGAATCACGGTGGCGACGACGATCGCGCTCTTGATATCGCCGACGAAGATGAGCAGGATGACGATGACCAGGAAGGCGCCGGTCGCCAGGTTCTCGCGGACCGTGCCGACCGTGTGATTGATCAAGTCCGATCGCCGATAGAAGGGCATCAGCTTCACGCCCTTCGGCAGCCGGAAACTCTGGATCTCGGCCGTCTTCGCCTCGATGCGCTTGACGACGTTGAGCGCGTTCTCGCCTTTGCGCAGGAGCACGATGCCTTCGACCACGTCGTCGGCCGTGTCCTTGGCGACGATGCCCTCACGGGGCGCGCCGCCGATGTGCGCGACGCCAATGTCCGAGACGCGCACGGGAATGCCGTTCCGGGTCGTCACGGTCACCGCCGCGATGTCGTTGACCGAGGTGAACACGCCGACGCCGCGCACGATCTGCCGTTCGTAGCCGTGCATGAGGAAGCCGCCGCCGGCGTTAGCATTGGCGTTGGCGACGGCCTGCTCCACCATCGGTAGCGTCACCCCATACGCTTGCATGCGCGCGGGATCGACGTCGACCTGATACTGCTTCTCCTGGCCGCCGAACGACACGATGTCGGCGACGCCCGGCACGGACCGATAGGCGGGATCGACCACCCAGTCGTCGATCGCCTTCATCTCCGTCTTCGGGAGGTTGCCTTGCAGCGTGTAGCGGTAGACCTCGCTCAACGAGTTCGTGAGCGGCTGCATGCCGGGGCTCACGCCGGCGGGCATATTGATGCCCTGCAGCTTCTCCAGCGTCTGCTGCCGCACGAAATACTCGTCCGTGCCGTCGGCGAACGTCATGATAAGATCCGACAGGCCGAACATCGAGATCGACCGCGTGTCGGTGAGACTGGGCATGCCGTTCAGCGCCCGCTCCAGCGGTAAGCTGACCAGCCGCTCCATCTCCTCGGCCGCGTGCCCCGGCCACAGCGTGATGATCTCGACGTGCACGTCCTCGACGTCGGGGAATGCCTCGACATCGAGGCCGAGGAACGCGTTGACGCCGATGACGGCGATCAGTGCCGCGGCGCCCAGAATGAGCAGCCGCTGGCGGAGCGCGAATCGAATGACGCGACGGAGCACGGGCTATGACCCCGTGGTCAGACGGCCTTGCAACAAAATGCTCCCGCGCGAGACCACGAGGTCGCCGGCCTTGAGTCCGTCGGTGATCGACGCCATCTCGCCGTCATCTTCACCGACGGTCACGGGCGTGCGCAGGAATCGCGTGGGGCCGGTTTGGACAAAAACGACGGTCTGCTGTCCCGAGGTCACGAGCGCGGTGACGGGCACCGCGACGACATGAGAAGTGTCCGGCGCGTACAGCCGGACATCGCCGAAGGTCGCGGCCTTGAGCACGCGGCCGGGATTGGCGAGCGTGGCCCGCACGATGGCGGTTCGGGTCGTCGAGTCGAGCGCCCCGCCGACATACGTCACCACGGCATCATAGCGGTGATCGGGCATCGCCCCGGTGGTGAACACGAGATGCTGGCCGCGGTGCACGTGCGTCAGGTTCTGCTCGTAGGCCTGCGCCGTCACCCACAGGGTCTCGAGCCCGGAAATCGTGAAAAGTGGATTGCCCGCGTCTGCGCTGACTTCCTGTCCGGGATTCGCCTGGCGATCGACGACCTCGCCGGCGATAGGCGACCGGAGGACGAAATCACCGGGGTCGCTGCTCTGTCCGCCGGCCAGCTGCCGCACGCGCTGCGCGGCGCGCTCGGCCTCGGCCCGATCCTGCGCGGCCTGCGCGCGGGCGTCTTCGAGATCCTTGAGCGCGATGACTTTATGGACGTAGAGGCTTTCCGATCGCACCAGCTGTGCGGTGCTGGCGAGCGAGGCGGCGTCGGCTTTCGCCTTGTCGCTTTGCGCTTGCGCGAGGTCGCTCGATACGATGTGCAGCAGGGACTGACCCGCGGACACTTCGTCGCCGGGCCTGGCGTCGAGGGTGCGCACGCGACCGGTCACGGGCGAGAGGACTCGCACGGTCTTGTCTTCGTCCAGGAGCAGTTGTGCGGGGAGTGTCGCGACGACGCGCTGCTTGCGCTCCCGAACCGTATCGATCGAGAGGGCCGACATCTCCGGTGGCTCCAACACAACGGTCCCCGCGGGCAACTGAGGGGGCGGGGATGACGCCGCCGTATCGGCGGATGCGCCCTTGTTGCACGCCAGAGGGGCGGCGAGCGCGAGACCCAGCCACAGACGACGAGCGATCATTTGGGTGATGCCTCATCTGGAATCAGATCGCGCCCCACGGCACGGTCAAGCGAATATGCCGCGACCCAATAGTCGTGCACCGCGGTGAGATACTCCGTGCGAATGTCCTGGTTCGTGCGGATCGCGTCGAGGAGATCGAGGAGCGAGATCGCCCCGCGCTCGTAGGCATAGCGTGCGCTCTCGACCGCGCGCTGGGTCTTGTCGAGCAGCCCGCCCTGGTATTTGCGTGCCAGCACCGTGGCCGAACGGAGCGAGTCGGCGGCCTGGATCACGTCGGAGGTAGCCTGTCGGCGCACCTCGACGTCGGCCGTCCGAGCCACTGCGACGCCCGCCTTCGCCTTTTCGCGCTCGCCGCCGAACCAGTTCCAGAGAGGGACTGGCGCGGAGAACGAGAGCGCGATGTGCGAGCCGGCGCCCCCGATCACCGTACTCGGTTGGAGGCCCGGGGACTGGTAGTTCACATCCGGCTGATAGGTGACGCCGAGGTTCGGGACGGGGAGCAAAAGCCATCCGACTTGCTCGCGCACCGACCGGCTCTGGGCCAACAGTTCGTCCGCGCTCTTGACGTCGGGCCGCTCACCGTAGGCGACGGTGAGCAGGCTGTCCGGCTCGTCGAGCGGTACGGCAACGGTCTCGAACCTGAGCGTACCGCTGACCATATACCCGGTGTCGGGCTTGGGCACGCCCATGAGGAGTTGCAGCGCCAGGCGCGCCGACCGAACCGTCGCCTGGGCTTTGGCGACGGCGGCATCCGCGCGCGCGAGATTGAGCTCGCTCGTGACGACGTTGGCCTCTGGCGTGGCGCCGGTGCGGAGGCGCGTCGAGTCCGCGGCCAAGACCTGGGCGAAGATCGTGCGTTCGTCGATCGCCAGCGCGGCCAGCGCGTCGGCCAGCAGGAGATCGTAAAAGGCGGAGCGGACGTTGAACGTCACCTGGCGCTGCATGTCGACCAGGGTATATCGCGTGGCGACCAGACCCTGCCGAGCGGCTTTGATCCGGTAGTAGCGATTGGGGCCGATGTCGAGGTCCGTGCTCAAGCCGTACTCATACGGCACGCCGGGCGCGATCGACGCGGTCGGGTTGGCGAATCCGTGTGCGATGCGCTTCTCGGCGTGCGCCGAGTCGACGTGCAACCTCGCGGTGAGCACGTCGGTGTTGTGGTCCAGGGCGAATGTGACGACGTCATGGAGCGTCGGTCCCTGGGCGCCAACGCCCACTGGGAAAGCAAGAAGGAAGAAGAGACGCGAGCGCACGAGCGAAGGATGGGAATCGAGACGGGGGGCAAGGACGGCCGTCGTGGGGTTGTTACACTCGGTCGTGAGGTATAACAGCGGGATGGGCAGTCCCAGTAGTGGTGTAATGCATCTGGCCGATTGATCGCGTCATTCGAATCATCGCGGCAAGAAATCGACTATTTCGTGCAAAACGCTATCATTTTTGTGCACATCTTGCATTTTTCGATTGACACTCGAGCAGGCTAGCGCCATTATGCCGTTAAATGGCAGCCACTCGTGATCCCGCCCCGTCGCTCGGCCTCACCGGAGCGACCGTCAACGCCATGGCGCTCATCGCCCCGGGCGCATTCCTCTGGATCACATATCAACTGCAGGCCACCGCCACGGCGCCTGACGGTTCGTCGGTTGCCACGGACATGTGGCCGGGCATCCTGCTGGCGCTCGTAATCGCGCTCCTGAGCGCGGTGTCGTACGCCGAGCTGGCGCGGAAGTATCCCGAAGCCGGCTTCGGCAGCTGCTACTATTTCGCCGGACAAGCCCTGATCGGAAGCAAGCGGTGGGGGCGCCTGGCGAAGCTCGCGACCGGTTGGGCGGCGCACCTCTACTATTGGGTGTACCCGGGCACGATGATCGCCTTCATGGCGACCCTGGTCGGCTACATCTACAACCAGGTCACCGGCGGCACCATGTCCACGGTGGCCCTCGTGCTATTCTCTGTCGCGTTTACCCTGCTCGCCGGTTTCGTCGCGGTGCGCGGAGTCACGGGATCGACGTTGACGTCGCTCGTGATCAACGTCGTACAGCTCGTCACGCTGGTCGTCTTCTCCATCGTCGCGATCGTCTACCGGAATACGCGGATCGGCACGTGGGTCTTTCATGACGCGGTCGATGTGATCCGGCCGCACAGCCTGCAGGGAGTGCTGATCCAGTCGACGCTGGCGATCTTGATTCTCGTCGGATTCGAGAGCTGCACCGCGCTCGCGGCCGAGACGAAGGAGGCGCACCGCAACATTCCGCGCGCGGTAATCCTGTCGCTGGTGATCCAGGGCGCGTTCGCCTATCTCCTCGAGTACTTCAGCGCCAACTACATCCAAACGAACATGACCGCGGCCGCGGCATCGACCGCGCCCGTCGGCGATCTCGCGATCCTGATCGGGAGTCGGCTGTTCATGATCTCGATCGCCGTCACCGTGGTCCTGGCGCTCCTCGGCACGACCCTCTCGTGCATCAACACCGCGGCCCGCGTGAGCTACGCGATGGCCAAGGATCGCGAGATGCCCGAGCTGCTCGGCGCGCTGCACGGCCGGTTCGC
>Ga0210409_10008389_pt1 | contig 10515 bp, 3 predicted proteins | sample IncBWH17MmetaG_FD_161649 | JGI IMG/M metagenome (GOLD analysis project Ga0210409, IMG submission 161649) | Forest soil microbial communities from Barre Woods Harvard Forest LTER site, Petersham, Massachusetts, United States - Inc-BW-H-17-M | ecosystem: Environmental > Terrestrial > Soil >...
CACGAAATGGACGGCGCGGTAAAGGTCTTCCGCCTCACCGCCGAACCTGTGCAGCGCAAGATCGCGCCCTTCAAGACCATCGACGCATGGGGCTACAACGGAACCTGCCCCGGTCCGACCATCCAAATCCAACAAGGCGATCGCGTCCGCATCATCTTCGAAAACAAACTTCCGGAATCCACTTCCATCCACTGGCACGGCCTGGAAGTTCCCATCGAGCAAGACGGCATCCCGTACATCAGCCAAAAGCCGGTAGCACCAGGTGAGAAGTATGTTTACGAATTCACCGTGCATCAGGAAGGAACCTTTTTCTACCATGCGCACAGCGCCATGCAGGAAATGATCGGCCAGATTGGATTTTTCGTCGCGCATCCCAAAACGCCGCATCACCCGAAAGTCGATCACGACTTCGGGATCATCTTGCAGGAATGGGCCGTGCTCCCCGCCAACACCGTGCCCAACACCGCTGCCATGGAATTCAATTGGCTCACTTTCAACGGCGTCTCCGGTCCGGCGATTACTCCCATGTTGGCGCGCCTCGGCAGCCGCGTGCGTCTGCGCATCGTCAACCTTGGCATGGACCATCATCCCATCCATCTCCACGGCAATCAGTTCGTGGTCACCGGAACCGAGGGCGGCCGCGCCCCGGAATCGACCTGGTGCCCGATGAACACCGTGCTGGTCGGCGTCGCGCAAGCTCGCGTGGTGGAGTTCGACGCCAAGTATCCCGGCGCGTGGATGCTGCACTGCCACCTGCCTCACCACATGATGAACAGCATGATGGACCTGCTGCGCGACCGCCAGATCGAAACCGCGGACCAAACCGACGCCAAGGCGCTCAGCCAAATGCAGGCGCTCGCCGACAAGCTCGGCGTCGAGCACGTTCACCACGCGCCCATCGCGCCCGGCGCCAACAACGTAAAGGGTTTTCCGCAAGACGCTTTCATGGAGATGGGCATGGACGCTGCCGTGGCCAAGCCCGAAACCTACGGCCTGCCCGCAAATTGGAGCGCGGGAATGATGGGCATGATGACCCTGGTTCGCGTGCTCCCCGACCACGAATACGACGAAATCATGGCCAAAAAAAGAGCGGGGGAGCCCACCACATGAAAACGCAAACGATCCTGGCTATCGCAACTCTGCTTCTTGCTTCAGCCACCGGCACGCTTGCGCAAGAGATGCCGATGCCGCCGCAACAGCACGCCGAGCATCAGCATCATGGGGAGATCCATCCGCTGCAGCCGGAATTTCCCCGGCTCGGCCGCTCGCAAGAAAATCCCTCGGGTGCGTTGATGACGCTCGAGCAATTTGAAAAAATTGCGCACGAATCAAATCCCACGATGCGCCAGGCCGAAGCGGAAATCCGCGCCGCCGATGCCCGCAAGCAACAAGCCGGCCTTTATCCCAATCCCACCGTCGGTTACACCGCGGACGAAATTCGCGGCGGCTCGGTGGGCGGCGGCAAACAGGGCTTTTTCGTAGAGCAAAACATCGTTACCGGCGGTAAGCTCCGCTTGAGCCGAAGCGTTTTCGGCAACGAAGCCAACATCGCCGCCATCGAAGCCGAAGAGCAGCGCATCCGGGTCAGCAGCGCCGTCAAAATGGCCTTTCTCCGCGTTCTCGCCGCGCAGGAATTGCTCGACGCCCGGCGCGACCTGGCAAAAATCGCGCAGGACGCAGCCGAAACGCAAACGCGTCTGCAGAACACCGGTCAAGCCGACGAATCGGAAGTCCTCGAATCCGAAATTGAAGCGCAACGCATGCGCATGGTCGCGCATATGCAGGAAAACACTTTGCGTGAAGAATGGCGGTCTCTCACCGCCGTGATCGGCCGGCCGGACATGCCCATCGCCACCGTGGCCGGCGACCTCGACAAAAATTGGCCGGACCTGAACGAAGAGCAAGCAGTCGAATCCATCGCCGACCAAAGTCCTGCGGTGCGCATCGCCGAGGCAACCGCCACCCGCGCGCAAGCGCTTCTTGCGCGTGCCTCGCGCGAGGCGGTACCCGACCTTCAGCTTCGCGCCGGTCTGGAATACAACAACGAACTCCTCGGCAGTGTGCCTTTCGCAAAGGGTTGGGAGGGCATCGCGCAAGTTGGCGTGCAACTCCCCATATTCAATCGCAACCAGGGTGAAGTCGCCGCCGCCCGCGCCGATATCGAGCGCGCCCAGCAGGAAAAGCGGCGCATCGCCCTCACCTTGCGGGAACGCGCCGCTTCCGCCGTCGATCAATACGCCAATGCGCGGCTGATGGCCGTCGAATACCGCGACGCCATGCTGCCCCGCGCGAAGAAGGCCTACGCGCTTCGCGTCGAAAAGTATGGTCAGATGCTCGCCTCGTATCCACGCGTCCTCGAAGCCCAGCGCAGGCTCTACGAACTTCAGGTGGAGTACATCGCCGCCCTCGAGAACGTTTGGACCAACGGCATTGCCCTTGAAGGCTACCTGCTGACCGATGGCCTGGAAGCCCCCGCCCGCCCCGGCGAAGTGGATCGCCCGGTGCGCGAAACCAACGTCCCTGCTCCCGAGCGCACCATGTCGCCCCGCGAGCTCATGCCACAGCCCTGAGCTCCGCGTAAATAGCGGCGGCCTTCGGGGAGGCGAGTCTGCCAGCCCATTACGGTTGTTTCCCGCTAGCCAGCCACGGTGGCGAGTGCGAAACACTAGTACCGCGGTCACGTTGACCTACAGAAAATTTGCTGCGTACTGTGAAATTGGGCGTATCCGTGTGCGTGGGCCGCACCCCTGGAGAGCCGCTACCGCACTGCGGATACAAGAGTTAAAGGAAAGGGCGTTCCCCTTCATGTCTGACGCACCGATGACGACGCTTGCGAAAGCCGGACGTTACGAAATTGTCGGCGAAATCGGCCGCGGCGCTATGGGTGTCGTTTACAAGGCCATCGACCCTGTCATCGGCCGCACCGTCGCGGTCAAAACCATCAAACTCAGCGCCGAAGGCACCGGCCTCACCCGTCCCGAACTGCTCGCACGCTTTCAGACTGAAGCGCGCGCCGCGGGCGTCCTGACCCACCCAAATATCGTGGTGGTTTTCGATGCCGGCGAAGAAGACGGCCTCTATTACATCACTATGGAGCTTGTCGAAGGCCGCAGCTTGCAGGCGCTCATTGATGACGGTCATTCCTTTCCTCTGCCGCGCGTTCTGCGCATCATGGAGCAAGCCTGCAGCGCTCTCCAGTTTGCCCACGAGCGTAACGTCGTTCATCGCGACATTAAGCCGGCGAACCTGATGCTGACCGGCGATGACACCGTCAAAGTAAGCGACTTCGGCACCGCCAAAATCCTGCAATTCGGCACCGTGCAGCAGACCGCGCACGTCATGGGCACGCCCAGTTATATGTCTCCCGAGCAGGTCAAGGGTCGCGCCGTCGATGGCCGCAGCGATATCTTTTCTCTCGGCGTCATGCTCTACGAAATGGTCACCGGCGAAAAACCGTTCCCCGGCCAGAACATCACCACCGTAATCTACAAAATCGTGAACGAGGAACCCGTGCCGCCGAAGCAGGTGGACCCCTCAATTCACGCCGGAATCAGTGCCGTGATCATGCGTGCGCTCGCAAAAGATCCCGATACGCGCTATCAGAGCTGCCGCGAAATGCTCGAAGACCTGCGCAACTATCGCGCGCTCAGCGCAGCGCCTGGCAATCCGCAGTCCACAATGGCCATGAGCCCTGACGTGAATGCCACCGTGGCAATGAATCCCGCGGGATTGCGTGGAGTGCATGGCGACGATACCTCCGCTGCCGCCCTTTCCTTGTCCGCACGCGCCGCGAATCCCGGTCAGACGCCCGTTCTTCGCCGCACGGGAACCTTGCAGCCCGTTGCCGAGCCCAAGCCCAAGAAAAACGTGTTCGGCACCATTCTCGTTGCGCTTTTGTTACTCGGCGTCATCGGCTACTGCGCCAACAAGCTTCGTCCTATCTATGACGACGTTCGCCAGTTGCGCAGGGGTACCTCCGCTTCTCCCAGCGAGGCGGTGCCGCCGGCATCCGAGACCGACCCTGCTGCGGCGCAGAACGCCGCCAGCGACCCAGGCACGGAAGCCTCGACCGAGAATTCAGACCAGGCAGCCTCCGATGCAAAACCGAAAGATACCGTCGCGCCGGTCACCCCTCCGGTGCTGGACGTCAAATCCGCGCACACCGAGAGATCCACGGCTAGAAAACCCGAGTCCGTTCTCAGCGCGCAAGCAGCGGAATACAAGGGCCGCATCGAAGAAGCCATATCCGAACAAGGCTTGGGTTCTCGCGCCAAGGTGCAGGGAACCGGCAATACGCTGACGCTTTCCGGCAAGCTGCGTCCGGCGGAGCACGGAGCGCTGCTCAAGTTCTTGCGCGATGCGCCTCCGGGCGTTCACCTGATCGACCACATCGAGTATGACGACGCGCCTGCAGCGGCTACTCTCGGCGAAAGTGCAAACTCCAGCGCGGGCGGCCACCCCGTTCCCCGTCCGGGATTCGGCGCCATCCACGTTGTAACCGATGTCCTCGGCGCAACGGCTATGCTCCACGGGCCGTCGGGCCGCGTGGTCAGCCAGTGCCTTACCCCGTGCAGCTTCAACGACCTTACTCCCGAGCGCTATAGTCTGGAGGTAAGGAAGGACGGCTACCAGCCTGTGCAGACCGCCTTGCAAGTGAAGCAAGGTGGCGTCGCGGACCAGAAAATCTCCCTCGAATCGCTGGCCAAGGGTCTTTACATCACCAGCGATCCGCCCGGCGCCGACGTTTTCATCAACGGCGCCAAGCAGTCCGGCCAAACTCCGGTGACTCTGCCCCTCGCCGCCGGACAGTACAATCTCGTGCTGCGCCTGCAAGGCTACGATCCCTATGTTGGCAGCGTGCAGGTGAAGGACAACATCCAAACCCAGCTCCATACCAAGCTCAGCGAGCGCTCCCACAATCACATCGCCTGGGCGCAAGTAACGAGTGAGCCTGCCGGCGCCGAGATCTTCGTCGACGGGAACTCGACCGGCAGTGTCACACCGGCTCGCGTGGAACTCCCCGCCGGAACGCATACCGTGACGCTCAGGCTAAGCGGTTATCGACCCACCAAGCGCATCGTATCCGCCACGGAGGGAGGCACGGTCCCCGTCAACGAAACTCTGAACAAGTAGGGATCTCCACGCTCAATCTGCCCCGTCTTCCGCTACCTGTTTCGTCACATTTTGTAACACGTCCCGAACCATGGTCCTAGTACTATTATCCTATCTTCCTCGAAACAAAGCTCTTGGGGCTTCCAGCGCAAGGTAGGGGGCGTGCTGGTATTTAAGTGGGGAATACCCTGCCCGCGGGGCGGCAGGTTCCTTCACTCAGCAGGTGCCTGCGGAAGCCGTAGCCGTAAAGGAGAGCTTTGGTCCTAGTCGCCGCAGTTCCGGTCGAACCGCAGAGGCGCACCTCGCGCCCCAAGCTCGGTGCGCTGCAACCAAGAGGTCCTGAAATCTTGCCGGCCCTGCCGCAAACCGAGCCACTGCTCCTGGACCTCGTTCGTTCTCTTCGCGCGCTCCATCTCCTGTTGCGTTCCGCGCGTCTCTATGACCGGCAGCACCCGCGCCTCCTGCAGAGCCTTGACGGCGCTTACGAATCCCTGCGCTCCATCGCCGCCAACCTGAACGGCCTCGAGATTCGCGTCGAGCGCAGCGGACTTGTCGCGCCGAAACTCAGCGATTCTCCGCTCCCCGATGTGCGTGGTGATCTTTTCGCTCTGACCAAGGATCTTCAGTGCGCGGGAATCTACAACCTCGTTTTCGCTCCCAAATTCCATGTAGGCGAACTGGACACGCTAGCCGAACTTGCTAAAGCGTCGTTGCTAAAATCAGGGCAACCTACAAAGCAACAAGCATTGGCCTGGTGGCCGGCAAGGCTGAGGGAGCATCGCGTGGAAGGCATCTCCATAAACACGGAGGCTGAGCGCAAGGTCGATACGGTGCTGGCCAGCCTGATCGCAGCGCTGGTCGCCTACGGCGGGCACTCGCCGCGCGAAGCCCACGAAGCGCCTATCGAGATTCCGGAAATCGACGACCTGGAAGGTACGCTGCGCCTTTTAGCCCGCCTGACGCCGCCACTCGAATCGGCGCGCAACATCTCCCCGGAAGAGGCCGCCCACGCCATCCACGGCGCCATGGAAGAAGCCAGCCGCGAAACGGTTCGCTTGCTGCTCAGCGCTGTCACGCAATATCCCCCGCGCGACGGCGAGCGCCCGCAGCCCTATCTTCTCCGCTTGTCCGAAAGTTTGATCTTCGAATTTCTGGGTCCGGAATTCTCCGCCGGGACGCTCAAGCCCGCTGGTCTGCGCCCCATGTTCCATCGTCTTGCGGAAGTCCTTGTCACCGCCGGCCGCTACTCCGGCCCGCACGCCTCCGCGCACTTATCGTCCTTTGCCTCCACCTGGGCCGCCGACACGCATCGCGAAAAACTGATCGAGAAATTCTGGCTCGAGCTTCCTGCCCGCGAAAAATCCGCGGTGCTGCGCGGCGCGGATGTTTGGTGCGTTCCGATCGTTGCGCTCAAGCAAAATCTTAGCCAGCTTTCATCCTCCGGGGCCGACGCGCCGCGCCGCGAGGCCCGCAACATCCTGCTGAATTACGCGCGGCGCATCGACAGCACGGAAGCTGCCGTTCGACGCGTTGTCACCGCTGGCCTCAACGAGCTGGCCCCCATCATCGAATCACTTTGGCCCAATCAGGTTCCCGAGGATCTGAGCCGCGGCACGCTCAAGGCACTCGAAAAAGAAACCACGCCGCAAACGGCCGCGCTGCTCGCCGCTTTCCTGGAAAATCTCGGCCGCGTCGCCGTCATGCGCGGCGATTATGCCGGCTTTGAATTTATTCTCGATGCCCTCGAAAAGGCCCCGCACGACGTCGCCCACGATCATATTTCCGCTCTCGCGCATCGTCTCGTAGCGGAGGACCGCTGGTTGCTCCTCGTCGATGCCTCACTCGCCAATCGCGCGCTCGATCCCGTTCTCCCCCGCCTCCTGCATCGCGATCCCGAGCGCCTTCTTGATCGCTTGACGTTGCTGCTTACCGAACCCCGTGCCGTAGAGTTTCTCCCGGCTATGGCTCGCCTCGTGCGCACCATCGGGGTGCCGGTTCTGAACTTGCTCGAAACTCGCCTGTACGAAGCGCGCCGCCAGCGCGTCAGCGCCGCCATCAAGCTCCTGGCCGCCGCCGACGCCGATCGCCTCCTCCGCGGCTTTGCGCGCGCGCTCGCCAGTTGGGAGTGGAACCTTCAGGATCTCGCCGTCAGCGAACTAGCTCGTCCTGCCAACGTCGCATCCGCGCAAAGCGCCGCTTTCGTTTTTTCCGCTGTGCTCGCGGATGCGCATCCCTTGGTCGTGCCCATGATGATCGACCAGATCGGCCTCGCCCAGGAAACCGCCGCCGTGCCGCAGCTCATGGAAATCGCCGCCGGTGAACACGACATTCTTCGCGATCAATTCGTCCGCATCAAAGCCATTGAAGGTCTGGGCCGCATGCGCGCACAGGACGCAGCCGAGTTGCTTCGCGCCTTGGCCAGCCGCCGCGAGGGCCTTGCCTACGCCGAGCCCTCCGGCCTACGCGCCGCCGCCGCAGATGCTCTCGCCATGCTTGAGGATCGTCCTACTTCCGCTCGCGCCGCATTCGCAGCGGCAGGAAACTCGAATTCCAGTTTCGTCGTTCAGCGCCGCTACACCCGCGTCCCTCTCGAATCGCCCCTTCGCGCGCAGATTGACGGATCGCAAGCGGGACTCGCGCGCGTCAAGACCATCAGTCTCGGTGGCGCGTATCTCGAGTCTCCCAGGAAACTCAACGTCGGTGATTCCATCAAGTTGGAAGTCCGCTCCGGCCTGCGCAAGATTCATTTCACGGCCGTGGTCCGTAATATCGGCGCCGAAGGCAACGGCGTCGAATTCGTGCATATGAGGGACGAAGACCGCGAAAAACTCCGCAAGCTGGTCCAGCGCCACCTCCACCTCTAGAACTCCGCTGTTCCCGTATCCCTAATATCGCTGTCGCGCAACCTCTCGTATGGCGTTTGATTAAGACATCCTGAGGCTCCGCGCCTCTTACGGAGCCGAAGGACCTCAATCGCTCCCTCATTTCAAGTGCTCCGGGCTTCCACCCCGCTCCTTACCCCCGGCAATTCAGTTGACCCGCGACAACCCGCGACATCCCCCCGCCTCCTGGTCCGTTTCGCACCTTGTCGCTTGCCTCCCGTCCACTTTCCCGTCATCCTGCGCTCGCTTGGCCTGCTCCGCGGGAGGATTACTCACCCGACCTGGCCGCCAAGTTTTCGATTGAAAGCATTTGTTTAATACAGTAAAAGCCCTATAACTAATTTATTCGTCGAGGAGTGCGGCGGGAAACCGCCACCGCTAGGGGTAGCGGAACGTGCTTCAAACTCACCGGGGTCAACGAGGAGGCAACATGCGACGCAGCTTAGGTGTGTGCGCGATTCTTTGTGTGCTGGTTCTGAGCTGTGCCGTCCACGGCGCCGCGCAGGTCAATACCGCCACGCTTTCCGGAACGGTTACCGACCCGCAAGGCCTGGCCGTCCGCGCCGCCAAGGTCACGGTAACCAACCGGGACACTGGAGCCGAGCGCTCCATCATCGTCGACGACAATAGCCGCTACACCTTCATTGGCCTCACCCCCGGTAGATACAAAATGTCCGTCGACGCCGGACCCAATTTCGGCATTTTTCAGAATGACTCCATCGTCATAACCGTCGGCGAAGACGCCGATTTTAATCCGCGTCTAGAGCTTAAAGGCGTGAGCCAGACCGTCACGGTAACCACGGAGACCTCCCCGATTGAGACCGGCAAGACGGACGTCTCGCAAACCATCGAGCAGCGCCGCATCGACAACCTTCCCATCAACGGCCGCAGCTATATCAATTTCACGCTTATCAATTCGCAGATCACTCGCGACAATTCTCAAACCATCGGTCCCGCTCCCAACAGTGGCTTGAGCATCGGCGGTGCACGCGCCCGGGGAACCGCGGTCAGTGTTGATGGTGCGGACGCCGTCGACAATTCCATCAACGCCATTCGCTCGACCCTCTCTCAAGAGGGTATTCAGGAGTTTCAGCTTATTTTGAGCAACTACAGCGCAGAGTACGGCCGCGCCAGTGGTGGGGTCATCAACATCGTCAGCAAAAGCGGCACCAACGAATTTCACGGCAATGTCTTCGGGTATTTGCGCAACAAGGCCTTTCAAGCACGCAATCCTTTTTCTGGCCAAGTCGATCCGCTAACCGGCAACCTCGATCCGGTCAAGCAGGCTTACACCCGCGTGCAGTCTGGCTTCACCGCCGGTGGCCCGATCAAGAAAGACAAGACTTTTGCTTTTTTTTCCTACGAATACACACAGCGCGAGGAGTCTGGATTCTCGAGTATCGGCGTCAACAACTTCGACATGGTGCCTGTGCCCCTTCCCCCGGCAGCCGGTGGCCTCACTGTTCAGCTGACCGGCCCCCAAGCCCAGGCCGTAAATTCCTTGCTAACCTCAGGCAGCCCCGCCCTGGAGCAGTTGGGCGCTCAATACGCCGTATTCATGGGTTCCGCCTCTAGCGTGGCCCTGAACAGGGTGGATTTCGGTGCGGTTGCCCAAGGGTTCGGCTTTCCAAATCCCGGTCCCGGGGCTCGCTTCCCAATACCTGTGCAATGTCCAGCGGGAGCGCTCGTAAACTCCTTGCAGTGTGGACCGACAGGTTTTGGGCTTGCGCCCCTGCCGCCTTCCTTTGCCGCTCTCAATGGCGTTCGCGGCAACTTCCCGGTCATGGAAAAGACCAGTCTATGGTCTGCCCGCCTCGATCAGCGTTGGAGTAATCGCAACAGTTCATTCCTTCGCGTGGGCGTCTCGCCCTCGCTCGTTACCGGGCTGCCTTCCACTTCCCAGAATCAGGTGTTCGGGCAGAATTCCGGCACACGCGCGGGCTTGAGTCAAACACGCGACCTCAACTTCACATTTCAGCATGACACTGTCGTCAGCGACACCGCCTTCAACGAATTCCGCGCGCAGGTCGCCCGCCGCGGGATTCACTTCGGTTTTTCTCAGCTTCCTGGCGGCTCCGATATCGGCGTGAATATACCTGGGTTTGCGTACTTCGGGCGCGAACCGTACTCCCCGGTTGACCGCATTGAGCGCCGCTTCGAATTCACGGACAACGTGACGGTAATTCGCGGCAAGCACACTTTCAAAATGGGCGGAGACTTTAATCTCATCCAATTGCGTTCCAAGAAAGCGCAGATTTTTGAACTTGATTTCGGCGGCGACGTAAACTTTGGCGGGCTTGCGGCCTCGCATTTCGGTTTTCCAGACAGCGTTGCTGGAATTTCCTTACCGGGCACGACCCCCCTGCAATCCTATGGCCTGGGAATTCCGAGCTCGTACATCCAGGGAATTGGAAATTCCAACAGTCCCTTCGACAATATCCCCATGGGTTTCTTCGCGCAGGATAGTTGGAAGATGACTCGCAAGCTCACCTTAAACCTTGGTGTTCGCTACGATGTCGAA
>Ga0210409_10008391_pt1 | contig 10514 bp, 6 predicted proteins | sample IncBWH17MmetaG_FD_161649 | JGI IMG/M metagenome (GOLD analysis project Ga0210409, IMG submission 161649) | Forest soil microbial communities from Barre Woods Harvard Forest LTER site, Petersham, Massachusetts, United States - Inc-BW-H-17-M | ecosystem: Environmental > Terrestrial > Soil >...
TTCCCGGTGGGGATTCCGGCTTTGTAGGAAACCATCTCGTCGCCGGCCTTCGCCAGGTCCACGACAAATTTTTCCCAGAACTCCCGCACCGCGTCGCGCCACGGCAGCTTGCCCTCTTCGATTTCGTCCAACTCTTCTTCCAGGCGCGCCGTGAAAGTGACGTCAAACACATCGTCGAAACTCTTCACCAGCAACACGCTCACCCGCTCGCCCAGCATCGTAGGCGTGAACCGCCCCTGGTCCTTGCGTACATATTCGCGCTCGACAATGGTGGAAATAATCGAAGCGTACGTCGAAGGCCGCCCGATGCCTTTTTCTTCCAGCTCCTTCACCAGCGTTGCTTCCGTGTAGCGTGGCGGCGGCTCGGTAAAATGCTGGTCCGGCCGGATTTGATCGAGCCTCAGCATCTGCCCTTCGGTGACGCGCGGCAGCGCCTTGCCTTCGCCCTCGTCATCTTTTTCGTCGTCGTCGCGGTCCGCGGCGGCCACCGGCAGTTGGTACACGCGCAGGTAGCCGTCAAACTTTTGCACCGACCCCGTCGCGCGAACCGTGTAGTCGCCAACGGAAATATCGATACTCGTCTGATCGAAAACCGCGGGCAGCATCTGCGAGGCCACAAAACGCTGCCAGATCAACTGGTACAGTTTGAACTGATCGTCGGGCAGATACTTGCGCACATCTTCCGGCGCGCGCGAGACGTCCGTCGGCCGCACCGCTTCGTGCGCTTCCTGTGCGTCCTTTTTGGATTTGTAATAGTTTGGCTTTTCCGGGAGGTAATTCGACCCGAAGCGTTCCGGAATCAATTCGCGCACCTGCTGCAGCGCATCGTTCGAGACGTGCACGGAATCCGTGCGCATATAGGTGATCAGTGCGACGGAGCCTTCCTCGCCGAGTTCCACGCCTTCATAGAGCCGCTGCGCCAGCCCCATGGTGCGCTTGGCCGTGTAGCGCAGCCGGTTGTATGCCGCCTGCTGCAGCTTCGACGTCGTGAACGGCGGCGGAGGGTTGCGCTTCTTTTCCTTCTGCGTTACCGAAGCGACCTGCCACTTCGCCTTGCTCACGGCCGCGACGATCTTGTCCGCCGCTTCCTGATTCGCAACCTCGATGTCCTCGCCCTTGTATTTGCTGAGCTTGGCTTCGAAGATGGGCGGTTCGCCGGCATCGAGCATGGCGTGAATCGTCCAATACTCCTGCGGGACAAACGCGCGGATCAGTTGTTCCCGCTCGACGATCAACCGCAGGGCGACGGTCTGCACGCGCCCCGCGGAGAGTCCGCGCCGCACCTTGTCCCAGAGCAGCGGAGAAATCTTGTAGCCCACGATGCGGTCGAGCACGCGCCGCGCCTGCTGCGCGTCCACCAGGTTGCTGTCCACTTGCCGCGGCTTCTCAAACGCCGCGCGAATGGCCTTGGGCGTAATTTCGTTGAATGTCACCCGGAAAATCTTCTTGGGATCGATGGGCGGAATGCTGATTTCGTCGCGGTTCTTCTTGCCGGCCTTTGACTTGCCCTTGGCTTCCGTCTTGGCTTCGGCCTCTTCTTTTTCTTTCGCTTCGGCCTTGTTGCCATTGCTGGCCGCTTCTTCTTCGTATTTGGTGGGCTTGGAGAGCACCATCGCCAGGTGCGCCGAAATCGCCTCGCCTTCGCGGTCCGGGTCGCCCGCCAGATACACCGCCGTGGCGGTGCTCGCCGATTTCCTCAGGTCATTGATAACCTTGCCCTTGCCAGCAATAATCTGCAGCGTCGGCTCGAAAATCTTGGCATCGTCCAGGGTTATCGGCTTTCGGTTGGATTTCTCGGGTGCGGCTTTGCCCTTCTTGCCTTTTTTCTTTTTCTTCGGCTCTTCATCGGGCAAACGAATACCAATCGTCTTTTTGGGCAGGTCCATCACGTGCCCAATGGACGCTTTGACCGTGAAGTCGCGCCCCAAATACTTATTGATTGTCTTCGCCTTGGCGGGCGATTCCACTATGACCAGCGAACGTGCCATCTTGTCTTTGTAACCCCGGATTCCTTCGCAGGAAGGCCCATGCGGCGAGGGTGTGTCCTTCTCGCTACCTTAATAACCCTAGTAGAAGATGCGCAAACGCGCTCTGCGGATTCATTCCCCTTTGAGCGCGCTCGCTAAAACCCTGCTTTTCAACGATTTCCAGCAGTCAGAAAAACCGGCCCGCAAAGCTTAGAGTAGCACTCTGCTGAACTGCTTCCCCGGCGTCTGCCGGATGATGCCCTTCATCTCCAAGTCAAACAGCGTAGCCAGAACCTCGGAAGAGTTCAACCCCGATTGTTCCACGATATCGTCGATGTGTTTTGGCTCGTCCGTGCTCAGCAGGTCGTAAATCTTCTTTTCGGAGGAATTGAGCGACGCCGCGGCCAGAAGGTTCCGCTGTTCCGCCTCGGGTTGCTCCGCCTGTACCAGCGCCGCGCGCACCGGCGTGGGCAGTTCCTCGATCACATCGGCGCCATTGGTCACCAGCTTCGCGCCTTGCTTGATCAGCTGGTTTGGCGCAAAACTCACCGGCTGCGTGACGTTCCCCGGCACGCCAAACACCTCGCGCCCAAACTCCATCGCCAGCCGCGCGGTGATCAACGACCCGCTGTACTGCGCCCCCTCGACCACCACCACGCCCAGCGGCATGCCCGCCACGATGCGGTTGCGCACCGGGAAATTCTCCGGCGCCGGGTGCGTCCCCAAGGGAAACTCGCTGATGATCGCGCCGCGCTCCAGCACCTTCTCGTACAGTTTCTTGTTCTCCTTCGGATAGCAGACGTCCACGCCCGTGCCCAGCACTCCGATCGCCCGCCCATTCACCGCCATGGCCCCCTGGTGCCCAATGGCATCGATCCCGCGCGCCAAGCCGCTCACCACCACCAAGCCGCGTGCCGCCAGCTCGCGCCCCAGCCGCTCCGCCATCTGCGTTCCATAAAGCGTTGGCCGCCGCGTGCCCACAATGCTGATGCTCGGCAGGTTCAGCACTTCCACGTCCCCGCGCACGTACAGCATCACCGGGGGATCGTAGATTTGCAGCAGCGTCTGCGGATATTCCGGCTCGGTCCAGTTCAACAGCCGGCAGCGATCGATGCGCCGCGTCAGCGCCAGCTCTTTTTCGGCCCTTTTGAAGGATTGCTTCTTGAAGACCGCTTGCGCCACCGGCCCGGGCAAGTTGCACGCTTCCAAGCGCGGCAGCGGCGCGCGAAACACTTCTTCGGGCGAGCCAAATTCCTTCAGCAACCGCGCGGAAAGCCGCGAAGCCAGCCCAGGGGTGAGCGCCAGCGCGAGCCAGGAGAGGGAAGCATCTAGCTCCATCGCATGGCGAGCCTACGCGCAGAATAACGCTATTGTCAACTACCAGATGCGGAATCACACGACGCGGGTATCTCTACTGCGATTTCGTGTGTGGCGGCCCGAAGCCGATTTCCATCGGCGTGTCCTTCGGCAAAACGACGTCGCGTCCTCGGGAAAGAAAATTCGCGTAAATCGAAGTCGAAGCGCCGTAAGCGCCAATCGCCATGGACACCGGGGTCGACTTCGCCACCAGGCTCAGCAGCGCGCCGGTCAGGCGAAATCCCGAGCCGCCCGCCGCCGTCCGCACCCCCGGCCCCGCCGTTTCGGTTGTGCCGCGCTCAACCTCGGTGTGCGAAGCGGCGGCCGCCAGCAAAACCGCAAGCCCGCTGGACAAATAGCGCGTCTTGCTGTCCGTGGTATGCGCGCCGCCCTCTTCATCGAGGTGCATGTTGGCGCGGCGATCCACCTCGACACCTTCCAGGTTGCCGATCATCCCTTGTGAACGCTCCGCTTGTGACTGGGCTTGGACGCGCAGTTGCGCCAGAGCCTGTACAGCCTCCTCGGAAGTTTCTATGCGCTCGAAAATCACGCGCAGCTCCCCATTACGGTGCAATTTTCGCGCGGGCTGCGCCTTCACCACCTCGCCAATCAATCGGCTGTTCGCAGGAAGAATCAATTGGTGCGCCGGAGAATACAGCGGCTCGGTCAGAACCGCGGTGACCGGAGTGCCGCGGGTAGCCGTTGCCGAGCTGACTTCTGCAACCAGGCGAGCCTTCAGAGTGCTGTCCGGCACCGGCTCGCTTCCCACCGCGGCAAGCTGCTCATTGGTCCGAGGGGTGGTGCCAAACTCAAGCGGCGTGTTGAGATCCGCCACAAACCGCGTCCCGGGTTGCAGGTATTGCCGCCGATAGGGCGATTGCGCCAGGAGAAATTCTTTCAGCCGGTGCATTTTGCCGGGCGCGGTTAACTTTTCCCACGATTCGCGCGCTTGCTCCTTCGCTTCCGCTATCTTGCCTTTGGCTTCGCTCTTTGCGCGGTCCGTGGCGCGCCCTGCTGCACCTTTCTGTTGCTGTTTGTCGGGATTGCTCACCAGATGCACGACCTGCGCGGTTCCTGGCGTGACCGTAGTGGTAATCGGCAGTTGCCTGCCGTCCGGAAGCGTGACGCTGTCAAACGACACTTCGTATTTTCGGAACGGAGAAAAATCTCCGTTGGCATAGGCCATCGTGCGCCGCAATCCCGGAACGGGAGCAATGCTCTTCACGTGACCCGTGGCGACGCTGCCCGCAGGAATCACCACTTGATCGAACGCGTACACCGTTTCGACGATCGTTCCGTGAATCACTTCGCCGGGATGGTTGATGCGCGAGCGCTGGTCCACCGCGATGCGCAGCGGCGTTCCGGCCGATAGGGTTAGGGGAATGATGGCTGGCGCCACGGGCTCGACTTCGGCCGCCCGCAGTTCTTCCGCCGACGAAGGCGGGGCGCACAGCGAAACCATTGCATCTTCGCGGGGAGCTTCCTCGCAGACAGGAACGGACTGAGCAGGCACGGGCGCCGCGGTGGCATCTAGAGCCGATTGGCACAGTGCCGGCGAGGCGCAAAGCAGCAAGGACAGCGGCAGGTAGCTAGCGTTTCGAGCAAGATACATAGCTTTGTCCTCGGCGTCCTTGCTCGGGTGGGGTTCCCGCAGGGGCCTCTAAATTTAGATATTCGCGCAACCAACCGGCAATGTCTATGCTCGCTTTGAGTCGGCCAGCGCCCGCGGCGTTGCCTGCGCCTTTTGCTTACGGCTGCGCGGCATCTTCTTGCAGAATCGCTTCCAGGGTTGTGATGAAGAGGTCCGCATCTCCCTCGGAAAAAATCAACGGCGGCCGCAATTTTATGACGTTGTGATGCGGCCCATCTGTTCCCGCCAAAATCCCGCGGTCGCGCAGCCGGTTCACCACATAATCCGCTTCTTCCGCGGCCGGCTCGCGCGTTTCCCGGTCGCGCACCAGATCCATCCCCAGAAAAAGTCCGGAACCGCGCACGTCGCCGATCAGCCGGTGACATTCCTGCAATTTCTTCAACTCCGTTATCCAATACTTGCCAACGCGCAGCGCCCGGTCCTGCAGCGCCTCGTCGCGCACCACATCCAGCACCGCCAGCCCCGCCGCGCACGCCACCGGATTCCCTCCGAACGTGCTGAAAAATTCCATGCCATTCGCAAAGGAGGCCGCGATCTCTTGCGTGGTCACCACCGCCGCCAGCGGGAATGCGTTTCCGATCGGCTTGCCGAACACCACGATGTCCGGAACCACGCCTTGCGTTTCGAATCCCCAGAAGTGCGTGCCCAGTCTGCCGAACCCCACCTGCACTTCGTCCGCGATGCAGACGGCTCCCGCCGCGCGCACGCGGCGATACACCTCCGCGAGATAATTCGGCGGAAACACGATTTGTCCCGCAACGCTCGGCAGCGTTTCCGCTAGGTACGCCGCCACGCCGCGGCCTTCACGCCCCGCGCGCTCCAGAATCTCACCGACGTGCGCCGCATATTTCGCACCGGCCTGCGCATCGCTCCGCCGGTACGGCCCACGGTAATCATCCGCAATCGGCGCCACGTGCACCCACGGCTTTCGCCCGCGCCCGCCCGGACCACTAAACTTGTACGGGCTGATGTCGATCAGCGTGTTGGTATGGCCGTGATAGGCGTGCTCCAGGACGATGATGTCTTCGCGCCCGGTATGCGCGCGCGCCAGCCGCAATGCAAGTTCGTTTGCCTCGCTCCCCGAATTCACGAAGTAGCAAACGCGCAGCAGATCGGGCAAAAGCGCGGTCAGCCGTTCCGCGTAGCGCAGCACGTTGTCATGCAGATACCGCGTATTGGTATTGAGCAGCGCAAGCTGCTCCTGCGCCGCGCGCACCACGCGCGGATGGCTGTGCCCCACCAGCGGCACATTGTTATAGACATCCAGATAGGCGCGCCCGGTATCGTCGTAAAGGTATTGCCGCCAGCCGCGCACAATCTTCAGCGGCTGCCGGTACGAAACGCTCAGGCTCTTGCCCAAGAGCGAACGTCGCGCGGCCAAAGTTTCGCCTGCGCCGGTCTCTTTGTCCGGAAATCGGTCCGCGGGAATTCCCAGCAATAAATTCGGATCGGGAGACAAACTCTTCCACACGCCGCGTTCCGATGCGCGGCCCACGCCGGGAAAGTCGGTCCCTAGCTCCAATAAGTCGCTTATGATCTGGAAATGCAGGTGCGGCGTCCAACCGCCGTTTTCCTGCGTCGTCCCCACTTCCGCGAATTTCTCGCCGCGGGCAACTTTTTGACCTACGCGCAGCCGGCTCAGAGTCTGCAGCGTAAGATGCCCGTACAAACTGAAAAACTCTTCGGCGCCGCCTGGACTGTCAAAGCTGTGCCGCAAAATCACGACCGGGCCGTAATCAAGTGGCGCTTCGTTATGCGCCATCGCGTGCACAACGGCGTCGAGCGGTGCGCGCACCGCGCTCCCGGCTTGCCCCAGCAAATCGATTCCCAAATGAATCGTGCGCCGCTCGTCGGTAGGGTTCCCGCTCGCGCCGAACAGCGGGGAAGTATAAATCGCGCGCGCTTCGTCGTAACGTCCGATTCCCACGGAGGCGCCCGCGTGTTTCATCTCTGCAAAAATGCGTTCGCTCATCAGCGCCGGGGCAGCCGCCCCGGGATCGGCGCCCAGAAATGTGCTTCCGACGCTGAAATCAAATACGACGCTTGGCGCGGTGCGCAGGTCCGCGTCCAGCACGGACGCCGCCGCATGAGCGTTTTCCGCGAGCCATTTCTTCAGCGCGCTGCTTTGCGGAACAGCCTCCAGTCCGCAGGCCTCGCGAAACGTGTACTCCGCAAAGCGCGGATGAATTTTCTCGAGCCGCTCCAGTGCTTCCCACGCCGGTCTCTCGCTGACTCGCACGTAACGGTCATCCGGCTTGACCGTGGCGCGCTGGGCCGAATTGACCACGCTGACCGCCAGCCGCGTTGCGATCAGCGCGAACAAAACGTTGAGCTCCGCTTCCGTAAGCGGAAACGCGCGATGATACCCGCGGACCACTTCCGCCGCCGCGCGCAGCGGATTCGCCTCTCCCAAAATCGCGTACGCCGCGGCAATCGCCACTTCCGAAACGGTCACCGTTTCGTGCATGTCGCCGAAATCGATGACGCTGACCACATTTCTCGGCAGAGGCAGCGCTTTGCCCACCAGCACGTTGTAATCGTTGGCATCGCCGTATACCACGCTGCGGCGCAAAAGCGGCAGCGCCGGCACAACTTCTGTTTCATAGAGAGAGAGGAATTTCTCAATGAGCGCGCGTTGTGACGCGTCGCGGATGAGGTGAAGATGGGCGCGAATCCAGGCGGCCCGCGCCAAATCCCACTTCAGCTCGCGCCTTGCGGCATCATGGGAAAAATCCGCCAGTGCGGCATCCATTTCCCCGAGAAAATGCCCGAGGCTGTGCAGAAGTTCTGGCGAGTGCGGCCGCGCCTTCACCAGCATCGTGCCCGGCACGTAGCCGAGCAGCCAGACGAGCCGCTGCGCTCCATCCGCCGCGGTAATAGCGGCGAGCGCCTCGCCGTTGCGGTTGAGCTTCACGCGCGGCAGCGTAAGCTGCTGCGCGCGCTGCGCCAGATGCTGCAACGCCCGGCACTGCATGTCGATAAACGACCGCTCGCGCGCCGGGTGCATCAGCTTCAGCACAAATTCAGCAGCCGCATCTCCATCATGCATGTCGGGTGGGTTGTCGCGCAGCGTTGTCAGGTGGAAATTGTCGTCGTACTCGCCGGGCAGTGACTCAGCCGAGACCGCAAGCCCATAGAGTTCACGCGCAAGCTCAGCCGCTTCCGCTTCGGTGGTCGGCCGCGCAACGCGCTCTTCCAGCAGCATCCGGAAATTTTATCCGCAACGCGTCAGCGCGTCCATCCGTGGTACGGATTGCCATCCTGACGCCAGCATCTTGCTGGCGGGTCATTTGCGAAGCGCCTAATCCGCCACGGAAATCGGACCATTCTCCGTCGATAGGCGGATCACCGGTGATCCGCTGCCGTACTCAATGCGTCGATGATCGTCGTCCCAGGTCTTCCGCGCATCAGCGCAAATGCTGGCATGGCAGCTCACCGGCCCATGCCCGTTGGACTCCACCAAGAAGCTTGACCGGAACCCAGACGGCACGCGTAGCGTCAGCGGACCGTTCACCGCATCCGCCACCAGCTCCGAACCATCCCAATTCGCGCCCAGCGACACGCTAATCGGCCCGTTCTGCGTATGCAGCCGGAGTTTGCCGCTTGTCCCGGAAAAGCTGATCGGACCATTCTCCGCGGAAATATTAGCCTCGCCGGAGCAATCCTTCATGCTGATGGGCCCGTTCGTGGCCCGCGTGGTGATCTTCCCGTCCACGGTGTAAAAACTGACCGGACCGTTATGCGTCGTTACTTCGATATCCGCCGAGCGCGGCGTGCGAATCAGCAGATACACCGTCCAGTCCTCCCGGTCGCCGTGCGGTCCGCTTACCGAAACCTCGCCGCCCTGCACCGCCAGCTTAATCTGTGCGAGCAGCCGCGCGGCATCCCCACCCACGGCAGCCTTGCAAGCGGTCACCGAGTACACATCTTTATCCCAGCCTTGCACCTGCACTCCGCCGTTTTCCACTTCGCGGACTCGAAGCACAGGAGCCTCCGCCTTGCTAACCGTCCGCTCTTCCGATTGAATCGTGGGCCGCTCGCCATCCAGCCGGATGTGCAAGTTCGAGCAGTCCGTTGCCGGCCCATCGCCCCAATGGGTGGACCCGTGCAGACCGTATTCGCCCCATCCCGGTGCAGCGGGAGCCGCCGGTTCCGCCGGAAACGCAGGCATCGCGGGCATCGCGGGCATCGCGGGAAAAGCAGGCGCGGCCGGCGTCACCGGAACCGCCGGGCCTTGCGCCCGAACCCGTCCCATCGGCAACATCAACAAAACATAGGCGATACCTGCCCCAACCATAGCAACCGTTGTGCGCATCTTCATGGACATCCCCTCCCACAGCTATAGACGACGCACCCACCCAAACGGTCTTGCCGCAATATGAGGCCACAACCGCCTCTTCGCGACCTCTGGTTGTCCTGAGCCTAGCCGGCGGGCAGAACCTTGACTGACCCCTTGGAAATAGCAAGGAAAACGCGTATACTCAACACTGATTAACATTGATTAAGGACGACCCAAAAATGAGAAAGACCGTATATCGCGTGCCCATCACGAAAGCGCGCATTAATCTGGGCCAGGTGGCACGGCGCGCGCACGTTAACCGCGAATACTTTATTCTGGAAAAGGACGGTATTCCGGTTGCCGGTATCCTTAGCGCCGATGAATTGGAAGACTATCTCGAGCTTCAGCAACCCGGCCTTAGGGCTCAGATCCGGAAAAGCGCTCAGGAGCACCGCCGCGGCAAAAGCCGGGATGCAGCAGACTTCTTAAGCGACCTCCGTAACACAACGAAAAAAAAGGGCTAGCACATGCCTGGTAGTTTCCGCGTCGTCACCACCCCTGCGTTCGAACGCGAGTTCCGAAAACTGTCCCGCGGAAGCGCATCCCTGATCGACGCGCTGGAAGAGCTAATCGCAATTCTCTCGGACGACCCTCATAACCGAAGCGGGCGCCAAAATATCAAGAAACTCGCTGGCTTGCGACCCGGCGAAGGCCAATGGCGCATACGTTGGCGCGACTACCGTCTGCGCTATGACATTTTCGAAAACGAAGTCGTTCTCCACTCCTTCCGTCATCGCAAAGAGGCCTACTAGGAACAGGTCAAGCTTCCCTTTGCTTTATGTCTTCACGGAAGATTCGACTCCCAATCTTCTGTTTCACCAAAGCTGCCGATCGGCGGGCCATCGGGTGGCTCTGCCGGCGGCGTGGGGTCCAGCCGCTTGGGATCTTTCTCGAATAGCTCGATCTGTTTGGAGGCAAAGAAAACGTGCGCCTGATCCAAAATTGCTTCCGGTATGGCTCGCCCGGAATCCAGCCACGCCTTCAATTCCCGCAACTTCAGCCATGCCACTCCCCGTACTTCGTCCGAGGCCTTGTCATTCGCCGCCAGCGCCATCAAGTCATAGAGCACGATGTCGTCCTCGACCTTGCCGACTTCCGCGGCGTACCCGCTCCCATGCGGAGCCTTCCATGTCGCGGCCAACACCGCATCGAAAATTTCCTCCAATCCCGGATTCGCCTTGTCTCGCGCATGAAACTCGAC
>Ga0210409_10008393_pt1 | contig 10514 bp, 10 predicted proteins | sample IncBWH17MmetaG_FD_161649 | JGI IMG/M metagenome (GOLD analysis project Ga0210409, IMG submission 161649) | Forest soil microbial communities from Barre Woods Harvard Forest LTER site, Petersham, Massachusetts, United States - Inc-BW-H-17-M | ecosystem: Environmental > Terrestrial > Soil >...
CCGCATGCATCCCGGGTTATATCCATAGCCCGGTTGATCTGTGGACTCCGAGTCAGCCACATACATGGTGTCGTCCTTATCGATAAAAATTCCGCTCGGCCGGCCAAATTGTTTCCACTCAGCGATGAACTTGCCCTCCTGGTCGAAAATCTGGATGCGGTTGTTGGAACGGTCGCCGACAAACAGCCGCCCCTTGGAATCGAAGGCCAGGGTATGAGGCACATTGAATTCGCCGGGAGCCGATCCGAGCCTCCCCCATTCCTTTACGAACTTCCCTTGCTTCGAGAACTTCACGATGCGCGCGTTGACTTGCGAATTCGGCGGAGAACCATGCCCGTCCGCGACAAAAATATCGCCATTCGGAGCGATCACGACAGCCGACGGCCGGTTGAATGTATCCGGAGTATTGCCGGGAACACCGGCCTTGCCGAGCGTCATCAACACTTTTCCGTCGGGGCTGAACTTGAAGATCTGGTGGCCCTTTCCATGTTTGCCCATGTCGTCACTTGTGGCGATTCCTCCGACTCCATCGGTCACCCACACGTTTCCGTCTTTGTCCACAAAGATTCCGTGTGGAAGGATGAACATTCCCGCGCCAAAATTTTTCAGAAGTTTGCCTGACGGGTCAAACTCGAGGATTGGAGCGAGGTTTGAGTCCGCGCAACTATTTTCGCCACATCGGTCATAGGTCCAAATGTTTCCGTCAGGACCGATCGCCACGCCCGAAGTCGACCCCCACTTCCTGCCGTCGGGCAATTGCGCCCAGTGGAGAACGGTTCGATACGGATTCGGCAGATCGTTCGGAGGGGGATAGCTCGCCTGGGCGCGCCCATTCGAGCTATAAGCCGCAAGGATCGCGATGGTCAATGCCAACTCGAATCCTAGCCGGCTTGCGTTCCGCATGATTGCCCCTCCAGAGCGGAATTTTTGCTACTTACTTTCGATGTTAATCGCATAGTAACTCACTGTCTTCGTCGAAATTTCTTTCCACCAGTGCGGCGTTTTAGCCGGAATCGTAATGACGTCGCCTTTACTCAAGTGGAAAGTCTCTCCACCCTCGATCGACGTACCCCTCATTTGGTCCGGGCCAGTTTGCTTGGCCCCGACCATGGTTCCGCCAGTGATAAACGTAGCTTCTCCATCGACCATGATGAAGATGTGGTTGGTATGCTCATGATATTCCGCGGCGCCAGCTTCCCGGTGATTGGCCAGCACGAGGAGGCCCGGGTCGTTTATGATCGGCCCGCCTTTGGCCATCACCGCCGCGACCTTGTCGTGAGGGATATAGTGAACTGCTGCCGGTACACCCTCTCCTGTGGACGCGGCGGAAGCGGTTAGCAAAACAAACGCGGTGAACAACGCACCTTTCGCGAGTAAAAATTTCATTTTTGTCCTTTTCTCAACCCGAATTTTTGTATTAGCCTGGATTTTACTGTGCGCCGCCAACAGGCCGTGGCACATGCAACGTCATCAACACGAGTAATCCGTTGGCGGGTTTGAACTGGTGTGGCGTGCCTTCAGGAATAATCGCGAAATCTCCCTTGTTGAACGCCTGCACCGTTCCACCGTCAATCGCCGTGCCCGAGAGGTTCGCGGCGTTTGTGCGCTTCTCGCCCACGACTGTTCCGCCGGTGGTTAGCGTCCCGCCTCCGTCTATCACGTAAACCATTTCCGCTTCTTTTTCGTGAACTGCCACTGCCCCGTCGACGGGCCGGTATTCAAGATTCGCGGTGTACGGCGCGAGGGAAAGAATATGTTCGGCGACAGCTACTTGACCTTCCTTCCGTTCGCCCTTCGCTTTCGCCAGCAGCGCCTGCACCTCCGCGGCGGACGTAAATATTTTCATCATTGCGGCATCCGTCTGCGCGGCAGGAGCCTGTGGCATCGCCATTGACGCCGCGGGAGTGACCGCCGGAGACGTGGCCGGTTGTCCAGCCATCACCACCATCGCTGCGATGAGTGCCAGCATGAGGCTTATTCCAAGAGTGCGCATCTAGATCTCCTCTAACCAGGATTTCCGTGTTGACCATCCGGATGGGCACACTTATACACCCGGCGGCCTCCCGGGTGAACTCAAATTGATTTTCGTTGCATATCTCCCGGGGAGGGCCATTCTCGGGAATCGGAAAAAATTTTGGAATTCCTCGGAAATGGTGTACGAAATGGGGGTCCCAGCGTACTATTTCACGCGGTTTTCATGATTGACCGGGTGAGTTTCCTAATCAAGGCGCGGAGAATAGCTTGACAAAAATGTTGGCACATTGGATCTTGAGCGCGCTGTGCTTGCTGCTGGTCGCGCACTTTGTTCCTGGATTTTTCGTGAGGGGGTTCGGCACGGCGCTCATTGCGGCGGTGGTGATCGGTCTGGTCAACGGCACGATCGGGATGCTTCTGAAGATTATTACGTTTCCGCTCACGATCGTCACGTTTGGCATCTTCTGGCTGCTGATTAATGCGCTGATGTTGAAGTTCGCGTCGCTCTTCGTACCCGGATTCGAAGTGCGCGGCCTATGGCCCGCGTTTTGGGGCGGGCTAATTCTGAGCCTGCTGAACATGACCATCCGCCAGCTTCTTAAGAATCGCAACGAGTAATGCTGCTAGTCCTGATTTCCAGCGACAACCCTGGCCGGGTGGGACGCACACCATTTGCCTAATCCAGGACGCAGGAGTTCCGTAGCGCCGGCGTCTCGCCGGCGATTTTTCCGTCTCCACAGTGCAAAGACGCCGGCGCTACCAGGATTGATTTTAGTAGTCTTCGACGGGCTTGCGGCTAAACGGGGATCGCGGCGTTCGAGGCGCGCGGGCGCTGCGGTAATCCTCCAGCTCCGCATTGGTGATGGCGTAGTGCGTGTCCGGCGGATGGTTCGCGTACGTCGCCAGCTCGCGGCGGAGCTTGCGCGAGCAAACATCCGGCGCATCTTGAATGCGCAGCAGGTGCTCATTGAATGCTTGGGTGGGAATCGTCAGCGTGAATTCGCGCGGCTCGGTCGAAACTTCCCGCACGGTGAAGGTGTACTCGCGGACCAACGTCTTCACCTCGTACCCGAGAAATTGCACGATGATTTCGTGGCTCACTTGGCGCCTACGGCCAGCCCGAGAGCAGGGACCCCTGCCACTACTTTCTTGATTTTCTTCGCGCGCCGCCGTTTGGGTGGTGTTCCTTCCGCGGGGTCGACGACCATAATGCTCGTGACGAATTTCTTCATCCCATGAAGGTCGAAGTCGATGGAAGTGCGGTCCGAATTGGATTCGGTGACGACACCAAGACCGTACTGAAAATGCTTGATGTATGCGCCTTCTTCGAGAGCTTTCAAGTTGCCTCCTCGCGTGGAACACACTTGGCGTCTTTGGGCGATGTCCACAATCCCACTGCACCAAACCCAAAAAAATGGCCCGCAAGAGTGGACTTGCAGGCCTCCAAGAAATCTAAAGGATTACAAGAACAACAATCTCAAATCCATTTTAACACGCTGTCTCTCCGCTGCCTAACACTATCCACACCCGCTTGCCCCCTGCTAGCGCCCAGTTTCCTCACGAATTTGCGCCGATGGGCGCCACACGGCGGCAAAGAATATCCGCCTGGGCCATTTGCCTGGTGATTGAAAATTGAGGGAACCCCGCATCAAGCTGCAGAGTGATTTGGCCAACAGGGAGGCGAAGAACTCGGTCAAGTTACCTTACCGGAGAAAAGATCCAATCAAAGGGCAGAATTCGCAGCAGCCTCGTTTTCGATACTTTCCCGTGCCAGCCGCATCTCGGGTTATCGCAGGCAATTTCCTCTTCGCCGAATATTTTCATCGCCTCGTTTTCCGAGAGCTCCGGCTTTGTGCACTTCCTCTGCAAATTGATATTGTGCCCATCCTTGGGGCACGCAAAAACAATTCGATAGGCTTTGCTCATGCCTCATGATAGCACTTCGCGATTCCCCTGACCAATACCGGGAACACCCTATGTTCCATTTCGAGCATTGCAGCCTTTTCAAGGCGGCCTATCTTGACTGGTTGCAGTATTTTGCACTGCCGTTCTGCCGTGCCCGGCGGCGCGGCGCTACCGCTTTGCTGCGTAATCCTTGTTGTATCCATTTCGGCTGTTCTTCACGGTAAAGCTGCCGTCGGGCCGCGCAGTCAGTTGGATGTAATTCACGGCACCCTCATCGGGTACACCGGTCGCGGCCGTGCCACCCATCCCCTGATTGGCAATGAACTGCTCCGGCATGTTGTGATCACCTGCATCGACGGCGTAATGCAATTGCCAGAGGTCTTCCAGTCCGGGTGATTTCTTGAGAGTTTCAAAAGTGGCCACCGCGCCGCCTTTTTTCGCTCCGTTGTCCATCACCGCCACGCGGGGATGCTCCGCGTGCACCAGAATTGGCAGGCTGGAGATGTCCTGCCCGTGATGCGAAACGACGTATACGTCGATCGTGCCGATGAGATTCTTCGGGCAAGCCAGATCGTGCTCCTTGTTCCAGGTCAGATCGCCGAAATCCGCCAAACGAAATTTGCCAAGCGAGATCACCAACCCCACCGACGCCTTATTTTCGCCGCCAACGAGAGGGTCTAAGGTTTCATCTTTCGGGACAAAATCCGCGCAAAGTGGATTTGCCGCCCCTGCCCCCGGGAGTGGTTTAGTGATCGTTTCAGCGGCCGAGGAAATCACTTGAACGTCGATCCCCGGGATCGGAATCTTGTCGCCCGGCTTGGCCAGAATGTGCTGGCCTTCCTTGCGCACGGTGAGATAGGCGGCATAAGTTTGCGGGACGTTTCGGGTTTCCTCTTGGGTCGGTCCGTGGTCGACAAAGTGATTAATGGGGATATGGGAAGCGAGTTCGACCACGCCACCTGCATGGTCGCCGTGATAGTGGGTCAGCACCAGGTAGTCGATTTGGCTGACGCCGGCCAGTTTCGCGACGCTGGCAATGCGGCCGGCATCGCGCGCTCCGGCCCAGCCCGTATCGACCAGCAGGGATTGGCCGCTGGGCGACACGAACAGCGTTGATTGCCCGCCTTCCACGTCGACGAAATAAACTTCCAGCGCCTTTTTTTGCTGCGCCCACAGCCCCGCCGATATCCCAACGATCGCAAACCCAATCGCAAGGAATAGCCTCTTGCGCATGATCCCTCCCCTTGTTCGAGTATTTCGCGGAAATGTGATTATGGGGCTGGCTTAGAACTAAGTCCGAACCAGCCCCTAGACGCGCCACGATCCGCTGTTTTCTGTTTTACTTGGATGACTTCGGCCAGAGGACGCCCTCGTCTACTTTCGTCACTGGACCCATGCCTTTGTAGATAAATTTCTGCAAACGCTGGCCTCGATATGTCTCCGCTGTATAAATGTTACCCTTCGAGTCTGTCGCGATGCTGTGGACGGCGTAGAACTGGCCCGGCTGGCGTCCACCGTCGCCGAAATTCGCGACTTCCTGAAGCGTGTCGCGCAACAGGATATGAATCTTCTCGTTCGCTCCATCCGACAGATAGATGTACGTCTGCTTCGGATCCTTGGAAAAGGCAATGTCCCAGACCGATCCGTCTCCCAGCGTTCTTTTTTCGATGATTTGTTCCTTGACGAACGTGCCGTCCGGTTTGAAAACTTGAATGCGATCATTCACGCGGTCGCACACGTAGAGCAGACCATCATCCGACAGTTGAGCGCAGTGAACCGGACTACGGAACTGCTGGTCGATCGGCGCGTCCGGATTGTAATTGCCCATGTCTGTATCGTCCGGCTTGTGACCATAGGCGCCCCAGTGTCGCTTGTACTGCCCGGTATCGGCGTCAAACACGATCACGCGTTTGTTGCCATACCCGTCTGCGACGTACAATTCATTGGTCTTTGGATCGACGAACATTTTCGCCGGACCCTTCAGGTTCTCCACATCATTGCTGCCTTTGCTTTTGAAGGGATGCCCGATTTGCATCAGGAATTTTCCGTCCTGGGTGAACTTCAGGACTTGATTGTCCGCATAGGCGCCCGGCTGGCTTGCTTCGGGCACATTGCTGGCACCCGTATCCATGATCTTGGGATCAACCGTGCGGCCATTCCCGCCAATCCAGACGTTGCCCTTGTAGTCCACGGTAATTCCGTGATTGGAATTCGGCCAGTTATATCCTTTTCCGGGTCCGCCCCAATGGCCGATCAGATTCCCCGCTTTATCAAATTCGAGAACCGGCGGCGCAGTTACGCAGCAATCCGCGCCTGGGGGATTCGTGTCGCCATATTTTTCCTTGAATTCCAGCGAGCCGCCTCGATGAATGATCCACACGTTGTCTTGCGCATCGACCGAGACCCCGATCGTCATCCCGATCACCCAATGATTGGGCATCGGTTTGGGCCACATCGGATCCACTTCAAACATGGGGGCCTGAACCGTCGCGGCCTCGACGGCGGCCTTCTTTTCCAGCACTCTGGATCCAAATCCCAGCGCGGCGATGAGCGCAAGAAAAATCGCGCCGATCCACAATTTACGCTTCATAGTAACCATCCTCCCCCGTGGGGCCACAGTTGCCGGAGCGCAGGCGGGCCACGGCCCTGCCTGCATTAATCTGATTTGAGATTGCGACGCAGATAACGCCCCGAAGTATACACAATTCGCTTTCGGACGGCGTCGAATTTTGCTTGTCAGCAGCCGTGTAAAACGACTACGCTTTCGGTCCATGCCCCGCAACTTGGTCGCATTTCGTACCTTCGGTGCGCTCCTGGCGCTCTTGGTGATTGCGCCGCCGCACCCTCTGGCAGCCCACGATATTCCCAACGACGCGACGGTTCAGATGTTTTTCAAGCCGGCGGGGAATCACCTGAATATCCTGGTGCGCGTCCCACTCAGAACCATGCGTGACCTGGAATTTCCCGAACGAGACCAAGGCTACTTGGATTTCAATCGTGTGGACCCGATGCTACGCGAAGGCGCAAGTTTGTGGGTCTCTGATTTCATTGATGTGTATGAAGGAGCAGCACTCCTGCCAAAGCCGCGCATCGTCGAAACCCGCCTCTCTCTGGAGTCTGACCCGTCTTTTGCATCTTACGAACAGGCGCTCGCTCACGTCACCGGTCCAAAGCTCTCGAATTCAACCACCGTTTTCTGGAACCAGTTAATGCTGGATGTGCTCTTTGAGTATCCCATCCAATCCGACCAGTCGCGCTTCTCGATTCATTCCGGCCTTGACCGGCTGGCCAATCGGGTCGTCATCGCACTTCGTTTTCTGCCGCCGGGCGGCGCGGTCCGCGCGTTTGAATTCCTCGGCGATCCCGGCCTGGTTCGCCTGGATCCGCGATGGTTCCAGGCCGCCAGGCAATTCGTGAAGTTGGGCTTCTTTCACATCCTGGATGGGACGGATCATCTGTTGTTTCTGTTTTGCCTGGTGATTCCGTTTCGGCGCTTCCGCGCGCTCATCCCGGTCGTCACAGCCTTCACCGTCGCGCATTCGATCACACTGATCGCCTCGGCCTACAGCCTCGCGCCGGATGCGCTATGGTTTCCGCCTCTGATCGAAACGCTGATCGCGACGTCCATCGTGTACATGGCGCTTGAGAACATCGTGGGCGGGGCGACCGTGCAGCGGCGGTGGATGATCACATTCGGATTCGGCCTGGTTCACGGTTTCGGCTTCTCATTTGCTTTGCGGCAGACGATGCAGTTCGCGGGCTCCCACTTGTTGGCCTCGCTGCTTTCTTTCAACATTGGCGTTGAGCTTGGACAACTTCTCGTCTTGGCGCTAATGATCCCCGCGTTGGAGGTTCTCTTCCGGTACGTGGTGGCCGAACGAATGGGCACGATTATCCTGTCGGCAATTGTGGCCCATACGGCATGGCACTGGATGATCGACCGCTATCAAGTGCTGCGCCAATATCAAATTCGCTGGCCGGCGCTGGAGGCAGCTCCGCTTGCCAAGGCTCTACGCCTGTTGATGCTGATCGTGATCGCTGCGGGCCTGGTCTGGCTGGTGTTCGGATTACTGTGGCCCCGGATGGGACGCACGGAGGAAGACCCTGTAGTGCGCACGCGTTGAGAATCGCTCTGAAATAGTGATGCGCTGCTTTTCGCAACATCTGAATCGCGATGCTGGAGCGCCTCACGGCCGAGGCGCCCGCCCAAGAATTGTTAACCGTGTTGGGTAAAGAGGCTGCGGAAAAAGGGTCCCACTCCTTTTTGTCATTCTGAGCGAAGCGAAGAATCTCTCTTTCTTTTCATGGAGTTAAATCGAAGAGAGATTCTTCGGTCGCCGCGGCGACCTCGGAATGACAAAATAAACTACTGTTTCCGCTGCCTTTAAAACGTTCGGCGCGCCCTCAGGGCAAATACATCCACAAGTCGTTAAAAGTGTTAGTTCCCTCGCCGGAAAAAAGCCAGAAATTTCCAGAGGCATCCGTCCAACTGGCGCCTCCATCTCGGCTCGCAGGAATGTTGCCCGGAGCCAGCTGACCCAGCGTGCCGAAGGTGCCATCCAGATTGCCGACGTTTGGTCCGTTCTTCCAGGTCCACTCATTGCTACTGACCGAGTATTCCCACAGATCATTCAGCTCGACCTGTGGGGCAGTCGAATCGTTGCCAAATCCTCCAAAAAGCCAGAAATTTCCGGACAGATCGGTCCAACTGAAAAGATTGCCCCGCGCCCCCGGCGTGTTGCCCAAAGCCGCTGTGCCCAGGACGCCGTAAGTGCCATTCTGGTTGAGCAGGTTCGTCCCGTTCATCCAAGTCCATTCCTTGCTGACAGTCGAGAATTCCCACAAGTCGTTATAAAAATCCACCGTCACCCCGTCGGCTTCCAGATTACTTCCACCGAAAAGCCAGAAGTTTCCCGACGTATCCGTCCAAGTAACGGAACTATATCGCGCACCCGGGATGTTGCCAAGCGCCGCTGTGCCTTTCGTGCCGTAGACACCCACTTGACCGACGAGGTTCGACCCGCCCATCCACGTCCATACACCGCTGCTGATGGTGTATTCCCACAAATCATTCAGATTGCCTTGCGTCCCGGGCGGGGCCGAAGAGTCATTTCCAAACCCTCCAAAGAGCCAGACCTCTCCGCTGATATTCTGAACGGTAGAAAAGCCTCGCCCACTGGGGACGTTGGTCGCGGCCGCCACATTCAGGGTGCCGAAATTGCCATTTTGGTTGGCCAGGTTCGACCCACCCTTCCATGTCCATTCGTTCGAACTGACCGAGTATTCCCACAGATCGTTCAAATACCCAACTGTTCCGACAGAATCGTTACCGAATCCTCCGAAGAGCCAGAGATTTCCGGAGGAATCAATCCAACTTACAGCGCTATCCCGCGTCCCCGGGACGTTGGTCGTAGCCGCCGTATTCAATACGCCGTAATTCCCATTTTGGTTGAGCGAATTTGACCCGCTTACCCAGGTCCACAGGCCGCTGGCGATATTGTATTTCCAGAGGTCGTTCAAGTCCCCAGAATTCGTGGGAGTCTGCGGGGTGGCCTCGTTCCCGCCGAATAGCCAGAGGTTTCCAGAGGTGTCCGTCCAACTGACTGCTCCAAAATTTCGAAACCCTGGAACGTTGGCCGCAGCCGCAACACCGAGCGTGCCATACGTGGCGCCGTTCTTAGTTGCATCGTTTGACCCGCTCATCCACGCCCATTCGTTATGGCCGCAATTCACGGTGATGTTGGTCACATTGGCGTTGGCCGCCCCGCTGCCATTGACGACCCCGCAGGTCTGCGCCGGGCTGGAGGGCGGTGCGGAAACCGTGACGGCATATGCGGCTCCACTGGCGACAGCTGTGGTGAACGTGAAGCTCCCATTTGCAGTGACCGACAAGTTGTCGCCGCCATTGTCCTGCAACACGAGGCCGCTACCGACAAGGTTTGTCACCGTTCCGCCGATGGTGAAGGTACCTGTGGTGGTTGTGGTGCAAGTGACCTGAACATTTGTGACGTTGGCGCTGGCATTTCCGCTGCCGCTTGTCACCGCGCAGTTCTGCGCCGGGCTTGTGGGCTGCGTAAAAACCGTGACGGCATATGCGGCCCCACTGGCGACAGCGGTGGTGAACGTGAAGCATTCCAATCCCGCGTTGAAACGGCGTCGCTTAAAGCCAAAGGGCGCCATTGAAATTGGCCTCTCTTGGACTCAATATGGACCCCCGCTCCCGCTAAGCCAAATGTAAGGATTCTTGAATTGGCCCAATATCCATTTTAGGTCCGTGAGTGGATCAACATGATCTGCATGGCGCAGGCTCCACTCAGTCATTGTTTGAAGTTGCTGCCTTAACTCTTCCGAGAGTTCTTGGTGTTGACAGGCGGTTTTCACCACAACAGCGCAATCGCGGATTAATCTCCTCTCTTCCCATTGTTCCGATAGCTTGCTTACAGTTTCGCGCCATGTTGAATGAGCGACCCGAGACATAGGTGACAGTTCGTACCGGACACATAGGTTACACTTTTCCCTTTTTGGGGAGGGGGTGATGCCATGGAAGCAGTGTTCGGTCATGGACGAGAGGGCTGCAGTTTGTGGCTCGCCGGCTAGCCGGTTAGTCGATGGCGGAACGGTGCAGGCAATTTGGG
>Ga0210409_10008394_pt1 | contig 10514 bp, 4 predicted proteins | sample IncBWH17MmetaG_FD_161649 | JGI IMG/M metagenome (GOLD analysis project Ga0210409, IMG submission 161649) | Forest soil microbial communities from Barre Woods Harvard Forest LTER site, Petersham, Massachusetts, United States - Inc-BW-H-17-M | ecosystem: Environmental > Terrestrial > Soil >...
ATCCAGTGCACCTTTCCTTCGCGTTGCAACTGCGCCATCGTATTCCAGCCTTCCTCAAGCTCCGCGGAGTCGTCAACCGGCCAGTGGATTTGGTAGAGGTCGATAGCCTCAACCTTAAGCCGGCGCAGACTATCCTCGCATTCCCGTCGGATCGAGGCCGCTGCCAAGGCGCGATGAGTTTGCCCCTGCCCATCCCAGCGAAGGCCGCATTTGGTAAATACGTAAGGCCGAGGCCCTGGCCAGGTCTCCAGAGCGCGTGCCACGATTTCTTCGGAGTGGCCCAGGCCATATACCGCCGCCGTATCAATCCAATTTACGCCCAGTTCGAGCGCGCGGTGAATGGCCGCAACGGAATCGTCATCGTTTTGCTTTCCCCAGGCGAACTGCCATCCAGAGCCACCAATTGCCCAGGACCCAAAGCCCACGGGCGTGATAAACAGATCAGAATTCCCAAGTTGTTTCGTTTTCATGTGATCAAGTGTTCTTACTTTCATTTTTTCCTTTCTTTGCACGACGCGTTCCAATTTCCAAAGGACCTACGCTGTCGCATCTAAAATGTTATCCTCGAAACCATTACCTTTCCGGCGATTCAACTAAACCGTGGCCCAATCTCGCAAAGTTAGTCGCCTCTTCGACGACGTGTCGAACAGTCGTCATAGAGCATTCGATTCTTGCCAACCGCCACCGAGTGCCTTCACCAGCGTAACTGCGGCCACGAGCTGTTGGCCGCGCAATGCGGTGGCGGCGAACTCGACGTTCAGGGCCGTGCTTTCGGCGGTTGCGACTTCGAGATAAGTGATGAGGCCGTCACGGTATTGATTATTAACGATTTCGAGTTGCTTGCGGGCGGCGACCAAAGCATCGCTTTCGGTGGCGTATTGGTTTGCGAGGAGGGTTTGGGCAGCGAGGCTGTCTTCCACCTCGGAAAATGCGGTCAAAACGCTTTGACGGTAGTTGGCGACCATCTCGTCGTAGGAAGACTGCGCAAAACGCAGGCCGGCACGGAGTTTTCCGCCCTCAAAGAGAGGCAGCGTCACAGAGGGTCCCACAGCCCACAGCCGACTCGACCAATTGAACAAGGAGCCGGCATTGAGACTCTCGAAGCCGGCAAGACCGTTCAACTGAACGGTTGGAAAAAAGGCAGCCTTGGCGACGCCAATGTTGGCGTTTGCTGCTGCCATGAGTCGTTCGGCTGCGGAGATATCAGGCCTCCGCTCCAGTAACTCCGAAGGCAACCCGGCGGGGATTAGCGGGGGGCTAGTCGAAAGTGCATGTTCAGAAACCCGAAATGTCGAAGCAGGTTCCCCAACCAACAAGGCCAGCGCATGTTCAAATTGTGTCCGCTGCAGCATGACGGCGGGCAGCTGTGCTTGCGTTGTCTTAAGCACTGTCTCTGACTGAGCCACGTCGAGATCGGACACCGCTCCGCCGGCTCGTAGATTACGTGTCAGCTCCAGAGATTTGGTGAAGACCTCGACGCTGGAAGTAAGGACCGCCTTCTGAGCGTCCAGCGCCCGCAATGAGAAATAGTCCACAGCTACTTCGGCCTGGATCATGAGTTTGATCGTTTCGAGGTCATCGGCGCTGGCCTGGGCCTGAGCTCGCGCGGATTCAACGCTGCGGCGCACACGGCCCCAGAGATCCAGCTCGTAACCAAGGCTTAAAGGCACGGTAAAGTCGTCGAAGGTGGCGCTGGTTCCATGGGCGGTACCGGTAATCGTAGACGGAGCGTTAGCAGAAGTGCGCTCACGCACAAACGAACCTGAAAGGGAGATGTTCGGGAAAAGCCCTGCTCGGGTGACATCCATCTGAGCGCGGGCTTCGGCGAAGCGGGCGACGGCGGCTTTGAGTTGTTGATTCGCTGTGGAGGCCTGGCTTTCCAAATTATTCAATTCGGCATCACCAAAGATTTCCCACCAGTTGCCCTTGGGGATTTGAGCCTGTGGCTGGGCGACTTTCCAACCATTCGTCGCGCCAAGGTTCGTTGGACCAGCATTCGTAGCTCCTGCGTAGGCCGCAGGAATTGTGGTGGCTTCAGGACGCTTGTAATCCGGGCCGACGGTACAGCCGACGAGAAACGCGAGGAATGCGAAACCCAAAATCCGAAGACCGAAGGCCGAAATCCGACCCGCTGCGCTCGCGCGACAGCGCGGCGAGAAGAAACCCAAAATCCGAAGACCGAACCAAACTCTTGATGTCGGTGCTTTTCGGATTTCGGGGTTCGGCCTTCTTCTCGCCGCGCTGTCGCTCGAGCGCAGCGGATCGGATTTCTGGTTTCGGATTTCGGGTTTCATGGTCATTTCCCCCCAGCGGTTTGGAGGTGCTCTTTGACACCACTGACCAGTGAATCGGTGCTCGCGTTTGGATAGCTTTGAAAACGATTCATGATCTCACTCCTCCGCTCCTTCGGAAGTCGCAGTGAGCCGCCTGAACGACTCGGCAAATGCTCCATCGCGCGCCCTGATCAGAGGGTCGTCGGAAGGTTCAATGCCAACGGTCAAGCGTCCGGGCGTGAAGAGCAGCGTTTTCTGCAAAGCATTGCTATCGTCTGCGGTCTTGATGAGTGATAGCGTACCGAGATCAACGACTTTGCGATCGTCCGGCCAAGGCTGAGACGGATCCTTGGTTGGATCGCCGGGCGCGGCAAGTTGCGCCATGATGTGGAACGTCACCGGCCCTTTGGATAGGCGTTCGGCCAGTTCGTCTATCAAGAAGTCGGGCAACTGTTTTGCGGCTTCATCCTTACTCAAGTGCACAATCTTCTCGGGCGCGATGATGTAGCGAAATGCCTGCCTCTGCCCGGCCGCATTGATGAATACGAACGCGTCTATGCCATAATACTGCTCATCGGCGTAACTGTCCGGCGTCCCGGCCGTGGCGGTTGCTTTCTCGACGCTCGGGTGACTTTTGAGGAACGCTTCCAATTGCGGCGACTTGCGCGCGCCAGGAGGGCTTGTCGCCTCGGCCAATTGCAGGTCGCGGAAATCCTCGGGTGTCGCCACGGTGAAAAACTTTAGCGAGTTTGCGACAATGTCGCTGTCCACGCCATTGGGCAGGCGGAACTTGATCGCCATGCCGTGGGGATTGGCCATCGGCGCGCCATCGTGTAGATAGGGCCGGCCACTCGCGTCGGAAAAGCGCACTGTAACCGGCAGCGTCGGGCCGGCGAACAGCGGCGATTGGCTTAGAGCCGCGGCTTCCGGCGTCGGAGTAAAGCTGCCTTCGAGAATGACACCCTTGGCATGATTTGCGTCGAACCCCGGATGCACGCCATAACGCTTATTGAGCGCATCGACGATTTCCGCACCGAGTTTGGGGTTATCATTAGGGTCGCGGATCGGAGTTGACGGCGTCTGGCCCTGCGCCGCGCTTTTGTCAGTGCACAATGCGCTCAAGGCCATCATGAGAAGAATACCGAACGGTTTCATGTTAGTTTTCATATTGGTTTTCCAGGAAGTTTTGCGCTCAATAATTTTGGAAGTTTCTCATTAAACGAACGGTTCTTATTTCGATGCGGCAGGGGCGGATGGTTCTGCAATCCGCACCTTCATCCCACTGACGAGAGAGTCCGTGGGATTAGTGATAACGTGGTCGGCCGGCGTGACACCGCCCATGATTTCGACGGTTTGTCCGAAATCACGACCGACCTGAACGGAGCGCAATTCGACCGTCCCATCCGGACTCACGACGCCGACTTGCAAACCTTGGGCGCGAAACAACAAAGCATTGGAGGGCAAAGTGAGCGGCGGATCAGAATTATTATCCTTCAGCGTAAGCTCGCCATAGCTGTAGGGCAGAATTTGATTTTTTGAGTTGTCGACCTCGAGTTCCGTTAAGAGTGTGCGAGACGTGGTTGAAATCGCTTCTGAGGTGGTGGTCACTTTGGCGTCAAAGGACCGCCCCGGGCTCTCCGGCGTTGTCAGAGTGGCTATCTGACCTGGAGCGATGCTGAGGGCGGAAGGCTCCGGCACGCGCACATAGACACGCAGTTTGTCAGTCTGGGCCATGTGAAATAATTCCTTACCGCCGCTCCCTGCAACGATGAGGTCCCCGATATCCGTGCTGCGCAGCGTGATCGTTCCGGCGAAGGGTGCGACCACGCGCTGGAACGAAACCAACTCTTGCAACCGTCGCATATTGGCGCGGTCGGCCTCGACACTCGCGGCGGCGGTTTCGCGCGCCGCCGCTTTTTCCGCGGCTGCCTGCTCCGAGACCGATGCAGTCTTGAGGAGCGCTTTCCATCGGTCATCGGTGACCTGGGCCAGGTGCAGGTTTGCCTGGGACAGAACGAGTTGAGCTTTGGCTTGTTCAAGTTGCTGGTCCAAATCCGGCGTCTCGATCTCAGCCAATAGTTGGCCAGCTTTGACATGCGCCCCGATGTCGGCCACCCAGTCTTTCAAATAGCCATTAGCACGCGCAAAAATAGACGCCTCGCGCCATGGCCGAATCTCTGCGGGCAGTACCAATCCGTTCCCCGGCTTTCCTGGCGCCGGCGACACGACTGAAACAGTCGGGATCGCCAATGCTCTCATGTCCGCCGTCGCGGTTCGACGTTGGCGCCATCGCGGAAAGTACCCGACCAGGAGACCACCGATTACAACCAACCCAACAATGGTTGCCGCAATAACCCTTGCTTTGGGGCTCTTCCTCAGTGGGGCAGGGCGAGGCGTCACACCGAGTGGAGCCTCAGAAGAACGCGCGGCTTCCCCGGTACGCTCCGGGCTGTCTATTGCGTTTTGATCGAGTTCAGCGGTGTTCATAAATTCTTCCTTACGCATTGGCTGGTGCCGGCAGGACGCCTTGTGGCGGGGTCGGTTGGCTCGAATGGCTCTTTTCTGGCATGGGAACGGTTCGGTGCAGGACGCTGAATACCACCGGCACAAAAAACAGAGTGGCGAAAGTGGCCATTACCAGCCCGCCGATGACTGCTCGACCCAAGGGCGCGTTCTGCTCGCCGCCTTCTCCCAATCCCAATGCCATCGGCACCATCCCGATGATCATGGCCATCGCGGTCATGAGCACTGGCCGCAAGCGTCCGGTGCCCGCTTCCCAGGCCGCCTTCAGCGGCGCCATTCCTTCCTGTAGGTGGCTGCGTGCAAAAGTAACCACGAGCACAGAGTTGGCGGTCGCCACGCCCAGACACATGATCGCGCCCATCATAGCCGGTACGCTCAAGGTGGTCCCCGAGAGGTACAATCCCCAAATCACGCCTGCCAACGCGCCAGTTAGCGCGGTCAGAATGATGAAAGGGTCAAGCCAGCTCTGAAAATTTACTACAAGCAGCAGATAGATAAGGGCGATCGCCATCACCAGACCGGTGCTCAAGTTCAGGAAACTCGAGGCCATTGTTTCCGCCTGCCCGCGCAGCTTGATCGAACTGCCTTTCGGAAGCGTTTTCTGCGCTTGCGCGATGATGGGTTTGATATCCTTGAGCACCCCGCCGAGGTCACGGTTGCCGACACCCCCGAAGACATCGACCACTGGAACCAGATTATAGTGCGAATAGATGGGCTGGCTGTTGGTGCGGGAAAACGACGCCACGTTCTCAAGTAATTGCTCGTTGCCGGTGCCCGGCAAGCCGGCGGTCACCGGCATCGAGTTAAGATCGGACAACGAGGTCATCCGATACTCCGGCACTCGGATGTTGAGCAGATATTGGACCCCCACATACGAGTCGAGCCAGAATGTGGGCTGGACCTGTGTGCTGCCACTCAGATTGAGCAGAACCGACCCGGCAATGTCGCGCTCGGAAAGGCCGAGTTCCGAAGCCTTCGTTCGATTGATTGCGAACTCGAAGCGCGGTAAATCCGACGGCTGTTGCACGCGTACGTCCACCGCGCCAGGCACGTGACGGATTTTGTCAGCGACTACGGCCGCGACCTGTTGATTTCCGGGCAGGTCGCGGCCCAGCACCTGGATGTCGAAGGGAGCAGGCAGTCCAAAGTTAATCGTTTGGCTAACAATGTCCGCGGGAAGGAAGTAAAACGTGACTCCAGGAAAATCACGATTAAGCGCGAGGCGCAAGTTGCGCACATAATCAGATGTTGGTCGATGTCCTGGTTTTAACGAGACCATGATGTCCGCATCGGCCGTTCCCGAGACCCCGCTGTCACTATAGCTCAGGTTAATGCCGGAAATTGGCAGGCCGATATTGTCAATGATCCCCTGGAGTTCTTTGGCCGGAATTTCACGACGAATTCCGTTTTCAACCTGATCGACCAGAACGGCGGTCTCCTCAACCCTTGTGCCGGTGTGGGCGCGCACGTGTAATCGGAAAATTCCGGCGTCCACGCTCGGAAAGAAGTCCTGCCCGAGGAACGGGACCAGCAGCCATGAACTGATGCAAAACGCCAGGAAGATTGCCGCGAATAGCAGGCGCCGGCCTAATATTACTCCCAGCAATTGCTGGTAACTTAGCCGGAAACGATCGAAGGCCCTTTCGAACCCCTGCTGAAATCGCACCAGCGGGCGAATCCATGTCGAGACTCGGGCCGCATCTCTGTGCTCCTGGTGATTCACGTTCCGCTCCAACCACATCACCAAAGTTGGCACGAGAGTTCGGGATAAGGCGTACGAAGCCAGCACTGCAAACACAACCGCCTTGGCCAGCGGCGCGAACAGGTATCCCGCCACCCCCGAGAGGAAGAACATTGGAACGAAAACGATGCAAATGCAGAGAGTAGATACCATGGCCGGTAGCGCGATTTCCCCGGCACCGATTAGGATTCCGTTCACCAAACCTTCGCCGGCCCGCAAGTGCCGCTCGACATTTTCGATTGTCACCGTGGCATCATCCACCAGAATGCCGACCGCCAACGCAAGGCCGCCGAGGGTCATCAGGTTGATCGTCTCCCCAATCGCGCTGAGCACCGCAAGTGAAGACAGGACGGCCAGTGGAATGGAAATCGCGATGATTAGAGTGCTTCTCCATGAACCGAGAAACAGCAGGATCATTAAAGCCGTTAAGGCCGCGGCGATCGCCCCTTCCCTCACGACACCACTCACCGCCGCCTTAACGAATATTGACTGATCCGCGAATTGCTTCACCTGCAGATTGTCGGAGACCGTTTTCAGGACCTCCGTCATGGCGGCTTTAACGCCGCTCGCCACTTGCAAAGTCGAAGCATTGCCATTTTTGATCACACTCAACAGAGTGCTGCGAGCGCCGTCCTGCCGGACGATGTTTTGCTGGGGCATGTAACCGTCCCGCACTTGAGCTACGTCCTGGATGCGGATGACGGCTCCTCCCAGGGTCTTGATCGGTAAATTGTTGAGCCGTTCGATAAGCCGCGGGCTCGTATTGAGGTCGATGGGATACTCGTTAGCGCCGATCTTGGCCGTGCCGCTGGGAAACACCAGATTCTGGGTAACGAGCGCATTAACGACGTCTTGTTGCGAGAGGTTCTGAGCTTCCAGCGCTTGGGGATTCAAGTCCACAGACACGACCCGTTGTTTTCCGCCGTAAGGATACGGAATCCCCACGCCGGGCACACTGATAAGCCCTACGCGGATTGTGTTCAACGCGAGGTCGAAGGTTTGCTGCTCGGAGAGAGTCGGACTGCTGATGCCGTACTGCAAAATCGGAACGCTCGAGGCGTTGTACTGAATGATCAACGGCGGAGTCGTGCCCGGCGGAAGCTGTTTCAGGATGGTTTGCGAGACAGCCGTAATCTGGGCGACGGCCCCTTCGGGAGAGACACCCGGTTGAAAGAATACCTTGATGACGCCAACGCCATCGTACGAAGTGGATTCGATGTGCTGAATATTGTTCACTGTCGTCGTGAGAGCCCGCTCCTCGCTATAAACCATGCGCTGTTCAATATCTCGCGCGGTTAAGCCCGTGTAGTTCCAAACAATGCTGACGACCGGAATATTAATCGCCGGGAAGATGTCCGTTGGCGTGCGCAGCAGAACGAACGGCGTCAGCAACAACAGTAGCAAGGATGCTACGACAAACGTGTAGGGGCGGCGGAGAGCTAAGCGAACGATCCACATATTATGTCCTCAGTGAAAAAACGGCGCACCCAGCACGAGTCGTGAGAGCGTAATCCGAGTCGGTCTTAACAAGTTTATGTAACATATCGGTTTCTTCCTTCTTGCATGGGCAATGCCAAACGCCGCAAGCGTTTTGCAGCCTGTCCGAATAGCCCTTCCGCCAGGGCTTTAAGAAAAAGGAGGGATACATCCGAGTACCGCTTACGACGCTGCAGGATCACGGTTAACGTCGACATGTCGACAGCACGTCGAGGAATCGTCGCCTTTGAAGCGGAGGGCGCGGATGTTTGAGGAAATTAAGCTCGCTATTGTTTGGCACCGCACTTGCGGGAAGATAATTGCGTGGATAAAGTGAACTCATGAACGTCAACCCACAGTCGGCTGTCGTTCGGCTTTTCAACCACAGAATCAAGTGAATCAAAGGATATGTCGATTACTGTAACGGTTGACGGCGCTGTCATGGAAGCCAACCCCCAGGAGCGCCTGGTGGATCTCCTGAACCGCACGGGAACCAAAGTCCCTCAAGTTTGTTATCACCCCCAGCTTGGCCCAATTCAAACTTGCGACACCTGTATGGTTGAGGCCGACGGGAAATTGGTAAGGGCCTGTGCGACCATGGTGGGGGCCGGCATGAAGGTTTCAACAACCTCTGCGAGGGCAGTGGCTGCGCAGCGGGAGGCTTTCGACCAAATCCTGGGCAACCACATGCTTTACTGCACCGTCTGTGACAATAACAACGGCAACTGCACCGTTCACAACACCACCAAACTCCTCGCCGTCGAGCATCAGAAGATTCCCTTCAAGACGAAGCCGTATGAAGTGGATAACTCAAACCCGTTTTACCGCTACGATCCGGACCAGTGCATTCTTTGCGGTCGCTGTGTGGAGGCGTGCCAAAATGTGGAGGTTAACGAGACTTTGTCGATTAACTGGGAGGACCCGCACCCACGGGTGCTCTGGGACGGCGGAGCGAAGATTGGCGAGTCGAGTTGCGTTTCCTGCGGCCATTGCGTCACGGTTTGTCCCTGCAACGCACTTATGGAAAAATCCATGCTTGGCCATGCGGGATTCCTGACACGCATCCCGAAGCGGGCCTTGAACGGCATGATCGATATCGTCAAGGGAATCGAGCCGGACACCGGCTACGGCACGATTTTGAAAGTCTCCGAGGCTGAAGCTGAAATGCGCGAATCCCGCATCCGCCGAACCAAGACCGTTTGCACCTATTGCGGCGTCGGATGCAGCTTTAATATCTGGACGAAGGACCGACATATTTTGAAGGTCGAGCCATCCGAAGGTCCAGCCAACGGCATCTCGACTTGTATCAAAGGCAAATTCGCGTGGGATTTTGTGAACAGCTCCGACCGGCTCACCAAGCCGCTCATTCGTGAAGTCCTGGCGGACGGCCACCGGTTTCGCGAAGCAAGCTGGGACGAGGCACTGGACCTGGTCGCCCGCCGGATGACAGAAATTAAAGCCGCGAATGGACCCGACGCACTCGCTTTCATTTCTTCATCCAAATGCACAAATGAAGAGAGCTATCTGATGCAGAAGCTGGCCCGTGCTGTGATTGGCACAAACAACATGGACAACTGCTCTCGTTATTGCCAATCGCCGGCGACTGTGGGTCTCTGGCGAACGGTCGGTCATGGGGGCGATTCGGGGTCCATTAAAGACATTGAGAATGCAAGCCTGGTGCTGATTATCGGTAGCAATACGGCGGAGAGTCATCCTGTCCTGGCAACGCGGGTCAAACGGGCCCACAAATTGCGCGGCCAGAAGCTCATTGTCTTCGATTTGCGCGAAAATGAGATGGCGAGACGCGCCGACTTGTTCGTACGCCCCAAGCCCGGAACCGACCTCGTATGGCTTTCGGCCATCACGCGTTACATTCTGGAAAATGGGCTGGCCAAGACGTCGTTTCTAAGCCAGTGGGTAAATGGCTTGGAGGAGTACAAGAAGAGTCTTGAACCCTTCACGATGGAATTTGCCGAGACGACCTGCGGCCTGCCCGTCGAGACGTTGAAGAAGGTGGCTCATATGATCGCTGAAGCGGAAGGTGTATGCGTTCTTTGGGCCATGGGCATCACCCAGCACAGCATGGGATCCGATAGCTCCACCGCCATCTCGAATCTGCTGTTAGTCACTGGCAACTACATGCGGACGGGCACGGGTGCTTACCCCTTGAGGGGCCATAACAATGTCCAGGGAGCAAGCGACCACGGGGCGATGCCCAATAACCTCCCCGGCTATCAATCGGTGGATGAACCCGAAGTGCGGGCGCGCTTTGAAGCAGGATGGAACGTCAAATTGCCCACCACCAAGGGACTGGATAATCACGAAATGATTGAGGCGATCCACCAGGGCAAACTCAAAGCGATGTATCTGTTCGGTGAAGAAATCAGCCTCGTGGACTCAAACGTAAACTTTGTGAACGACGGCCTGGCGAAGCTCGAGTTCTTTGTCGTCCAGGATATATTCTTCAGCAAAACCTGCCAGTTTGCGGATGTGGTGTTACC
>Ga0210409_10008395_pt1 | contig 10514 bp, 10 predicted proteins | sample IncBWH17MmetaG_FD_161649 | JGI IMG/M metagenome (GOLD analysis project Ga0210409, IMG submission 161649) | Forest soil microbial communities from Barre Woods Harvard Forest LTER site, Petersham, Massachusetts, United States - Inc-BW-H-17-M | ecosystem: Environmental > Terrestrial > Soil >...
CAGTCGGAGCGCGACTCGTGCAAGACTGCCCACCAGCCAATCTTCGGCGGTGATGGCGGCAACGGCAGCGGCGACGTTCCGAAGTAAATTGAAATCTTCGTCGTAGCGATCGCAATGATCATTTCGACGATGAACAAGATCGCGAAAAGGCGCGTCGTGAGCCCGCAAAGAAGCAGCAGCCCTCCGACGATCTCCAGCGTTCCGATGAACGTCGCGGTAAACTCCGGGAACGGCAGGCCGAGCTTCGCAAAGCGGCCCACGCCTTGACTCGTGTAAACGAATTTCAGGATTCCTTCGGACAGGAAGACGCCACCTGTCATGAGACGTACGAGCAGAGCAGCCCGAGGGGCTGTGAGCGGCGGTCTAAAGAGCCACTCGACGATAGAGCGCATTGCTTTCATGATAGATACAAGGGACCAAGTGGGGAAAATGGTTCCGATCCGTCACCGCGATGCGCGCTTTCGCCTTCAATGCTGGACAAACGCGCGACCGAGCGCATAAGTAGCGGCGCCATACCGTCCCCATCGTCTAGAGGCCCAGGACCGCGGCTTTTCACGTCGCTAACGGGGGTTCGAATCCCCCTGGGGACGCAGATTTGGGCACACCAGCGAAAAGCGCAGTCGCTACCGGTACTTCGCCTTCGATTCGGTAGCGGTTCCCCTCAGGGGTGAACTTGAGCGGACCAGCGAAGATCGAGGCCAGGAACGCGCGCGCCTCAACGGGATGGCCGAGCAACGCCGAGCGGAAATCGGCGAGACGGCGGCGTGCATCTCGCTCGAGGCGTTTGAGCTCCGTCGAAATCGCCTCGGGAGCCGTCTGGTCAGCTCCCGGCGCCTTGGTCGTCACGGCAGCCGCTTTCCCCTCACGAAGGCCAATCAAGAGCGCGCCGACGTCCTGCGCGCGTGGGTCGCGGCCCAAGAACGGGCGGACGATCGTCTGCAGCTCGGCGGTCCTTCTCTTGGGGTGCGCGACCATCAGAGGAATACGAGAGTCCTGCACGGAGGGGCTTCCGTGCCAGGAATGATAGGGCGTGGCGAAGTAGTAGCGATCCTCGACGCGTTCTCGATCCCCGTTGTTAGCCACGAGCAGCACGTCCCCAGCACGCTCTCCGTGGGGGCCCACCGCAAGATCGCGCAAGCGCGAAGCGAACGCAATGTAGGAAGGGTGCGGGTGCGCGCGAAGATGTTCGTCGAGCGACTCCGTCTTGCCATTGCCGATATACACCTCGAATGGAAGGTCGTTTTCCGCGACCGGCACCGGTCTCCTCGTCAGTATCAAATCCAGCGCTCCTCGCATCCCGGGGGCAAGGGTGCAATCGAGGTTGTTTCGATGAAATGCTTCGGCAGCCGGGAGAACATCCGCCTCGTACCGGGGCGGTCGCGTCCAGTCGCACACCGTTGACTGACCGGCACACGTCGATCGGTCGGCCAGGTACACGTACGCGATGGCCCCCTGATACGCGAGCACACTCTGGAACGGGTTCGAGTCGTTCACTTCAGCCTCGAATGGCCGTACACGATACCCCGCTTTCTCGAGGACGGCGGGAGGGTCGTTGCCGTCCTTGGTGGAGAGTGCGTGCGCGTCGTCCTTCATCACTTCCGTATGCCCGTGATCGCTCGTCACGACGACGAATAGGTTGTCGAGTGCGTCTTCTCGCGCAACCGTTTGTGCAGGGCACCGATCGCAGGATCGACGATCTCCCTCATGTAGTTCTTGCGGGCAACATCGGGCCCCTCTGGCGAGATGTGCGCCCAGTCATCGGTTCCAACGAGATAGATCGTCAGCACGTCTGGAAATGGCTCTTTGCCAAGCCGTTCGAGGACGACCTCAATGTCCTCTTTGTCGAGATCCGCCCACACGGCTCGTGAAAGATTCTTTTCCGTATGCCCCTCGAGAAATGCCTGCAGAGCGGACGCGATAACGCTGGTACGGGTCATGAGCAGTTGATCGGCTCCACGATAGAATTGGCTCATCGAGACCCATATGCTGATGTGAGGATCGCGTAAACGCATGGCATCGTAGATAGTGGGTACGCCCCAAAACTTGTTCGCGTATCCCTCGGTAAAGACCGAAAGCGCATCGGCGAAAGCACTCACGCTGACAGGAATCGGCGCGGCGAACTGATTTTTCTCGCGCACGAAGAACTCGTTGCCCGCAAATCCGTGAACCGCTGGCGCAATGCCGGTGAAGATCGTGGCCCTGCCGCCTGTTGTTCGCGCACTGCCTTCGCACGAATCACATGGTGATCAATGCCCCAGTCTGTGGACGCAGATCATGCGTCAGCGTGAACATATCTCGCCAGAGCCATCACGCTCCATTACAGTCTTTGTCGCTCGCCGCTCGTTTCGGCAACGGCGGCCGAAGGTGTTCTCGCTGATGATCGAGCCTCGCCCTTCAGTGACGCGATTCGTGGCAGCCGTCGTCCGCGCGGAACTCGCACGCGGTGGCGCGCACGATTCCGACGTCGCCCAGCGCATCTTGACGCGGCTATGCCAGGCGCTCGGACCGCTCATCGGCCCGGCTGGGTTCGACGTCCTGCTCGCTCGGTCGCTCGTTTTCACTCGTCGGGCGCACCCTGTCTTGGCCGGGATCACCGCGGGTCCGCGCGGGACGATCACGGGCCTCGACGAGGCCGCGCGCGCCAGTATCGCGGGCCAAGAGAGCGCGATCGCGATTGCCTCTCACTTCAGCGAGCTCCTGGTCATGCTGATTGGAGAGGACCTCGCGATGCGTCTTTTGCATAACGTCTGGCCGGGGGTGGAGGAAGAGAAGAAATGACGACGCGGCGCAATCCGACGATCGGGCTGCTTCCGAGCGGAGTACCCGGCCTGGACACCGTGCTCGGCGGCGGCTTGCCCGAGTACTCGTTCAATCTGATCGCCGGCGGCCCTGGCGCAGGCAAGACCACGCTCGCGCAGCAAATCGTTTTTTCACGAGCTTCGGCGGAAGCGCCGGGACTTTACTTCACGGTACTCGGCGAGCCGCCGCTCAAGATGCTGCGGCACGTGCAGCAGTACAGCTTCTTCGACAAGGCGAAGATCGGCGAAGCGGTTCGGTTCGTGAATCTCAGCGCCGAAGCGATGGAGCACGACCTCGGCAGCATCATGAAGCGCATGCTCGCCGAAATCGAAGAGGTCCAGCCTGGGATCGTCGTCGTCGACTCGTTTCGCACGGTCGCACACGCGAGCGCGTCCGAGGCGCAGCTCCAGGAGTTCATGCAGCGACTCGCGCTTCATCTGACCGGCTGGCAAGCGACGACCTTTCTTGTCGGCGAGTATGAGAGCGCCGAATCGCACAGCAACCCGATCTTCACGATCGCCGACGGCATCATCTGGCTCACGCAGAGCATCGAGCGCAACGCGTCTGTGCGTCGGCTGCAGGTAACGAAGATGCGCGCGTGCGCCACGATGCCGGGGCTTCACACATTCTTGATTTCGTCGGACGGCATCCGCGTCTTCCCGCGGATCCTACCTCGCACCGAGCGGCGTCCGCGCGCGCACGAAAAGGCCAAGCATGCGTCGACGGGCGTCGACGGGTTGGACGCGATGATGTCGGGCGGTATCCCGGTGGGCGAGTCGGCGCTCTTCGTCGGACCGTCGGGCTCGGGCAAGTCGGCTTTCGCGCGGCACTTCATTGCAGCGGGGGCCGAGGCCGGAGAGCCAGGCATCGTCGCCGTCTTCGAGGAGCACCCCGGAGAGTACCTCTCCCGTGCGAGCGCGTTCGGGCCCAACCTCGCATCGTTCATCAAGCGCGGGCTCGTCGAGGTTCTCTACCTTCGGTCGCTCGATCTGACAGTCGATGAGGCGCTGGCCGCCGTGCGCCTCGCCGTTGAACGCAAGAAAGCGCAAAGGGTCGCGATCGATTCGTTGTCCGAATTCGAGCTTGCACTCGCGCCCTCGTATCGGGACGACTTTCGCGAGTCGCTCTTCCGCACGATCTCGGCGCTCAACGGCCTCGGCGCCACTGTGCTTATGACCGTCGACATCGTGCAGTCGTTCGGGGAATTCGGTCTCTCTCCGCACATCACCGAGTTTTTGGCCGACGTGCTCGTCCTGCAGCGATACATCGAGATCGAAGGCACGCTCGAGAAGGTGCTCGCGGTCGTGAAGATGCGCACCAGCCGCCACGATACGAGCGTCCGCCGCTATGCGATCGAATCCTCCGGCATCGTGGTCGGAGAGCCCATTCACGGCTACGGCGGCGTCCTCACGGGCGTCCCTCTCGTTCGCGTCCAGGGCGCCGCCACGCTGCCGGGCCTGACCCGCGACGAAACCATGATTTTACGACAGCTTGATGAGCTCGGCGAGGCGGACGCACGCGCTCTCTCTCGCCGGACGGGTGTGAAGGGCTCGGCCTTGCCCTTGGCCCTCGAACGCCTGCGGCAATTGGAGTATGTCAACACCCTACGGCGCAAGGGACTCACCCGCTACCGCACGAGGACTCCGAAGGGGTAACAGGAAAGGGCTCATGCCTCGTGCACACATCCATCGAGATCGACATGACATCGCGCCCGCGGAGCGAACGCGCGGGCGAGGAGAGGCCGCGATGCATCCGCGGATTCTCGTGGTCGACGACGACGAGGCCGCACGCGGGGCGCTCGAGAAGCTGTTGCGCGCGGAGGGATTCGCGACTTCGACGGCACCGGACGGCGAAGCGGCGCTTGCGGAAGCCAAGCGCTCGCTCCCCGACGTCGTTCTCACGGACCTGCACATGCCCCTGATTCAGGGCGTGGAGCTGTGCCGGCGCCTTCACGAGATCGATCGCGATCTGCCGGTCATCGTCATGACGGCGTTCTCCAACATGCAGTCGATGACCGAGAGCCTGCGGGCAGGCGCGGAGGACTACCTCATCAAGCCTTTGCGGTTCGACGTGGTCCTCTGGTGCGTCGAGCGCGCGATCGCGCGACGCACCGCGAAGCTCGAGCAGGAGAAGCTCTATCGCACGCTCAACGAACAACTCGTGCTCAGCAGCATCCGAGAGCAGGAGCACGCGGAAGCCGAGGCGGCGCAGCACGCGCAGCTCAACGCACTACTCCAGAACCTGGACGAAGGCGTTCTCATCGCCGACCAGAGCGGTCGCCTGTTGATGATCAACAATTCTGCGCGCGCCATCTTGGACGTCGAGGGCGATGATCTGCCGACCCTCGATGTACTCCACTCGCGGAAGGCTGCCGATCTCGAGGGGCGACCTCTGGGTATTGAGCAGCACCCTCTCATGCGCGCGCTGCGGGGCGAGCAGTTCGTCGAGTACGAGGTGTTGCGCATACGGCCGAACGGCGAGCGGCGCCATGTCGTGTCGACGGGCACGAGCGTGAGAAGCGAGAACGGCAAGGTTGCGTTGGCGATCGTCGTGTTTCGCGACGTCACGGAGCTGAGGCGCTTGGAGCGCCAGCGCGACGAATACTTGGGGCTCATTTCCCATGACCTTCGCAATCCGCTGAGCAGCATCCTGATTTTCGTCTCCTCGTTGAAGCAGTCCATGGGAAAGAAGGGGCTCACCGCGGACATGAATCTCGCCGAGCGCGCCGAGGTGAACGTCAGGCGCATGAGCGCGATGCTCCAGGAGCTAACGGAGGCGGCGAACCTCGAGTCGAAAGGCGTCGCGCTGCGCCGCGTACCGTGCGATCTGCGGGACCTTGTCAGCAGCATCGTCGATCGCATGGAGGACGCTCGCGCGCAACGCATCACCATTGAAACCGACGATGCGTCGCCCTACGTCGTTCTCGCGGATGCGTCGGAGCTCGAGCGGGTCGTCCTCAACCTCCTCTCGAACGCGCTGAAGTACTCCGCCGAAGATGCTCCCGTGAACGTCCGCCTCGCACATAAGGGGAGCGACGTCCAGCTCAACGTGATCGATCGCGGTATCGGCATCGCGCCCGAAAACCTGAAGAGGGTCTTCGACCGGTACTACAGGACGACGGCCGGCAAGGCGCGCGCGAGTGGTCTCGGCCTCGGCCTCTACATCGCGCGCCTGTTCGTCGAGGCGCACGGCGGGCGAATCGACGTTTCGAGCGAGGTCGGTAAGGGCAGCACGTTCACGATGACGCTACCGTCGCACGCCGCGTCTCCTTGAGCGAGAGGCGCCCCGGGTGGCCGGGGCGCCTACTCCGTGCGCCGGAGAAGCGGATCGACTATGGGGCGGGCTGGACGACCATGTTCGTGTCGAGGGTGACCGCCGTCTGCGCGAACAATCTGCCGTTGATCGACGCCCCCGTATGGAGCGCGATCGACGTTTGACTCAGAATGATTCCCTCGAGGTGAGCGGTGGTTCCGAGATCCGCGAGACCGGCGACCTGCCAGAACACATTCTTGGGCACTGCGCCACCGCTCAGGGCGATGTTCACAGCGCCGCTCATCGTGAGATTCTGAGCGATCTGGAAGATCCAGACATCGGTGGCACTGCCGCTGAGAGTGACATTCGACGGGATTTGAAGACCGGTGCCCCATTTGTAAACGCCCCGGGTGAGCGTCATCCCGCCAATGTTCCCGGCGCCCAACTCGGTGACATCGGGCGCGCGCCCCGCCGCGTCGGTGAACGCAGTTTGCATATCGGTGACGGCGGTGGTGAGGTTCGCAGGAGTCGGCGCCGCGTAGTCCGCTGCGTACACCTTCCCGGTAACCTGGGTCGAGGTGGAAAATACATTCGTCGAATCCAGGGTCAACGAGAATCCCGTGATCGAGGTGGCGGCAGCGGGGCTGACTCCAAGGTTTCCCGTGATCGCGGAGGTCGGCACAGTAGAAATTCCGCTTTTTGCGAGGATCACGTAGGTGCCGGCCGTGTTCAGATTCACGGCAGGCGGTGAAGCCGCACCGTCCGTGGTGTTTCCACCGTCGGTGGTATTGCCGCCGTCCGTGGTGTTCCCGCCGTCGGTGGTATTGCCGCCGTCGGTGGTGTTCCCGCCGTCGGTGGTATTGCCGCCGTCCGTGGTGTTTCCACCGTCGGTGGTATTGCCGCCGTCCGTGGTGTTCCCGCCGTCGGCGGTATTGCCGCCGTCCGTGGTCTTCCCACTGTCAGTAGTATTCCCGCCATCTGCCTTCCCTCCGTCAGCGGTGTTCCCCCCGTCGGTTGTACTCCCGCCCTCCGTAGACCCCCCAGCATCAGGCGAACCCGTATCGTCGCCGCAGGCGGCGCCGAGCCACATCAGCAGGACTGCGGCTCCTGTTTTCAACAGATTCGACCTCATCATAATTTTTCTCCTAGAAGCGACACAACAAGTCTCACGATTCTTTGCATCGACGCACAGCAAAGATGACGCCATGAATCTCTAAAGGCCGTACGCGCGTGTTTTTTTGCGCATATTCCACAGCAGTGGGTTCATGCTTCGCATTTTGCGAAACGTTCCATTGCCCGAGCGCCTGCATGTTTGGCTTCCTGAGCTGTCCATGTTTGGCATTCGGCAAATCGCGCGGGGGGGGGTAGCGACGGACGGCACGAGGGCCACGGGACGGCAGCACCGTGCAACGCAGCATGACATCGACGCCCGACTGCGTCGCCACCAGTGGGGGTAAGCTTGTGCGGCAGCGCGCAATGCGTGCGCCGCGCAAGCGACTATCCCAACCGGCGGCGCAGGCCCGCGGTGGCGCTTACCTTACGAAACTCCCGCCCTTCATGAACGCGCGGAGTTCTGTCGTGCGTGGCGAGAACCAGCGCGCGGCTCGATCCATGCTTCTTGGAAACGAAGCATCATGAACCAGCGCAACCGCGAGCAGCAGATCGACGACACGTCGGCGCAGTCCTTCCCGGCGAGCGACCCGCCGTCGTCCACCTCGACGCATGCGGGCGCCCCGCAGCGAGAGGGCAAGCGATGGGTCGCGAACGCGATCGGAGCACACTCGGCGGACTGGCGAAGTCGTTCCGCGGATGGCTGGTGCTTCCCCTGGACATCCCGCGCGCTCCCGATGATCGTCGCGCCATGTCCTTCGAACTCAGTTGCCCCCACGGTCTCGTTCTGCCGGACGCACGCGCACGCCTTCACGCGCTGGGCGACTACCTGAGCAACAAGTACGGGCTGACGGTCACGTGGACGAGAGAGGACGAAGCGAGCGTCTCGGGCAGCTACCTCGTGGTCACGATCTCAGGAAGCCTTTGCCTCACCCCCACGACCGTGACCTTCAGCGGCAAGGACCCCGGAATGCTGTGGCGAGGAAAGGCGAAGAGCTACCTGCTCGGCAAGCTCGATCGATACCTGAACCCGAGCACGCCCCTCGACGCGCTGCCCCGGCGTTGAATGATAACGACGGGCGGCGCGATGCCTGAACCCGTCGACGATTTCCTCGGCCCAAGCGACCTCGTGATCTTCGGCAAGCCGGAGGCCGGAACGCCCCTGATGCGGGGCGCGCCGACCGCGGGCATCGATCTCCCGCTCAAGGCGCTGATCTGGCAGGACGATGCGGGTGCGACCTGGCTGTCCTACAACGATCCGCATTGGATCGCCGCCCGCCATGGTCTGGGCGCATCGAAGGCCGACGGCCTCGCCGCGGCCATCGCCGCATTCGCGAAGCACGCAACCGAAGGCGGCTAGGAGCCGCCGAGATCGAGGGCGCGCCGCAGGTGCGTGCGAAGTCGCCGCGTCCCGCTCATGCGCTCTTCAGGCGCGCTGGCGGACTCAACCCGGGAAAAGATGTGCGCTCCCTCGCGGGGCGACTACCTATGATCGCCCCATGACCCAGTGGCCCGAACTCCGCATCGCCGACTCGCGCGACACGTACACCACGCTGCAGCTCTACGTGCAGACCGTCGGCAAGATCCGTCTGGCGCTGACGCCGAAGATGAACGAGTGGTGCAACGTCACGTTCTACGTGACCCCGCGGGGGCTGACGACGAGCACGATGCCCTACGGGGACCGCACCCTGTCCATCGACTTCGATTTCATCGACCACGCAAGTTGCGCCACGACGTCGAAGCGGCCGGCTTCCGAGGCTCGGTCGAGAGCGCGGGCGAGCGCCGCCTCAACCGCGATCTGTTGCATGGCGTCGCGAGCGTCCTCGCTCGCTCGAACCCCCTTCGACGCCCTACTGTGCTCGCAGTTCGCCGCAAGCCGCGAAGGCGGCTTTTGCATCTCGCCAAACTCTTGTTTCATTTAGCCTTATAACCGAAGGTTTCCAGTCTAAACGGAAGGCTGCAGAACCATTTCACGACTCGCGCCCGTCCCCCCCCTTGCAGCGCCCTCCCCGCCTCCTGCTCCGAAGCATCTGCGGTGCTCGACTCGACGAGTTCGGGCAGGTCAACGGCGCTTTGGCGCCCTGACGTTCATCCCCGTCAACCGCAAACAGCGCGGTGCACCCATCGTGCGCCCGGTCACCATGCGCCCGGTCGTCGCGCACGCCTGCGTGTGGAACCTGCCGCACGCATTGCGCCGCCTTCCGTGTCAGATGGGCGAGCTCTGCCGGTGCCGCACGCATTCGCCCGCCACGGAACGAACTGTGCTTCTTGGGCGGGGGGGAACCCCAGATGATGAGCCAGACCTTGGATGCCGCTGCGCCCAGCCCTGCGTCGGCTCTCGCCGACGAGCTCGACGACCTGCGCGCCGAGGTCCAGCGGCTCCGGCTGGAGCAGGGCAGGGGCCAGCGGACGATCCGGGACCTCCGCGCCGCCGTCGCCGCGCGGGACGAGTTTATCGCGATCGTGGGCCATGAGCTGCGTAACCCGATGGGAGCCATCGTCGTCAGCGCGAGCAACATGATCTACAAGGCAGGGCGCGAGCAGGATCTGCCACCCTGGCTCAAGCCTCGTCTTTTGACGCTCGAACGCCAGACACGCGGCTTCGTGCGCCGTGCGACGACGCTGCTGGACGTCAAGCGCCTCGCGACGGGCAACTTCTACATCGACCGGGACGTCGTGAGCCTGAGCGACGTCGTGAGCGACGTGGTACGCGATCTCGCCACCGAGGCCGAGCGTGCCGGATGCGAGCTGCGCCTGTCCATCGAGCCGGGCGTGATCGGGGCGTGGGATCGGGTCGCGCTCGAGCAGATCACGATGAACCTGCTGTCAAACGCCATCAAGTACGGCGCCGGTCGCCCCGTCGAGACGTCCGTCACATCCACCGGCGAGGACGCGACGATCGAGGTCCGCGATCACGGCGCGGGGATCTCCGAGGTCGACCGGTCCCGCATCTTCGAGCGCTTCGAGCGCGCATTCGCCCCGCGCGGGTCGAAGCCGGGCTTCGGTCTCGGGCTGTGGATCACGCGGCAGCTTCTGGTCGCCCACCAGGGGGAAATCACCGTGGAGAGCCAGCCGGGTGCCGGTTCGGTCTTCACGGCGAGCCTTCCGCGGGCGATACACAAGCCTCCACGATGAGCTCACACGAATTCGTCCCGCACCTCCCCAGGTTCACGAGCGGCATCTCGGGCCTCGACCGGATCCTCAACGGCGGCTTCTTCGCCGGCGGCGTCTACATCGTCGAAGGGGCCCCGGGGGCCGGGAAGACGATCCTCGCCAACCAGATCTGCTTTCACCGCGCCAAGGACGGCCAGCGAGTCCTTTACGTCACCCTTCTCTCCGAGTCGCACGCGCGC
>Ga0210409_10008397_pt1 | contig 10513 bp, 6 predicted proteins | sample IncBWH17MmetaG_FD_161649 | JGI IMG/M metagenome (GOLD analysis project Ga0210409, IMG submission 161649) | Forest soil microbial communities from Barre Woods Harvard Forest LTER site, Petersham, Massachusetts, United States - Inc-BW-H-17-M | ecosystem: Environmental > Terrestrial > Soil >...
AGTGCCGACGGGCGGGAGCAGGCCGGCATGGGCATTGACTCCGCCGACTACGACAATGACGGCTGGCCCGATATAGCCAAGGCCAATTTCTCCGATGACAGCAACAACCTCTATCACAACGACCACAACGGTCAGTTTACCGACATGGCCGGACCGGCGGGTTTCGGCGCGATAAGCATTCCGTTTCTCGGCTTCGGGATGAAGTTCCTGGACTTCGACAACGATGGCTGGAAAGACATCTTTGTCGCCAACGGGCATGTGAATCCACAGATGGACCAGCATTCGTTTGGCGTGACCTATGCCGAGCGTCCGCTGCTGTTTCACAATCTCCGAAATGGAAGATTTGAAGAGATTGGATTGAGCTCAGGCCCGGCGCTGACCCATCGATATGTCGCGCGAGGCGCCGCAACCGCCGACTTCCTGAATCGCGGCAAAGAAGACCTCTTGATCAGCGTTCTGGATGGTTCACCAGTGCTACTGCGCAATGAAACCGCGAAAAGCCGACATTGGCTGAGCATCAAGACGGTGGGAACACGCTCCAATCGCGATGGGTTCGGGGCGCGGGTCGAAATCAAAACCGGCACTTTGACCCAGAACGCAGAGGTCCGGGCCAACTCCAGCTTCGAGTCGGCCAGCGATCCCCGGCTACATTTCGGTCTGGGTACGGCGACCCGGGTGGATTCCATCGTGATCCGCTGGCCTTCCGGCAAAGTGGACAAAGTCGAAACAGAAGCCGCGGACCAGGAGTTGGTGATCGAAGAAGGACGTGGAGTGATCTCGCGCCGGGCCCCGCCGAAGCCGTCGGCCGAGGGAAGACGAGCGGTTGCCAATACACCCAACAAATAGCCGTGTTATTTGCGGCGGCGGCTGAATGACAGTCTTCCAAATTCTGGAGCATGTTAACAACTGTCTACTGTTCATCATAGCGATCATTCACAAAATGTCTGTAACCCATTGAGCCAACGTGGCGAGTTTTGGAAACCAACGTGCCCGTTTGCCCACGACTTTCCCCCTGTGGATATGTTGACAGGCTGATATCAGTTCCTTTTCCGACGCCACTTGGGCGTCTTTACCGTGAATGTTATGCGGCGAAACGGCCAGCATTTAGCAATCCGGAGCTGGTCTTGGGAACAATCTTTAACCGTAGAGTTAGGCCTAATTAGCCACAGGGTTAGGGCTAATTCGTTAATGTTTCTTTCCAGAAAACATCTCCCAACGAGAGGGTAAGTCGATGAAAAATATGAGGTTCTGTCTCGTTTGCCTGTCAGTCCTGCTGCTGGCATTGGCTGCTTTTGCCCAGGTCCAGAACGGTCAGTTCGCCGGAACCGTAACCGACCCATCGGGTGCCGCCATCGCCAACGCCAAGATCGTCGTGACCAACCTGGGGACAAACCTTTCGATCACGACTACCACCAATAGTAGCGGTGCGTATACGGTGCGGGAATTGCCCGTCGGAACCTACAGGATCTCGGTCGAAGCCACGGGTTTTAAGGGCTTCACCAACAATAATATTGTCCTGAACGCGGGTGTAGTCGAACGCGTCGATTTCGCCATGCAAATGGGACAGGCCCATGAAATGGTGGAAGTCACGGGCGAGACTGCGGCGGTGAATACCGAGGACTCCAAGCTGGCTACCACGGTGGGCTCGACGCAGATCACCAACCTTCCCCTAAATGGCCGCAACGTCTATGACCTGATGCAACTCGCGCCAGGCGCGGTCAATGTCGCGGGTGTCGACTTCGAGAATGGTCATAATGCGGTCGTCAACGGCATCCGCGAGAACTTCAATGGATTCATGGTTAACGGAATCAACAACAAAGGACTGAGCGGCGGTAACGTCACGACGCCCATCGAAGACACGGTGCAGGAGTTCCAGCAGCTTACTCTGAACAATTCGGCGCAGTATGGCAGCAGCGCCGGTTCGATCAACAACCTAGTAACTAAGGCCGGCACTAATGCTTTTCACGGAAGCGGGTGGTACTACGGGCGTAACGACGTGTTCGACGCTAACGAGTTCTTTCTCAATAACGTGAACACGAACCCCGACCCAAGGAATCCGAATAAGGCGTTTAAGCCACCGCTCCGCTTCAGTCAGTACGGCGGAACGATCGGCGGTCCGATCATTAAGGACAAGCTGTTCTTTTTCGGCGCGATACAGAACGATCACTTCAACACAGTCGCACCCCCGAGCACGGTCACGCAGGAGGATCCCGCGTTCCGGCAAATCGTTGCTCAGACCTTTCCCAATTCTGTCTCAAACCTGCTGTATTCCAAGTTCGCGGCGCCTAACGCCGGCACGCCGGCGTTCACCATTAACTCTTACGTTGCCGCCGGCCTGAGCGGAAGTGGTTTCAGCAGTCTGGGGAACTATCTCTGCCCCACAAAGTATGCCCAAGATCCCCTGGGCGAAAAGCACATGCCAGCCTTATTTGCTCAATTGTTTGGCTACCAGCCGTCCGACGACGCGGGGTGCACGACCAAACTCAGCTCACTGGGAGTTCCCTACACAACGAATCCCGCTATCCTTGCCCGCCGCGACATGCCGTTCCTGGATAACAGTGTAGCGCTCATCAAGGCGCAGGCGCAGCAGTTAGGTAATCTGTTCAATGGGAGAGAATGGACTGGGCGTCTGGATTACACGCCCAACCCGGCGAATCGGTTCTATGCCAACTACGGTTGGTACCGTTCGACCGACGATGCCGGCCCCTTGAAACCGCAAGGCGCGCGCGGATTCTTGAATCCTCTGCGGAATCTCTTCCCTAACGGGCAAGTGAGCTGGGTTCACACCTTTAGCCCAACGGTGTTGAACGAATTCCGTGCCGGCTACACCCAAAACAACACTTTTATCACGACCATCGATTCCGGAGTTCCGCAGATAGGATTCGATGACGGCACCCTGGGTTTTGGATCGTATGCCGGCTACCCGCAGTTCTTCAAGGAGAACATCTATCAGTACTCCGACATGGTGTCGCTGAGTCATGGCAATCACAACATCAAAGTGGGAGTGGATATCCGCCGCAACATTGAAAACAGCGAGTTCAATGTGGCCCGCCCCTCGTACTACTTCTTCGACCAACTGTTCTTCGCGATCGACCAGCCCCATGACCAGACCGCAGGCGTGGACCCGGGCATTTGCTCGCCGCCATGTTCGTCTTTTAACCAGAGTCCTTCAGGACAGCTCGCTACCAACAAGCGGCACTGGCGGAACGTCGAGGCCGGAATATATTTCCAGGATGACTGGAAGATCACACGGCGCCTGACTTTGAATCTGGGCATCCGCTGGGATAAGTACCAGCGCCATAACGAGCTGAACAATTTGGCTACGACGTTCATCAAAGGTCCGGGCTCGAGCGTCATTGATAATCTCCAGACCGGCCAGGGGTGGCTGCAACAGGCAAATACCCCGGCGGGCGGTACGGGTTGTAGTACTGCGAGTCAGATGGCTCTTTCACAACTTGCCGGGGTTTGTGGGCCAGGCGGCTTTGCGCCTGCGAGTTCCCTGGGTAGGGGCCGGAATAAGGATTTCGGTCCGCGCCTGGGCTTCGCCTGGGATGTGTTTGGTGACGGAAAAACCTCCATTCGTGGTGGTTTTGGCATGTCGTACGAAGGCACTCTTTACAACCCGCTCTCGAACTCGCGTTGGAACCTCCCGTACTACTCCTTTAACGATGCCAGTTCGTTCTTGGTACACGGGAGTGAGACGATTATCTATGGGCCTTCCACGGGTGGACCATCGCCGTGCCCCATTTGTGCGGTTACTCCGACCTTCACGGGCCCGCCACAGAACATTGGCCAGGGTGTTGGCGCTCAAGCCCAGGGCAACCTGGTGGGCTGGCAGCCAACCAATGCGAACCTCGCCTTCCTCACGGGAATTATTTTCCCGCAGGGGGTTAACGATCCCTACGTGTACAACTACTACTTAAGCACGCAGAGAGAGCTTCCCGGCAAGTTCGTGGTGCAAGCAGACTACGTCGGTACCACCGGACACGGACTATTCCGTTCGGAGGACGTCAATCGTATCCCGGGTGGCGTCTTACCCGTCGGTAGCTGCGTTACCGATAACTTCGGACGTCAGCTCTGCGGCCAGACCGATGCTCTTAACTCTACCGGACGTCTGAATCCTAACTACGGTCGCCTACGGGTGTGGCAGAACGTGGTGAATTCCAACTACAACTCCCTTCAGTTGACGGGCAAAAAGCAGCTGAGCCATGGTTTGTTGTTCACTGCCAATTACACGTACAGCCACTCGATTGACAATGGCTCCGGCTGGCACAACTCAGCGACCGGCGCCAACGGGGCGGCTGCGGGGGACGGTTTCACTCTGGATCAAACCCAACCTCAGTTGGATCGAGGGAACTCACTGTTCGACATTCGTCACCGAGTGGTTGTGAATTACGTGTACCAGTTGCCTGGCCCGACTCGCGGCATTCTCGGCGTGATCGGAGGGGGCTGGCAATATAGTGGCATCTGGTCTTTCCAGACGGGACCGCACTGGGAGCCATACAGGTCGTCGGCCGCACAGTTGGTCGAGATCTCAAACAACAACAATCCATGCACGGCGGCCGACGTAAATAGCGGAAACTGCACGAATGTCGGCGGCGATTGGAATCTGGATGCGGTCGGCAACGATCGTCCAAATTCCAGCGTGCCGGGCTTCAGTGGCGCGACCCACGATCAATGGGCGCAAGGCTGGTTCAAGGCGGCGCATCCTGCTAACATCACCTTCTCCAGCCCCTGCCTTGGCTGTACCGGCAACCTCGGACGCAACACTTTGGTTGGCCCGGGACAGTGGTTCGCGGACATGTCCCTCAGCAAGGTATTCAAGTTAACCGAGCGTTTCAACTTGAAATTCGACGCTCAGGGCTTCAACGTATTCAACCGCACCAACTTCTTGTTGGCAACGCCAACCAGCGCCGCGCACAACAAAACCAACGATCCGAGTTTCGGACAGGCGATCACCACTTTGAATGCTCGTAACATCCAACTTGGACTGAAGCTGAGCTTCTAACTCGATACTTTCGCCTTCAGGGGCTTGCTCCAGGTCACGGAGCAAGCCCCGCAGTTTTGGAGGCAACCAGAAAGTTCATGTGGCGGAGAGGCCAATCACGCCGTTTATTGCGTCTCTTTGCTCTCTGCTGGGTGGCTCCCCATCTTCTTTCCTGTTCGTCCTTAGCCCAGCAACAAATAGGAAACATCATTGGTGAGGTTCGGGTCGCACGCCTCGGTTTTCCTCCCAAACAATTGCTCGTAAACCTGCAAAGCCGGGGTGGAACGATCAATAGTGCTTATTGCGACAGTCAGGGGCGCTTCGGCTTCTACGCATTGCCGGGAGGGGTGTACAACCTCGTCATCGAGGACGAGGACTACGCTCCGGTAAACCAGCAAGTAAAGCTAGACCTGGCAGTCTCGTCGACTAGTTATGCCAACGTCACACTGGATCCGCGTCCGGCGAGCAAGCCCGCCAATGCTGCTCCCCGCGTGGGCGGCAGTAATCCCGACGCAATCGACATCAGTGAGTACTTCCGCCAATTTCCTAAGAGCGCCATAAAGGAATACGAGAAGGGTCTTAAGGCAAACGTCAAAGGAGATGGCGAAATCGCACTCCAACACTTCCAGAAATGCATTCATCTGGCCGCGGATTTTTATCCCGCACACAACGAGTTGGGACGGTTGTACTTGGCGAAGCCCGATTTTGTGGGGGCTCAAAAGGAATTTGAAGAAGCAATTCGGCTGAACCAGAGCGACTCCGAGGCTCACCTGAATCTGGGAAATGTACTTTTGCTAACCAGAAGATATGACGATGCGCTAAAGAATGTGGAAGAGGGATTGCGAAGACGACCGAACTCCGCAGTGGGCAAGTTCTTTTTGGGCTCTATCTACGAGCGCATAGGGAAGCCGCAGGAGGCCGAGCGTGCCCTCCGCGATGCTCTGCAACTCGATCCCAAGATGTCCAAGGTCCATCTCGAACTAGTGAATCTCTATCTGAGTCAGCAAAAGAAGTTGGAAGCCAGCAATGAATTGAAGACATTTCTCAACACCTTCCCCGATGATCCTTTTGCCCCCAAAGCGAAAGAGGTCTTGAAGAGGCTAGAGAAGTAGCAATGGCCTTCGCGACGTGCCATTCAAGTGGAGGTTGCTGAATGTTTGATTTCGAGTTGCTAGCGCTGTGGTTCGAACCTGCACAATTTTTCCTCCAGCCGGCAAGCTGCTTCGTACTCGGCCTGAGCTGCCTTGGGTTGATTTAATCTCTGATAGGCATATCCCAAGTTCAGATGAGCTTCGGCCAGGTTAGGATCTAGCGCCAGCGCTTGTTTGTAACTCTCGACGGCTTTCTGCAGCCGATTAGTACGGCTGTAGGAGATTCCCAGAAAGTTGTAAAGCGGCGCGTCGTTCAGCCCGAGCTCGGCAGCCGTGGTCAGATGCTTCGCTGCTTCGGCATAGTTCTGCTCCTCGAACTGAAGCATTCCCAGATCGCGATGTAGGGGAGCAAAGTTCGACTGGATGGAGATGGCCTTCTCGTAGTCGGCAACTGCCGATTTTCTGTCGGCTTTCGATTCAATCGAGCCCAGTTCATGCCAGGCTCGGTAGTTTTGCGGATTGAATTTCAAAGCTCTTTCCAGCCACTGTTTGGCCCCATCTAGTCTATCCAGCTTGACCAAGGCTCGTGCCAAGCCGAGCATTGCCTGATCAAAATTCGGATTCAGCTCGAGAGATTTCTGGAATTCGCTAGCGGCATCCGCCCAGTTCTGTTGACTCTGAGCGGCTTCCCCCAACATAAAAGGGACAATGTACATCTGCGGATCGCTTTCCCGAACCTCGGCGAGCAATTTACGTCCTGCCTGAAAATCGCCAGTGTGGAAAGCGTCGGCAGCGGCAAGGATGGAGTTGAACTCGGCTAGCTTGGTCTTGGGGTCGGGCAGGCCCGCCGCCAAGGCTTCCTGCGAAACTGGAGAGCGATAAGCCACGTAGCCCAGGGCGCGCAGTTTTTCCAGTGCATTGGGACTCAAGCCGGAATTCCCGCCTTCCGAGGATGTGAAGGGATTCTGCCGCAGAAGCGCTTGTAGTTTGTCCTTGAGGACTGCGACCGTCGCGGCCTGTTGCAAAGCCAGATTGTTCTTTTCCTGCGGGTCAGCTACGACATCGTAGAGCTCGGGCACCGGGGCCTCGATGTAGTGGTAGCGGCTGCTCTCGAGAGCATGCAGCGGACTCCAGCCGAATGAACTGAAGGGATAGAAAGTCTCACTGTATGTCGTGTCCTCGTGCCGGGCGTCGGGGCTGAAAAGTCCGTGAGACTGAAACTGCTTTTCGATCTCATCCTTGATGCCGGCGGAATGAAGCAGCGTAGGAGCGACCGCGACGGTCTCGACCGGTCGCGCCACGCGCGTCGGCCGTAAGCCGCTTCCAGCCGGCAGTTTGACGATCAGCGGGACATGCACCGTAGAGTTATAGACAAAGAAACCGTGTTCTTTCTCGCCGTGATCACCAAGCGATTCGCCATGATCGCTTAGAAATACGATCAGCGTGTGGTCGTAAAGTTGATTGCGCTTCAGCCACGTGATCAGGCGGCCGAGTTCGTGGTCAGCGTAGGCGATCTCTCCGTCATAGAGATGGCTGCGGTATTGGGTACGATACGGCTCTGGCGGATCGTAAGGGCTGTGGGGATCGTACAAATGCAGCCAGAAGAAAAAAGGACGCCGCGGCGTCTTGTGCAACCCTTCTTGGTGGAGCCAATTCAGCGCATGGGTGACACTCTCGCCGGCTTTGCGATCGACCAGGCCAATGTCTTTCTGCTGGAAGGCTTGGGCGGAGAAGGCGTCGTCGTAGAAATCGAAACCGCGGGCCAATCCCCAACTGCGATCCAAGACGAAGGCACTAACTACTGCGCCGGTGGCATAACCTTGCAGTTTGAAGGCTTCAGCGACAGAACGAAACCGCGGTGCGAGGGGCTGTCCGGTGAAATCCTGCACTCCATTTTGAAAGGGATATGTGCCCGTCAGAATGACCGCGTGGGAAGGCCAGGTCAGCGGCACCTGTGAAAATGCGTGTTCGAAGACAATGCTTTCATGTGCCAGATCATCCAGGGTGGGCGTTTCGATGTGGGCGCCGCCGTAACATCCGAGGTGATCGGCGCGTACCGTGTCAATCGTGATGAGGATCACGTTCGGCGCCGGTTTCCGGGTGGCTGCAGCAGCCCCGAGAGGAGGAAATACGATTGAGAGAGACGTAAGGACTTTGAGAAAACGTTTCAATGAACCTCCAAAATTCGGTTTGAACCACTGCGGCGGCTTTTTGGCATTGATAATTCTGTTTGTCTGCCGGCCAATCCGGGGCCAGGATCACAACGAGGCGGCCCCTTTGTCAATTCGGATGCACTGCTGGGCCGAAAAGGAAATCCGGTTGCGGGGTGGATTTGAACCACCGACTTTTGGGTTATGAGACCGATCGTCAGCTTTGCGAAAAACGTCCACCATGTGCGAAATTATGGCAATCAGTACACAAAGTTATCAAATTCTCGTCGCTATCTCCGCCACAGTGGCTTCGGAATTCCTTATGATGAATCTGAAGCCGATCTCTACGGCCGCAGTTCTGGCATTTCCATCCGTCTCTCGCCAAGATCTGCAAACGGAGCGCTGCGTAGGACTCGACATCTAAACGCGTGGAGGTCCGTTTTGCGCGAATTCGGTTCACGATGCCTTCTCAAGGGCATGAGCCACAAATGCCTGTTGTTGTTCAGCGGGCAAGAATTTGAAAGAGCGTGAGATCGAGTGCAAAAGCAGGTCGGGATTGCCCAGGTTGGCCCCCGCCAGGAAATCCGCGCAGATCATCTCCAGGCAATAACCACGGGATTTGTCGCTCCCGAGCATCAGGGCCGCGGTCTCAATCGCTTGCTCAATCACCGGGATCTGGCTCTTGTACAGCTTGAAGTAGATGATTTCCCAGGATTCCGTTTCCCGCCCGGTCAGCTCCTTCTCGACCTCCCGTTTGAACTGTTCCTTCGGTAGCGAGCGGGCTTTGTGCAACCAGGTTGCACAATCGAACTCCTGCCGGTCCCGCCGTGCCAGCTTTGCCAGCTCCAACCCCTTCGTCCATCCCACTTCTTCCAGTTCTCTCCGCACCTGCGGCGGCAAGTGCTCGTGGATCGACATCAGGTAGTAAGCTTTCCGCCTCGATTCCGGGAAGCGCCTTTCTAGAAACTCGTCGAACGACTTGAGATTCTCCAGCCGCCAATACTGACCGGCCCGGACTTCGCACAGATAGCGGCCGAGTTCGACGAAGCGGGTGTCGCGCTCGGTTTCCGTCCGCCGTTCCCAGGCCAGAATCTCATCAATCTTGGTGAGCACGAACAGGGCCCGTCGACGGTTGAGTTTAGGCGGCATGGGCGGGTTCCTAGTACGTAAGCTCATCAAGCCAGCCAAGGTCTTCTGCTCCTGGCCGCCTGATCAGGGCGGCCTCGACCAAATCCTGCCGTCCCAGACACAGTCCTAGGTAGGGACAACTGCTGCAGGGGTTCTGGGGAAATCGGATGCCGCTATGGGGTAGAAACTCGGCCGACTCAATCCGCCTGATCGTGTCCTCGACCAGATGGCCGAATTCCTGGCGCTGCCCGTCGGTGATCGTGGTGTGGAGGTATTGAACCTCAACCAGCCGCTTGCGGACGAATACGATCTGGGCGACTTCGGCAATGCCTGTCAGCCAGGAATAGCAAACCAGCTGTGGGTCGAGGGCTAGCAGCTCCTCCGGTTCCTCGGGGTAGCGACTGGCAGTGGTCTTCCACTCGAGCAGGGAGCGTGTGCCGTCTAGGTCCCCGATCGCATCGACGTAGGCCACGAAGTCATTGGTTTCCGAGACGGCTCGGGTGAACTTGATCTGCAGATTGCGGCGAGGCTGGCGAATGCGGATGCGGTCGTCCTGGCAGAAGCGCTCCAACAGTTGAATCCCTTGCTGCAGCATCCGGTCCCAGGTGTCGCCTTTGGAATACTGCAAGCCTTGGTTCTGACAGGCATTCCACTCGCGAAACAGGACGGCGGTCGAGTCTTCGCGGAGGAAGTAGGCCGCTAGGGCCTGTTCGAAGGCTCGGCCGAAGAGCATAGCGGCTCGGGTATCCTTCTCCCGCCAGCCGTCGAGATAACGATGCTTGTAGCGTCGCGGGCAGGTGAGGTAGTGGCTGATCTGGGTGTAGCTGTAGGTCATGAGGACATCTCAGACCCGCGATGATCACTGTCGCTAAAGACAGAGAGCTCTTCCCAACGCGTGGCCGGTGCGAAGCCATCGAAGTCGAGGACAGAGATGCCGTGCACAGTGACTTGGCTGACTTTTACCACACCCCAGAGGTCGACCAGGGCCTGGTCATCGATCTCATTCTTGTCTAGCAGTTCGGGGTCGTAGCCGAAGTCGCGCAGGAACCAACTCAGCTTCCACATTGCCCTGGGTGTGCAGTACAGGCGGCCGGTTATAAAACACCCGGTCAGATGCCGAGGCTTGAGGACAACGAAGCGCATCTCGTAATGAGGCT
>Ga0210409_10008398_pt1 | contig 10513 bp, 7 predicted proteins | sample IncBWH17MmetaG_FD_161649 | JGI IMG/M metagenome (GOLD analysis project Ga0210409, IMG submission 161649) | Forest soil microbial communities from Barre Woods Harvard Forest LTER site, Petersham, Massachusetts, United States - Inc-BW-H-17-M | ecosystem: Environmental > Terrestrial > Soil >...
GCGCAATCCTCAATCACAGGGATGTTTCGTTGTGCCGCTAATTCGAGGATTGGGTCGAGATCTACTGGATGGCCCGCGAGATGTGCGACGAGAATAGCCGTTGTGCGATCCGTCAACACCTCTCTGATTTGTTCCACTGACGTGTTTAATGATCTAGGACATGAGTCTGCAGGAACAGGAATGCAGTTCATTAGCGCGACCGGCATGGTGCCACCCGCATCGGTGATCGCTGGCACGATTACCTCGGATCCGGGTTCCAGATCAAGCGCCCTGAGCGCGACGTAAACAGCATTCGTGCCCGAGTTCACTGCCGCGGCATATCCACCTCCGAGATAGCTCGCAATCGCGTTGCAATAAGCCTTCGTTTCCGGGCCGCCATAGATCACCGCACCACCCTTGCGGATTTCACGGTTAAGAAGTTGCACGACCGCTCGCTTTTCGCGCTTGTCGAAATGGCGCCGGCGCGGCCAGGGCCATCTTCGGGCCCGAGGGCCACCATGGACCGCAGGCGGCGTACGTATGATCGCCTTGATCAGAGCAGGATCAATGTTTAACAAGTCCAGCACTTGTCGAAGGCCCCGTACTGCTAATTGCTTTACGTTTGCAATGTTCATCGTCGCTCGATTTATGATCGCTACAAAGAAAGGGGTACTTCAATCTCTCGGACAGCAGCCCTCTCCCTAGAGGAGAAACTTCGCTGCGCAGCATCCAGGAGACCGACGACTTCCAGGGTCTCTGCCTTGTCCGGATCGAAAGCAATACCTGAGCGGCTCCCCGAAACGGACCCGGCCGCGGTTGCGCTCCATAACCGGGGGAAGCGTCCGTCTGTCAGCACATCGAGCGCAGAGGCGAGCACGCGGGCAGCTAGTGACGAATTAGAAGTACCAAGGTCCACCTCTAACGTACGTACATCGGTCTCGATGCTGACATGAAACGTTCCATCATCGTTGGCTCCGATCAAAAACGATTGCCGTCCGTCTTCATGCCGCACCTCGATAACGTCTCGATTCCCCTGTTCTGAGACCTCGACCGATCGTATCCCTTTGCCCATGGTAGCGAGCAGCATTTCAGAGGCGTGAATGCCATACCAGAAGTAGCGTCCCTGGGTCTCTTGAAGTTGCAACCAGTAGCGTACACAACATGTCTTAATCCGCTCCCCCGTGGCCCGAATCGAATTTAGCGCGTCAACCAAGGCATCTGCATAGCGAAAGGCCGATGTCGTAAAAATCCGCGTGCCGGTTTTTTCTGCATGCAGAAAGATACGCTGCGCATCCTCGATCGATACCGCGAACGGCTTGTCGACAAAGACCGATCTGCAACGACCAGCTACAGCTCGAAACAGCGCAGGGTGAACGCGGCCGTCCGAGGCCAAGATACAAACTAGATCACATGCCTCGGCAACGTCCTCCGGAGCGTCCATAATCGGAACACCATATTTGTGTTTCAGCTCATTCGTAAACCCGGCGACGCGCGAGATGCTGATGGGCATGTCGTGCGACCCGCCCGGATAAGCTGCAACCACGCGGGCCCCAGGAATGTGGTAAGGATTGTCCGGGTCGTGCAGAATGCCTGCAAAGGAAGTCGCGTGAGACGTGTCCAGCCCGACAAGGCCAACGCGCACCAGATTGCGAGTCTCTTTTGTTTTCACGATCGGGCGTTCCTTCGGTTCCGCTTTTTCCCGGGAACATTTGCGCGCATCGTAGTCTTTCTTCAACACACCCCCATAAACCATGCTCGCAGGTTGCAGAGGAAGACTGACTTCCTTTCCTGTGATTGCCGATTCGTACGCCGCGAAGCACAATTCCAAGGAAGGCATCGCCTCCGCCGTAGGAATTGGAAGGGGCTTGCCCAGCTTTATATGGCGCGCGATTTCCTGATACAAAAAAGCGTGCGGTGTCAACGATGGCTCCGGGTTCGTACCAAGTCGACGCCCAGCCAAGCGCAGGCCACGCCTGATAAAGGAAGACGATGGCAAACGCGTGTCCGGAAGGGCCTTGTCGACAGCTGCAAGCGCTTTCGGAATAAGGCTCGGATCTGTAAGGTGGATGCGCCAGGGGAGGCAGGCTGTGCCCTTACTCCCCCGAACCGTAAAGCCGCCAACGGTTCGACTCGAATTGACCGAGGATACACAGCGCGCAGTGGTTCCGTTTTCAAAACGGAATGTTGCCTCAACGCAGTCTTCCGACTCGATGTCCGTATACCGCGTATCCATGCTCGCCGTAACCGACAAAGGTCGTCCCATCACGAGCAGCAAAAGATCCAATTCATGAATCAGTTGTGTAAGCAGAACGCCGCCGCCCGCTATGCTCCATGAACCCCACCAGCCGCCCTTTGCATGATTAACATGCGGGACGTAGCTGTGCCTCTCGACAAGAGCTGACTGGACTTGTCCGATCCAACCGTTCTGACACAGCCATAACAGTCGGCGATACGACGACTCATAACGCAGTTGGTAGCTAACTGCCAGCCGGCCGGGATGAAGAGCTTCGACTTTCGCGATGCGAGCGGCGCTGGCCAAGGAGTGAGCCAGGGGCTTCTCGCAGAACACATGCCTACCCTTCTCGAGGGCTGCCACCACCAATTCCTCGTGAGCAACCGGTGGCGTGGTAATAACTACCAGGTCAACCTCAGGATCATCAATGAGTTCGTTTGCAGCCGGATAATGCCGGGGTATATGGAAAGAAGCGCAAAATCCGTCGAGCCTCGCCGAATCGATATCCGCTGCGGCGACCAGGCCAACTGTGTCCCGAACCAGAGCCATTGCCTGGGCATGCTCAATAGCGACTAGCCCGGTTCCGATAATGCCAACTCTGATCATGAGACTGCTATGGCGACAAGCCTGTTTCAACTAGCAAATGTTTATGTGACCAGGGTAACTTTCGACAAATGACACACCTAGAATTGTTGGCTCTCATTTCTTCGTTAGTGTCACAAAAAGCCCGAAGGGAGTAGGCTGGCATGGCACCAAAGAAGTCAATCGGAGCGTTGAACTGAAGCTTAATGTACCTCTCTCGATTATCCGCCGCAATTTGCTGACTGCGCTCGGCAATTCCGCCGGGCCGTGTTTGTAATATGTCAAACTCTGGTCGATGGACTCTTTCCTAGGCAGCTGCCAGCAATACGCGAACTTCCGTAACCAAATACGTAAGGAGTAATCTGGAGGGCATTTTTCGACTTCCACCGTAACGATTGCCTCATCTGAAAATAGGCGCGCCCAAAAACCAGGTTCATAAAGGGTTACAACGTCCGGCGGAGGAGCAAAATCTATCCACAGCTGACCTTTCAGCCAACACGCGAGTGCGTTTGGCGCATTGAACAAAAGCTTCCCTCCTGGCTTCAGCATTCTCAGAAGAGACCGCGTCAACGCGACCGGATCGGAGACACAGCCGATCGTTCCGATATGATAAATAACGTCGTAAGGAGCGCGGTCCACGATCGTGGACGACAGCGCATCCGCAAAAAACGATCCAAAGTACGACCTCGCTGCTCCTAGAGCTGATGGCGAAATATCCGCACCCAAAACATCGAACCCTGCCAAAATGAAGTAGGATGTCAGATAGCCTCTCGAACAGCCCATTTCCAAAAGGCGCGCCGATCTTGGATACCGATCAATTGATTCGATAACGAATCTGCTTTTCGAACTGGAGCACAGCTCCATCCTTAAGCCTGCTAAATCATTTTCATCGAACAATTTCTTTGCTCTGGAGGCAGCCTCCAATTGCAGCCCGTAGCAAGAGCCCGCATTAGAATGTAAGGACTCGTAAACGGTTTCAAGATGCTGAGTGAATCGACAGCAACAATCTCCACAGTCATACACGTCAAATTTGTAAGTAGGATAATATTCGACTTCGCCGACTCGTGTTACGCGCGGAGATCCACAGATTCTGCAGGCCATCAGAGTTAATGACTCGTCATCACGGGATTAGCCGGAGCGCGCCTGAAGAGATGGTTGGCTGCTTTGTGGGAACCCGTTCCTTGAATTTCACCTCGCGAAAGAAACTCGAATCCTGCCTGACGAAGAATTTTCACAGCACTCTCCGTTTCTTCTTGTTCCGTAATGCTTAACTCAACGAGCACGGATCGCAACCGACCGTCCGATAAAGTCGTGCAAGCACCCGAAAGAATTGCGAGTTCAAGCCCATCCACATCAAGCTTGAGGTGATTCGGGAATGGCGGGTCGAACTTTGTTATGAAATCATCGACCGTAAATCCCAAAGTGCTTTGCTTCGAAATCGGTGACCTCATGCTTGAATATCGTGACATCTCGCCTGGTCTTCCAAACTGATTGGCGGCAGCGCCCATCGCTTCGGATTCGAGATTTATGACACCCAAATTTGTGGTACCGGAAAAAGCGATGCAATAGGGGTTCACTCGCTCTTCAAGACCATTCAGATGAACGTTACGAGTTAGCGCGTAGAAGTTCGCGGGAGCGGGTTCGAATGCGAGGGTATAAAAATGCCGCTTCACAGCGGCATAGAGACTGTACACCCCGACATTAGCACCGATGTCCCAAAATACAGAGCCGTCCTCGAACCGATCGATCCACTCTATGGTGTCTCTTTCTTTTGTAAGCACCGAGTCCGCCCTGAATAGGAGACCTGGAAATGGCGTGTATAAAGCGATGCTTGCTCCATCGACTGGCACGATGCTTACCATTTTCTCGACCATGGCTTCCAAGAGCTCAGCGCGACGTGGCGGCCTCAATGCCTGCACCCCATACCATCCCACTCGTCTCACGAATCTGTTTAGGAGTTCGATCACACGTTCTATTCAACCAAAAGCTTTAGTGGGACGGGATCTGACCTACTTAGAACAGCGGATGCCTTCGAAGAGAAAGAATGACATTCCCTCGCTTCCGAATAGGAGTTCGTCTACCTGGAATGACTCAAAACTTGAGCTATAACGAGCGTACACATCTTCTACAGAATTGAAGTAGCGTACATGACTCGGATCGGGAAAGTTCGGCACGCTGCCATAGACTCGAGTACCGGGACGGATTCGACCCAGAATCACCAAATCCCCTTCAATATGTTCAAGGAACTCAGTGGCTACCGCTACATCATAGTCAAGAGTGTCAAACAGATCAGACGAGAAGACGTCTGAGCATTCGAACTGTGCTGAAGTGCAGGCCAAACGCGCCATGCGAATACAGACGTCGCTGAAATCAATTCCCACATACTTTTGGAGCCCACGATCACGCAGCAGTGACGCAAACTGGCCAGGACCGCAACCGATGTCTAGCAAAGCACGCACTTCCGTTGGGCGCATCCGATCAAGAATCACGCACCAAAGGAAATAATATCTTGAATGCGTATAGTGCCGACAATAGTCCTCGGTCTGCAAATACATAGCATCGTAGAAGTCGCTTCGACGTTCCTTCCCCGTATTTCCGTTTGTGCCCGCATTCCCCTCGGGAGCGTGGCCAAACCTACGTTGGAAGATATTCCAAAAAAAGGTAGGCGTCAGTTGTCGAGCGATTGTCTTCACGGCTGGCGTACTATATGGGCTCTTTTCTGACATTCGATAGTCTTTCCAATCTAAATGCGTCTTTGGTACCAGCAATTGAAGCGCGCTAACTTATGGAACGGGTGTGCCACTCGCATTCCGCGAAAAAAGTACCGTACTCTGGAACTTTTCCCGACCGATAAACATCATGTTCGAGAACCTCGAAGACCGCTGCATGCGATACATAGTCCAAATATTCAAATGCCGGGGGGACCGAAGCCGCAAGGAGTACGTAGTACTTCCCAGGAAGCAATCGGAGCTTTGGTATGGTGCATGTAATCGACCCTGTTCCCGACAGGTCGCTGAAGGGCATGGCTGTCTCGCGGGTCGCCAGTCGCAAGATTGTGTCAGACCAGGTATTTTCCAGATGGATGCTAAGGTCACATTTCTTGACCTTCTCGGTGGCTGAGAACGTTACGACAATCTGCGCGGTCTCCCCCATGTAGACTACGTTCCTGACGCCGCTTTCACCCATTACATAGGCGTCCGTAAATCTCAATCTCCCATCCCCGTGTCGGTCCGTTCGTTCTTCGAGCAGACAGCTTGCGGCCTCACCGCGACTGCTCAGATAGTGCTGAATTCCTTCTTCCACAGTTCCATCGTGCGCGACGCATCCTGCGGATAGAACAATCGCGCGGGAACACAGGCTTCTGATCATCGTCATGTTGTGGCTGACAAACAAAACCGTGCGCCCGTGTTGGGACACATCCTGCATCTTCCCCAGGCACTTCTTTTGAAACTGTGCATCCCCGACAGCGAGGACTTCATCGACAATCAGAATCTCCGGTTCAAGGTGAGCTGCAACCGCGAAAGCGAGACGAACGTACATACCCGAGCTGTAGCGTTTTACCGGGGTATCCAGAAACTTCTCGATCTCCGCAAATGCCACGATTTCGTCGAATTTGTACTTGATCTCTCGCTTGGCCATTCCGAGGATGGAGCCATTCAGGAAAATATTTTCCCGGCCGGTAAGTTCCGGGTGAAAACCAGTGCCCACCTCAAGCAGGCTCGCCACCCGGCCTTCGATGGTTACGCGTCCTACGCTCGGTTCGGTAATCCGGGAAAGAATCTTGAGAAGGGTGCTTTTCCCGGCTCCGTTTGGGCCGATGACTCCGGTCACCTCGCCCCGCCTGATCTCAAAGCTCACGTTCTTGAGCGCCCACAATTCCTCCAGTTCATCTCCAACAATCATCGGACGGCCACGCACCAGATCTCTTGCTGTTCGTCCGAAACGCTGCACACTCCTTGCGACGGTATCTCGCAGGGTCTGGTAGCGTTCCGAACTTTCGTGGCCGATCAGGTACTTCTTACCCAAGGCTTCGGAGCGGATGATGACATCGTTCGCCGTGCTGGACATATTAAATAAGATCTGCGAAAGTCCGTTCTGTCTTTCGGAAGTATGACGTCCCCAACCAAAGAAAAAACGCAATGACGATGAGATTCAGATACAAGCCCGGCAAGTAGAGGTCGCTTTTGCCTCTAAGCAGACACCAGCGGAAGCCATCGATCACTCCCACTACCGGGTTCAGGTGGTAGAGGAGACGCCACTTCGGTGGAATCACCGCGCTGGAAAAACCGACCGGAGACACGTACATCCCGAATTGCACGACGAATGGAATGATGAAACGAAAATCCCGGTATCTTACGTTGAGGGCAGTTATGTAAAGTGCGGGCCCAAGGCTCGATAAGACCGCCAGAGCGGCAAACAGCGGAAGGAAGACAATTCGAAAATCCGGCAGAAAGCCAAACCAGAGCATCGTGAGAAAAAGCAAAACCAAGGCGATGCCAAACTCCACGAGAGCCGCAACGCTTGAGGCACAGGGTACGATCAAGCGTGGGAAATAGACTTTACTAATGAGGTTTGCATTAGTAATGAGACTATTCGATGCATCGCTTAATATGGTTGAGAAGAGCAGCCACGGCAGCATGCCCGCGAACACCATAATCGGATAGGGAACGCCCCCGTCGCTGGGCAGACGGGCGACGCGACCGAAGATGACCGTGAAAATAAGCATTGTCAGGAGCGGTCGCACCACGGCCCACGCGATTCCAATTACGGTTTGCTTGTACCGTATGGCGACATCGCGCCAGGAGAGGATGCCAAACAGCTCACGATAAGACCAAAGATCACGCCAGTAATTTCGCTCCGCCCGGCCAGCCTCTAAAACAAGGAGGCGCTCCCGGGTTGGGCCAACATTATCTCGCAGCATCATCGGCGTTGTGGCCATATCTTTTGGCTACCTCAGATCTCTGGCAGATGCTTTGCGCCTAAAGCAGGCTCGCAGCTAACGTAGAACGTCCGCTCTCGTCGGCCTCCATCAGCCGACTCCACACGATACTAACGCCCGCTGCAAACGTTTCACGACCAAAACGAGCACGTGTTGCGGCGGCGAGCGCGCCGGAATTTCGCTTCGGTTCGTCGAGCAGCCTTGCGATTGCAGTCGGCACTTCGTTCTCTGATACCGCTATTCCCAACTCACCCTCGCCCAGCGCATCTCGCGCTCCCGCCACGTCCAGGCCCAGCGCGGGAGTGCCACTGGCCATCGCTTCCAAGAATGTGACGCCGAAACCTTCTCCCGTTGATGGCATAACAAAGAGATCCGCGGCACGATATATCTCTGACAAAGTTTGCGGTTCTGTGGCGCCGAGACACTTCACGCGATCACTCACACCGACTTGGACGGCAAGCGCCTCGAGTCGAGGCCGATCATCGCCTTCTCCCACCACCAGGTAACAGATATCGTGACCCCTCTTCACGAGTTGAGGGATTGCAGCAATCACCCGATCGTGGCCTTTGTAACGCTCTCCGGGATGCATTCGTCCCACGGTCAACAGAACGCATTTGTCCCCGAGTCCTAATACAGCGCGTTGGGCCGAACCGTCCCCGGGAGTGAACATTTCCCTCACCGTATTTGGCACGACGAGAACTCGCTCCGGCGCGATTGCAGCCCATGAAAGCACGGCTGCACGCGTATGACGCGAGACGGATAGAACAAGATCAGCCTGTTCCACTGCGGCCCGCTGCGGTTTTGATGGGCGAGACCACGTCTCAATCCCATGTGTCTGGACGATGAGCTTTGCCCCCTTCAATCTCGCGATCAACACGGCGAGCGGCGCCATGAAAAGATGTCCGCAGAAAACTAGGTCGACAGGCTGCACTAGCGCTGCTCGTAATGCGGCAACGGAATACCCAAATCGCCCAGCATGTGCGCGCAGTTGTCGAACCCCTTGGGGTGGTTGAGGCGGATCGAGGGTTTGCCGAGGCAGAACGGTGATGGACGAAAAGATGTTCATCTCCGCAATCGCCCCGAGGAAGTCGCGGTTGTATTGCGCGATACCACCCCTGCCCCCATATGCGTCAGGAACAAGGGCAAGCATGGACAAGGGCTTTCTCATGCGTGGACCTCAAAGGGACGCTTGGTCAGCGCTGCACCTTTCAGCACCTCCTGCGACCATCGGCGGGAAATCACACCCTTTGGCTCGGCTTGCTGTCCTGTCCTTCCGGAAGTTTGTTCGGAGACAGCGTTGATCCATGCACCTGTCGGAACGCCAAAACCTGATTTTGCACGCGTGACGATCTTTTCTGGCAGAGGCGCGGCCGGCGCCGCGGCAAGTGCCGCTTTGCCCGCGCCGGGCACGATCGATGGAATCGCCGGCGCAAGCGCGCGAAGCAGTGCGAAGTCAACAAGAGGAACGCGAATCTCAAGACTGTGCGCCATCCCGGCCCAATCGGCATCTCGTAGAAGTTGATTGCGCATGTAATGCGCGGACTCGAGCGCGCAGACCCGAGCGACAGCAGAACCGGGATCGGGTTTGAGAATTTTGCCAAGTCGCTCAAGGGGATTCAGTCGACGCATCCCCTCACGAGCAATTTCGGGATCCATCACCTGCGACAGTTCGTCAGGCAGGAACAGTCCACGGCGTAACAAATACGCGCCCGCCCAGGTACTCGAGTATTTCAGCAACCCCAACGCCTTGGGCCGAGAGCGCGAGAAAGTAGGAGCCACGTGACCGATAAGCTCGCGTGCGAGAAGGCCGAGTCCCGGCATGCCAGCAAATGCTCCGAACCGACGTCGCCAGCGCGGCACATCCCGGAAGCTCGGATATCCTCCCAGAAGCTCATCGCCGCCGAGCCCCGAGATGGCAACCTTCAGTCCCACTTCCTTCGCTGCTTTCGAAACAAACCAGGTATTTATGCCGTCGATCGACGGCTGGTCCATCGCCTCAAGAATTGCGGGCAGATCCTCAACGAATTCCTCTCGACCTAAGTGCCGCACAACGTGGTGCGCGCCATAGTGCTCGCACACCCGAGCGGCCAACGGCGCCTCGTCTTCCGAAGTGCCGCGAAATTCTTCAAAAGCGAGCGTAATGGCGCGGGTATCTCTTGCACCTGCATCACGCATACAACCCAGCAACGCACCGGAGTCGACGCCAGCCGAAAGGAAGACACCCACTTCTACGTCGGCCAACAAGTGTGCTTGCACGCTGTCGAGAACACCGTCACGCACCCGTCCGGGAAGTTCCACAACAGCCGCCGAATCTGCGGCGCTCTTGGCCAGAACCTCAGCAAGATTTGCAAATGGTTTGGGCTCGCGAGGACCTGCGAGGTCGATCCATTGGGTGTGACCCGCGGGCAAAGCACGGATTTCGCGATAAAGCGTAAACGGCTCGGGCACGCTGCCGAACAGATGGAAGCCAACAATGCCGGCCGGTTCTGGATCGCGCGAAACCTGTCCGCCGGCCAACAGCGCCTTCACCTGGGAAGCGAAGCGGAATGTCCAGCCGTCGTTCGCCGTGTAGAGGGGCTTGATCCCATAAGGATCGCGGGCGAGAAAGACGCCGCGTTGCTCCTCATCCCAAATAGCAAAAGCGAACATTCCGCGCAGCCGGTGCACCATATTGGCGCCGTCGCGCGAGTAAAGGTGAAGTAGCGCTTCTGTATCCGACGTTGTGCGGAAATGCGCACCATCCGCTTCGAGCTCGACCCGCAGTTGCGGGTAATTGTAAA
>Ga0210409_10008399_pt1 | contig 10513 bp, 8 predicted proteins | sample IncBWH17MmetaG_FD_161649 | JGI IMG/M metagenome (GOLD analysis project Ga0210409, IMG submission 161649) | Forest soil microbial communities from Barre Woods Harvard Forest LTER site, Petersham, Massachusetts, United States - Inc-BW-H-17-M | ecosystem: Environmental > Terrestrial > Soil >...
ATAGAGAGGGGCCATCCAGAGCTGCGGCTCCTGGCACTGCGAAGCGAACGGTTGCTTGTGCGTGGCCCCAGGCGTTTCGGCTGCGTCGGCCGGATAGCATTGGTACATACCCGACTTGTGGTTGAGGACACGAACCCCGTAATCGCGCGTGGACGAGAACGTAAACCACAGCAGCTTGTTGCCTTTGTAGGTCTGCACGAACGGAGCCCAGCGCGGATAGGAGTTCGAGAGCGGAACCGGGCTGGTGAGCGGGGAGCCGTTGGCCTTCTCCAGATCGATCGGGGTGGATCCCGCTGCCGTCCGCAGGAGCATCAGACGCGCGACCGGGTTCGAAAAGCTGTCGTCCGGGCAGAAACCGCTATTGCAGTTTGCGCCCTGGCTCATGTTGACGACGCGGTTGAAGATGATAAACGACGTCGGATTCACGTCGGGCGAGTAGCTCGGGTAGTAGTTGTTCTCGCCGGTGGAATGCAGAATCTCCGCCGGGCTAGGACCGAACGATCCGTTGCCAGCATAGGGTATCGTCCACAGGCTTCCGCCGAAGATATGAGCATCGTCCTTTCGCCAACTGGTGAATTCCCCTTGGGGCACGACATACACCACCGAGGTGCCATCCGGGCCCCAGTCCGGCATCGTGGGGCGGGTGCCGGAGGCGGAGATGGTGACTCCGTTGATGAACGAGCCATTGGTGCCGTTCCAGACCGAGAACCCATTGAGCGGCACTGCGGTCGTGTAGCCGCTCGTGGCCGATCCGCAATTTCCGGTCCCCGAGCACGGATATCCATTCGAGGTGATGTAGTAGCCGGGCATAGTTGCGGACGTCAGCGCCGTAACGTTGGGGTCTATGGTGCTAAAGCCGGCAGGCTGCCCGCCGCCTTGGTGCCCGCCCTGTGTGACCCCGCCCGGAAGCTCGGTCGCTGGGTTGGTGGTCATATCGAGGTATGAGCCTGCGATGTCGCTGTACTCATCGTCCGAGTCGTCATCGTCGGAGTAGACCACCATGCGCGTGCCATCGCGCGACAGCGAATGGCAGCCGTTGCATGTCGCGTTGATGGATTGCGACGTCACATCTTGCTCCATCATATTCAGATCGCCGAAGGTCTTCTTCCAGATCTGTCCGCCGACACCGTTCGAGGAGATAGTCGATTTCCAGTAGTAATACGTGCCGAGCAAGTCCTCCTCGGCAATGGACCAATGAATCTGATTGGCCGATGACGTTGCGCAAGAACCGTCCGTCGTCCCGCGCACGCTGATTGTTACGGGACCTCCCCCGCGATTGGCTCCTGCCAATCGGCTCCACGAAAGCGGGTCGAGCGATACCTCGCAGCCGCCCGACGGGGTCATCGATTGCGCGTCGATTGTTTGGCCGCTGCACTTGGTGACGATGTGCCAGTCCGTGTTCGGAGGATTGCTGAAGTCGACGGAGAACATCTGATAAGCCGCGCCGTAGGGCACCCACTGCACCGACATGATGTTCATATTGGGGGGCACCAGCACCGCGTCGGGCGGATACACGATCGTGATCGGCGGCGCGCTCGATGCACAAGGTGGGGCGGTCGGGCCGGGGAAGGTGCATCCCGCGCAATCTGGCTCGGACACGCTGCCGAGCGCGCGCGAGACCACGAGCGTTCCGCCGGCCGATGTTGGGCTACTCGTGTCGGCCGAGGGCGAGGTCGCGTCCAAGACGAAGCCGGGGCCGCCCTCGCTGCTTGGGTTCTGAATCCCGGTGCCACTCCCGCCTCCGGCCCCGCTGCTTCCCGAGGCAGGCGTGCCGCCGTCGTTCCATGCTTCGAACTGCTGACGTCCGCATGCGACGAGCGCGGCAAGCCCTACGCAAATCACGACCGCCCTAGCGAGATCGCCCGACCGAGCGGACCCAAGACGTGCTCCGTTCATGGCCATACCTCCCGGCGGCAGCCTGTACCTGGCGTACCGCCGACTGGTCTAGGTGTCAAGTGGCCTGACCAATAGGAGGGCTCACTCCGCGTCGAAAGACACCACCCTCGTCTCCGCCAGGTTCGGCACGGCTGCGCGAAGTGATTCGAGCACTTGCGATGCCGTCCCTACGACGACGACCTGCAAGTCTTCGGTTCGGATGCGGCTCTTGACCGCGCCGCTCGCTCCCTCCGGCGTCACGCCACGGACACGAGCAATCCACCCCGTGTAGTAATCCGCTGGGAGCCCGAGCAAGTCCACGTCGAGCGCCTGATGTAGGCGTTTGGCCGCCGTGTCCACCTCGAATGCGTGCGATCGCAAGAGATAGCGCTTGATGAACGCGACCTCACTCGACGACACGCCCGAGTCAACCCACGCGATTAGTAGCTCGAGGGTAAGCTTCAAACACGGGCCCGCATCCTCTGAGGCAGGGAACGTCCACATCACCCAGGCCTGCCGATGCCGGTCGACCGATACGCGCGAGCTAGCGCCGTAGGACCATCCGCGCTTGGACCGAACCTCTCTCACAAGGCGAGAAGTGAAGGTGCCGCCGAAGGCCGCATTGGCGACCACGAGCTCGGCATGATCGCTGTCGTGTGCCGCGGTGCCCAAAGTGCCGACCAGAATCTGAGTCTGTGTTCGTTCCGGTTTGTCGACGACGAGGAGCCGCCGCCCAGGCTGCATGCTCGGCTCCGCGACCTCGTCGGTCGCCGCAGTCCCTGGCTGCAGCCCAGCGACGAGCTTGCGGGCGAGCTGCGGCGCGCGATCGACGGTGACATCGCCGGCCATCCCGATTACGAGGTTATTCTGCACGACGAAGCGACGATAGAAATCGATCACGTCGTGCCGCTCGATGTTCTGTACCGTCTCGGCGGTGCCCCCGGAGTTGTGACCATAGGGGTGTCCCGAATAGAGCGTCCGCTGCAGCGCTTTTTGCGCCACAACCCGGTCACTATCGCGCGCCTCGACAATCTCGGCGATGGTCTCGCGCTTAAGCCGCCCGAGCTCGTCTTCCGGGAACGTCGGTGTCGCAAGCAGGCGAGCGAGTAATTCGATGAAGGCATCGAGGTTCCGCGCGATGACCTGGAACTGCATGGCGACGCTCGACGGCGACGTGTCGACCGCCAATTCGGCACCCAGTGAATCGACACGAAAGTCGATCTGTTCCGCCGTCATCCCTTCACATCCCCTTCGGAGCATCCGAAGAGCAATCCGCGCGAGTCCCCACTTGCCCGGCGGATCCATCGCCGAGCCGCAGCGCAGTGCGACCACGGCGGACACGATCGGGACCGCGTGCGAGGGCTCCAGGTACGCTACGGCTCCGCCGTCCAGTTCGAAGCGCGACGGGGCCGCGTGGCTGCGCGCTCGCGATGCCATCTTATTGTGCGGCCGCCGAGCCGCCGGCCGCTTCGGGAAGGACGCGGACTACGGTGCGGGCCTCGTTATTCAGGTACCGGCGAGCGGCGCGACGCAAGTCGCTCGCGGTCGACCGCCGAAAAGCCTCGACGCGGCGAAACGCATAGACGGGATCACCGATGACTGATTCGAAAAAACCGATCTGTTCGGCTTTGCCGGGGATCGTCTCCAGCTGCTGCAGCATCCCGAGCTCGAGTCGAGCTTTCGCCCGCGCCAGCTCCTCCTCACTGATGACTTCGGTTCTCACGCGCTCGAACGCCTCGTCTATCACGGCTTGTAACTCGTAGGTCGTGTGCGAGCTCCGCGCGGTCGCCCAGCACTCGAAGAGCCCCGGATCACGGAATGTCGTCACCCAACTTCGCAAATCTGTGGCCAGCTCCCGCTCGACCACCAGCGTGCGGTACAGGCGCGACGCACGACCCCCGAAAAGGACCTCGCCGAGCACGGTCAGAGTAGCGTGGTCCGCGTCGCCGAGGGCGGGTCCCTTGAAGGCGACGAGCAGCTTTTCGGTGACCGTCGGTTTGCGCACCACCGCCGAGCGCTCCTCGAGCTGCGCGGGTTCGGGAATGATGTCCTCGGCCGGAATCGGTTGGCTCCCGATGCCCCCATACGCATCGCGGATTGCGATCAGGAAGTCGCGCTCCCGTAAATCGCCGACCGCGACCACGGTTGCATTGTTCGGCGCGTAGTAGGTCCGGTAGAAGGCCGCGCAATCCTCAGGCGAGAAGCTCTGGATGTCCTCCATCCAGCCGATGGTGGGCCAGCCGTACGGGTGCTTGACGAAGGCTATCTTGTAAAGCAGCTCATTGGCCGATCCCTCTACGTCGTCGTCCACTCGGTAACGGCGCTCGTTGGCCACCACCTCCTTTTCACTCGCAACCTGTTGCTCGCGTAAGACGAGGCGCGCCATTCGCTCGGACTCCAGTTTTATTGCGAGCTTGACGCGGTCCGCCGGGAGAGACTCGTAGTAGTAGGTCCAATCGACCCAGGTGGCCGCGTTGGTCTCCGCCCCGTTTTCCTCGAGCTTGCGGTCGAATGCTCCGGGCGCAAGGTTTTCCGTTTCGTTGAACATCAGGTGTTCGAACAGATGCGCCAGACCCGTCTTCCCGGCGCGCTCGTGCCGGGAGCCAACACGGAACCAGGTGTGATAGCTGACGATTGGAGCGCTTGCGTCGATGAGCACGAGCACCGAAAGCCCATTGCCGAGACGCCAGCGGTGTACCTCGTCCCCCCCGAATGCGTGCGAGCCCTCGTACGAGAGGCGTGCACTCTTGGGGAGGGCACCATTGGCCTCCTCAGCCCACGCTCGGCGCGCGGCATAGCGATCGCGCCCGCTCCCTCGCTGCGCTGCGGGCATGCCCGTAACTCCTTAGGACTCTGGGTCTCTCAGGACTTCTTCGGCTGAACGACGATTTCAACCCGCCGATTGGCCGCTCGTCCTTCCACAGAGTTGTTGTCCGAGATGGGACTGTCCGGCCCCTTGCCTTGGGCGGTGATGAGATCCTGCGGGATGCCCCGTTGAACGAGGTACTCGCGCACCGCGTTGGCACGGTTTTGCGACAGGGCCATGTTGTTGTCGCGCGTCCCCGTACTGTCGGTGAATCCGAGGACCACCATCGGCTGCTCTTTGCCGCGCAGCGCCTCGGCAATTTGGTCGAGCTTCGCCATGGCCCCCGCTTTGAGTTCCCACTTGCCGACCTGGAAAAGGACCTCGCCCTGCAGCGTGATGACCATGCCGCGGTCGTCGTCCTTGACGGCGGCGATCTTCGCGATGGTATCTCGCGCATCCTTCAGCTTGGCCTCTAGGTCGGCGAGCTTCTTCTGCTGTTCGGCGGCTTCTTGCTGCTTGCGTTGCAGGTCGGCCTGCGTCTGGCTGAGCGACTGCTGGGTTGCGCTGAGCTTGCCGCGCGTAGCCTGGAGCTGCGACGACATCGTCGCCTCGAGCTGCTGCTTTGCCTGATCGGCGTCCTGTTGCGCCTTCATGTAGGCGGCTTCAGCCTCCGCAATTTGCGCCTTGCGCTGGGCAATGACGGCGAGGTCCAGCGTGTTCGGATCCTCCGGGTCGCTCCCCCATGCTTGTTCGGCTTGCTGCAATGCCAAATCGGCAACGTGCACATCGGTGGGGTCGAGCTGCATGGCGATGCCGGTTTTGGCCTGCTGGAACTCGGAACGCGCGTCGACGAGCTGCTTGGGCGGGATACGTTCGCCGCCGCAGGCGACGAGCGCGGCGGCCGCCATGGTTCCCACAAGGAATCCGATCCGGGTGCTTGGGTTTCGCATCACTGTCCTCCCTTGGTCTTCTGCAGAGCTTCCTGTGCGCTCCGCGCCTCTGCTTGCTTTTGCTGAGCCTTTGCAAGACTGAGCGCGAGCTGCGCCTCCGCGCGCGCCACCGCGACCAGGCTCGAGGCCCGCCGGTTGTCCTGATTGATGAGTTCTTTGGATTTCTGCAGGTCCTCTTGGGCGAGTTGCAGATGAAGCTTCGCGTCGGGCACGCTAGGGGCGCCCCCGGCCTCGGCTTTGCCAACGTCGTTGTTGGCCTCGGCCCACTCGGTGTTGGGGGGCGGCAAGCTGGCGCCACAGGCTACCGTGCCGACGAGGAACAGCGTGACCACTGCGATCCGCATGGGGAAACTCTCCTTACAGACCCGAGGGTAAGTTCTTCAGGCCGCTTGTATCAAGTAGATCGAGACGAACCGCAGATGGGGCGGAGGACGCAGAGGGTCGTTGTGGGATTCTCTGCCCCCTTTAACTCCGTAACCTCTCCCGTCGTCTGCGACCCTCTGCCGGTTCGCTTCTAGTCCACTTTGAGGATGGCCAAGAAGGCTTGCTGCGGGATCTCGACCGTTCCCACCTGCTTCATCCGCCTCTTGCCCTCTTTCTGCTTCTCAAGGAGCTTGCGCTTGCGGCTGATGTCGCCGCCGTAGCATTTCGCCGTCACGTCCTTCCGCAGGGCTTTTACCGTTTCCCGGGCGATGATCTTGCCGCCGATGGCAGCCTGGATCGCCACCTCGTATTGCTGACGAGGGACGAACTCCTTCAGCTTCTCGGCAAGCGCCCGCCCGCGCGGGTAGGACTTGTCCTTGTGAACGATGATGGAGAGGGCATCCAGCGGTTCGCCATTGACCAGAATGTCGACCTTCACGAGGTCGTCCGCGCGGTAGCCGAGTAGCTCGTAGTCCATCGACGCGTAGCCGCGCGAGACGCTCTTGAGCTTGTCGTGAAAGTCGAACAGGACCTCGGCGAACGGGAGCTCGTAGGTCACAATCACGCGATCCGAGGACGCGTACTGCATGCCCTTCTGAACCCCGCGGCGCTCCTGGCAGAGCGCGAGGACCGCGCCAACGTGCTCGGCTGGCACGTGGACGGTCATCGTGACGATCGGCTCCTCGATGCGGGAGACTATCTGCGACGGCGGCAGGTCGGCCGGATTCTCGACCACGACGAGCGATTGGTCCGTTTTGTACACGTGATAGACGACGCTGGGGGCGGTCGTGATGAGGTCGAGGTCGAACTCGCGCTCGAGCCTCTCCTGGATGATTTCCATGTGAAGCAGGCCCAAGAAGCCGCATCGAAAACCGAAGCCGAGCGCCTCGCTCGTGTCCGGCTCGAAGGTGAACGCAGCGTCGTTGAGGTGCAGCTTTTCCATCGCGTCGCGGAGCTGCGGGTACTCCGCATTGTCGGTAGGATACACACCGGCAAAGACCATCGGCTTGACGTCCTTGAAGCCGGGCAGCGGCGCACTTGCGGGGCCGAGGTGGTGCGGGCCGCGGCCCGGCGCGTGGACGGCGTGCGATACGGTGTCGCCCAGCTTGACGTCGTGAACGCTCTTGATGTTCGCCGCGACGAAACCGACTTCGCCCGCACCGAGCTCCTCCACGGGTGCGGCAAATGGCTGAAAGACGCCCATCTCGGTCACCTCGGCGTCGGTGCTCGTCGCCAGAAATCGAATCTTGTCTCCCTTCTTGAGCAGGCCGTCGACGACGCGAACCATGACCACGGCCCCGCGGTAGCTGTCGTACCAAGAATCGAACAGCAGGGCGCGCAAGCGACCTCCGGCGTCCCCCTTCGGGGGCGGCACCTTGCGCACAATCTGCTCCAAGATGTCTCGCACCCCCATCCCCGTCTTTCCGCTCGCCGCGATCGCCTCCGAACAATCGAGCCCAACAACCTGCTCGATCTGCGATTTCGTCCGGTCCACGTCGGCGCTCGGCAAGTCGATCTTGTTGAGGACGGGCAGAATTTCCAACCCCTGCTCGACGGCCAAGTAGACATTCGCCAGCGTCTGCGCCTCGACACCTTGCGTCGAGTCGACCACCAGCACGGCCCCTTCGCACGCAGCCAGACTGCGCGAGACTTCGTAATTGAAGTCGACGTGCCCCGGAGTATCGATGAGATTCAGCTGGTAGTCCTTGCCATCCGATGCGCGAAACGATAGGCGAACCGTTTGCGCCTTGATGGTGATCCCACGCTCTCGCTCGATGTCCATCTTGTCGAGAAACTGAGCGCGCATCTCTCGCTCCGTGAGCGCCCCGGTGATCTCGAGAATGCGGTCCGCCAGCGTGGATTTTCCGTGATCGATGTGCGCGATGATCGAGAAATTGCGGATGGCGGACTGGTCGGTCGGCATAGGGCTAGTCCGCGAAGCGGAAGACTCGGACTACCATGCCTGGCGAAAGGATCAGCCCTTGCCGCCACCCGCGGCGCGCTCAAGCTTCGCCTCGACCGTCACCAGTCGGCGTTCTTCCTCGTGAGCCTGCTCGGGGGCTCCCCCAAGTGGGAGTTGACCCGGGAGCAGGTGGTCATACTGTCGGAGCACGAGGTCAATCCCTTCGCGGATGTAAACGGCAACGGGAACCTTGGTGCGTTCATGGAGCAGGCGCAGCCTCTCGCTCTGTTCCGGCGTCACGTAGATCGTGGTGGAGATCTTCTTGCGGGACATGGGGGCGCGTGGGTGGCAAAGAGGGGCGAGCGCGAGGTGAAGCTCCGTGATGCCGAGGACTTACGACGCAACGCAAAACGACCGCCGGTGCCCGCATCTCGCAAAGAAGTTGACGTGAATCCTTGGCGCGCGCATGCGCGAGAGGCGCCACCGTGAAGTTACACTACGTGAACATACGTGCTCCTTCAAGCGGGACTGGCGCGCGACTAGGGCGTCCGGCGTATAGAGCCGGAATCGCTGGTGAAATCTGCGCGAGGCGCGTATTGTCGCCGGGCATGCGTCCGTCGGGGATGTTGGTCGCCATGGGGTTTACAACATTTGCCGCGGCGGCAGGATGCGGTGGTGGGACGCCCGCGGCCGCGGGCGCGCAGGCCTACACGCGCGCCCGATCCGAAGTCATCGAGCACGAGAACTGCGACGTAGCGGGCAGCCACGTGGAAGCCGTTGACACCAACGGCGACGGCAAGGCGGATATCCGTCGCGTCTATGACGGATCGAAGCACGAGCTGTGCCGCGTCACCGACCTGAATCACGACGGCAAACCGGATCTGTACGAGTACTTCGATGACAGCGGCGCAATTCGTCGCCGCGAGTTCTGCTACGACGACACCGGCGTCGTGAACGCGGTCGAGTTGTATCGAGGGGGCAAGTTGGTGGAACGTGAGTACGATACGACGGGACAGCACAAGATCGACACGTGGGACTGGTTCGATCCGACCGCCCCGGTAGACGGAAAGACGGGGCGTCCAGCGCACCCGATTCGTCGAGAGCGCGATGCAAAAGGCCTTGGCGTCATCGACCAGTGGTGGACGTGGACGGGCGACAAGGTGAGCATCGCCTCGGATCGAAATGGGGACGGGAAACCGGATCCCGACACTGTCATCGTGCTTGGCGGGAGTGACGATGCCGGCGCAGCGCCTGGCACGACTGCTCCTGCCGCGACGCCTCCAACGACCGACGACGCGTCCACGCCACCCGCCGCGGGCGGGACCGACGGGGGCAAACCATGACGCTGTCTCGGTCGGTGCGCGCGCGCATTACCTGGCTGATTCCCGCTGCAGCCATCAGCGGCTTGGCGGCTTTTCTGGCCTGCGGCGGGGGCGCGGCCCCAAAATCCACGGCGCCGGGTGGCTCGCGCGACGCGCGGAGGTGGCCCGCCGACGATCGATCCATGTGCCAGACCTTCGTCCACTGGAAGAGCAATCCTCAGCTCGACGTGAGCGAGACAGTGGGGCCGGGAGCGCTCAAGCCGAATGTCCGTCGCGTATACAAGGTCATCGGCGACCGTGACGATCGGCACTCGGTGCTTGTCTGTCGCGAGATCGACACCAATCTCGATGGCATCAAGGACGTCGTGCGGACCTTCAACGAGAAGGGAGAGCCCCTGCACGAAGAGGCGGACACGAACTACGACGGAAAAATCGATGACTGGGTCAATTTCGCCGGTGGGCGGCTCGAAGAGGAGGACGTTGACACCACCCTCTCCACTGGCCGCCCGAACGTCTGGAAATTTTACGTCAACGGCGAACTGTCGCGAGTCAGGCGCAACACGCATTGTCCGAGTGGCAAAGCGGATACTTGGGAGATTTATTACAAGAATCGACTCGAGCGCGTCGGTAACGATGTCTCTTGCGATGGCCACGTCGACCGATGGGATCGTGACGCCCAACTCATGGCGCAGGAAGAGGCGCAGAGCGGCGTGGAGATCGTCGATGGCGGCAATTCGGGCACCGCACCGATGACGGTTGGAGCGAGTGGCGAGGTCGCCGACGGTGGCGGTCCGCGCGACGCGGGTAAGCCGAAAAAGCGATAGACGGGTAAGAGACGGTCTAGTGGGGGCCTGCGGCAACGTGCCCGTGCCCGTGCCCGTGCCCGTGCCCGAAACCGCCGGCGACCTACGTCCGTGTTTGCTGGTGTTTCGGGCACGGGCACGGGCACGGGCACGCGTACGGGAAGAAACACTGCCTCGCGAATTCGAGCCTCGCGTCCAGCTTCGCGTCCTCGCCCGGCCTCGTGCAAGGACGTTCGAGCCACGCCTCTTCCTCACTCAGCCTCGTGCAAGGACGTTCGAGCCACGCCTCTTCCTCGCTCAGCCTCGTGCAAGGACGTTCGAGCCACGCCTCTTCCTCACTCAGCCTCGTGCAAGGACGTTCGAGCCATGCCTCTTCCTCGCTCAGCTTTGTGCAAGGACGTTCGAGCCATGCCTCTTCCTCGCTCAGCTTT
>Ga0210409_10008400_pt1 | contig 10512 bp, 10 predicted proteins | sample IncBWH17MmetaG_FD_161649 | JGI IMG/M metagenome (GOLD analysis project Ga0210409, IMG submission 161649) | Forest soil microbial communities from Barre Woods Harvard Forest LTER site, Petersham, Massachusetts, United States - Inc-BW-H-17-M | ecosystem: Environmental > Terrestrial > Soil >...
CGCCAATTGTGACCATATATGGTCCAACAGGAATATCCAACCGAGGCCTAGTAATCTACTAAAGCACTAATAATAAACGACTTACAAGATTAGCAAGAATTCACATCTGGTGGCGCGGGAAGTGCACGGACTATAGCCACAATGGGCTCGGGGTATGCTTAGAGTCACTACACAAAAGAAGCGCAGCAAGGTCCTGCTCACCGTCGAAGGGCGTTTGGCTGGAGACTCCGTCTCCACGCTGGGGCAGTGCTGGCGCGAATTGCGCGCCGCTTCCCCGACCGAAAAGTTCAATGTCGATCTTTGCGGCGTCAGCTTCATAGACGCTGCCGGGAAGGCGCTGCTGAAGGAAATCTACCACCAGGGTGGACACCTGGTGGCGCAAGGATGCCTGAATCAAGCGACCGTCAAAGAAATCACCGATGAGGCCGAAGGGAGAAGCGGGATCGAGGGCAAGAAAGATCCCAAGCGCTCTCACATTATCTTTTACATAGCGCTTTTTAGCCTGCTCCTCACTCCTACGCTGACTCCCGGCCAGTCCCAGCGACAGCAAAGCCCGCTGCCCGCTGAGGCTCCTGTCGGCGTGATGCGCCTGACGCTCGACCAGGCTGTGGCTCTCGCGCTGAAGCAAAACACCACCGCGCAAATTGCTGTCCTAACTGCGGCGCAAAGCGAGCAAGACCAGAAGATCGCGTTGTCCGCACTGCTGCCCCAGGCGCAGCTTGGCATGACCGAACAATGGCAACGGATCAACCTGGTCGCGCAATTCGGCGGCACGCACATATTCCCGGGATTCCCTGGCCACATCGGACCGTACGCCACGTTTTCCGCGGGCCCTTCCTTCAGTGGACCCATTTTCGATCTCACGCTGTTCCGGCGCTACCAGGCGTCGCGCAACGCTACGAATGCCAGCAGGGCGGACAGCCTTTCCACCCGCGAGCAAGTCATTCTGTTGGTAGTGTCGCAATATATCGGGACGCTGCGCTCGATGGCGGACGTGCAGGCGTCGCAATCGCGTGTGGACTTGGCCCAGGCGCTCTACAACCAAGCCGCGGACCTGCAAAAGGAAGGGGTCGGCACGGGCATCGACACGCTGCGCGCCAACGTCGAACTGCAAAACGAAAATCAGCGGCTGCTGGAAGCGCAGGCTACGCGCGAAACCTCACTGTTTGGGTTGAGCCGCCTGCTGAATCTCGATCCCCGCCAGCAAATCGAACTGGGCGATTCGTTGAGTTTCTTTGACACGCCCCAACCGGACGTGGAAAGCAGCATCGAAGAAGGTTTGTCCGCGCGGCCGGAATGGAAGTCAATCCAGGAGCAAAGACGCGCCGCGGAAAACCAGAAGAAAGCGGCGTTCGCCGAGCGCCTGCCCTCCGTGCATTTCAGCGGAGACTGGGAGCAATTCGGCACTGACCCGTCCTCGGTGATCCCGACCTATACCTACGCGGGTACGGTCAGCGTTCCCCTGTTCACCGGCGGCCGCATCCGCGCTGAGACTGTTCGCGCGGACCTGGATATTCAGAAGTTGCGCCAACAGCAAGCCGATTTGCGGAATCAGATCGCGCTGGACGTGAAGACGGCGTTGATCAATCTGGATTCCGCGCGAAACCAGGTGCGTGTCGCCGATCTCGGCGTGCAGCTTTCCAGGGAAGAAGTCGACCAGGCCCGCGACCGCTTCAACGCCGGCGTGGCCAACAACATTGAGGTCATTCAGGCTCAGGACTCTTTGGCGCGCGCCAACGATAACCAGATCGCCGCGCTCTATCGCTTCAATCAAGCACGCGCCGACTTAGCGCGCTCCATCGGCCAGATGGAGAAGGTGTACGCGAGGTAAGACGAGGAGACGATGAGCGTTGAGATCGAAGTAGGGTTGGAGAATGCCGCGAGAGTCAAAGCGCCTCGGGAGGAGATTTTCCTGGAAGAGCCTCCGACGGGATTGAAAAACCCCCGGACGCAGCGTTTGCTCGCGGTTGGCGGGCTGGTGTTACTCGCCGTGGTGATTGGACTTTTCGTTTATTACCACAATCGCGAAACCACCGATGATGCGCAAGTCGACGGGCACATCACTCCCATCGCCTCAAAAATCTACGGCCGCGTTGCAGAAGTCTTGATCACGGACAATGAGCCGGTGAAAGCGGGCCAGGTCCTGGTAAAGATCGATCCGCGCGACTATCAGGCCAGCTTGGATCAAGCCAAGGCGGCGCTGGCGTTGGCAGAGAGCGAAGCAGCGTCCGCTGGAGTCGATATACCACGCACGCGCGAGAACGTCGCCAGCGGCACGTCCAGTGCGGATGCGCAATTGAATGGCGCGGCAGCGGACCTCGAACGCGCGCAAGTCACGTACGACCAGGCGCGTACCTCCGATCTCGCTTTCGCTCGGGCCAATATCGAGAAGAGCCGGGCCAATGCGGAGCTGGGGCAGGCGGACTTGGCGCGCTATAAGCCGCTGCTCGACAAGGGCGAGATTTCCAAGCAACAGTACGACGCCGCGAAAGCCAACGCCGACGCCACGGCCAGCGCTCTGAAGGCCGATGAGGAGAAACTGGCGCAGGCCCAGCGTGCGGTCGATATCGCGAAGGCGCAGTTGCTCGCGTCCGGCGCACGCGTGGAGCAGGCCAAAGCCAGTGTTTCCGCGGCGCACGCCGACGTGCGGCAGATCAGCATGCGTACCTCCGACGCGCAGGGGAAAATCGCCAAGGTACAGCAAGCGCGCGCCGCGCTGGAAGCGGCGGAACTGAATCTGGGATACACGGAAATCGTCGCGCCGGTGAACGGCGTCGCCACGCACAAGCAAGTCGAGCCCGGGCAGATCGTGCAACAAGGCCAGGGATTGCTGGTGGTCGTGCCACTGCAGGACGTTTGGGTCACTGCCAATTTCAAGGAAACGCAGCTTCGCAAGATGCGCCCGGGGCAAAAAGCCTACGTACATGTGGACACTTACGGAAAAACTTTCCTAGGCCATCTTGATTCCATTGCCGGAGCGACCGGCGCGGTGTTGAGTTTGCTACCTCCGGAAAACGCCACCGGAAATTTCGTCAAGGTTGTGCAACGCATTCCGGTGAAGATCGTGCTCGATCCGATTCCGCCGGAGAAAGCGATTTTGCGACCAGGGATGAATGTGGATGCGACCATCGTGACTCAGTGAGGCGATGAGCGCAGTGCAGGCGGAATAAAGTGAAGAGCTCGAGCGTATTAACGAGTAGGAGCGAGAACCAGAACCGCAGCCATGCTGAACAGGATCCTAGCCAGATTGCGAACGCCCGAAGGGAACATCAATCCCTGGGTGATCGCCGTTACCGTGACGCTGGCGACGTTCATGGAGGTTTTGGACACCTCCATCGCCAACGTGGCGCTGCCGCATATTGCCGGCAATTTGTCGGCGGGCGCGGACGAATCCACCTGGGTGCTGACGTCCTACCTGGTGTCCAACGCCATAGTGCTTCCGCTATCCGGCTGGCTCTCGTCCCTCATCGGGCGCAAGCGTTTTTACATGTCTTGCGTGGTGGTGTTCACGGTCAGCTCGTTTCTGTGCGGTTTGGCGCCGAGCCTGGGCGTGCTTGTGCTGTTCCGCGTTTTGCAGGGTGCCGGCGGCGGAGGGTTGCAGCCCAGCGAGCAGGCCATCTTGAACGACACGTTTTCGCTGGAGAAGCGCGGCATGGCTTTTGCGGTTTACGGAATCGCCGTGGTCGTGGCCCCAACGATTGGGCCATGGCTGGGCGGTTGGATCACCGACAACTTCTCCTGGCGCTGGATTTTTTACATCAACGTGCCGGTGGGGATCATCTCACTGTTGCTGACTTCCGTGCTGATCAGCGATCCGCCGTACATGAAACGCGCGAGCATCAAGAGCGGGTTCCGCATCGATTACATCGGCATCGGATTGATCAGTCTGGGCCTGGGCAGCATGCAAATCATTCTGGACAAGGGCCAGCGCGACGACTGGCTGTCGTCGGATTTCATCCGATTCTTCTTTGTGCTGATGATCATCGGCATCGTGGCCGGGATTTTTTGGGAGCTGCGGCAGAAGGAACCGGTCATCGATTTGCACATGTTGAAGAATCGGAACTTCACCATCGCCACCATCGCCATGTTTTTCCTTGGCTTTGTGATGTATGCCAGCACGGTGCTGATACCGCAATTCTTGCAGCAAATGATGGGCTATACGGCGGAGCTCGCGGGACTAGCGCTTTCGCCGGGTGGCGCGGTGATTATGTGCATGATGCCGGTCGTGGGCTTCCTGGTGTCGAGAGTAGACACCAGGTTGCTGATAGGGTTTGGTTGCATCGTCGTTGCTTCCTCTCTTTTCGTGATGGCCGGCTGGGATCTGCAACTGGATTACGGTCACGCGGTACGCGCGCGCATGTTGCAGGGCCTTGGCTTGGCATTTCTGTTTATTCCCATCAACGTCTCGGCGTTCGCGTACGTGCCGCGGGAAAAAACCAACATGGGTACCGGCATCATCAACCTGGCACGCAATATCGGAGCCAGCATGGGCATCGCCACGGTGACAACGATGTTGGAGCGACGCACGCAGGCGCATCAGATGCGCTTGGCCGATCACGTGAACATCTTCAGCGCGGCGTACCAGAACATGCTGCATGGCACGCAAGTAAAGCTGGTTGCGGCGGGCTCCAGCGTGGCGCATGCCACGACACAGGCACAGCAAATGATTTATGGCACGTTACAGCGGCAGGCGGCCATGCTGGCCTTTATCGACGATTTCAAGATGCTGGGCGTCATATTCTTCGCGATGCTCCCGGTGCTTTTGCTGTTGAAGAAGCCCAGCAAGCAAGCTGGCAGCGCGCCGGTGCATTGAATCGTCGATGCGGAATGTGCGTCTAATTGGTTTTGAATTAAATGGGGGGACGAAATGGCAACGCAAGTGGCAGTAGGATTGCAATTCAATGAAGAAAAGCTGATCCGCGCCAGCCAACGTGGCGATTCCCAAGCGGTGGAGACGCTATTCCGGCGCTATCACCGCCCGCTGTTTCAGACCGCGCTACGCGTGCTCGGCAACGCCGAGGACGCGGAAGACGCCTTGCAGGACGGTTTGCTCTCCGCATACCGCAACCTGAAGCGCTTTGAAGGCCGCTCGCAATTCTCCACCTGGCTGACGCGAATCGTGATCAATGCGGCGTTGATGCGCCGGCGCAGCGCCAAGGCACGGCCGGCCGTTTCGCTGGACGAGGCGCCCCGCGAGGACGAATTGCCCGCTACCGAACGCTTCGCCGCTGATGGACCGAATCCCGAGCAAGTGTTTGCGGGAACGGAGCTGCGTGAAATGATCAGCGAGAATCTGGACGAGCTCTCGCCGCTGCTGCGCACCGCGTTTGTGCTTCGCGAAATGGAAGGCTATTCCACCGGCGAAGCCGCGAAGAAGCTCGGCGTGACGGAAAACACGCTGAAGGCCCGCCTGTGGCGCGCACGGCACCAGCTTGCGGGTCGCCTGGGCCGCCGCTTGCGCCGCATCAGCGATGATGTCACCGGCCGCAACGGCGGCATGATGGGCGAAGAAGCCTGCAGCTACTGCTGAAGTAGCGAGGCAGCGAAACAAGGAAGCAACGAGAGGCTGGCGCATGCGCCGGCCTCTTGGATTTTTCAGAGCCGGCTGCGCGCGCCCGGATACAAGCCCAGGATACGGACTTCGCGAGTGACTTGGCGTAAATCGGTCACGGCGTCCTCGAGGCCCGAGGCAGGCGCTTCCAAATCGACAAAAAATTGATACTCCCACGGCTGGCCATGGATGGGCCGGCTCTCGATCTTGAGCAGGTTGACGCGATGACGAGCCAAAGGTTCGAGTGCTGCAAGGAGGGAGCCTGGGCGGTGCGCCAGACGCATAGCGATGGTCATCTTCATGACGTGCGATCCCGATGCGTCTAAGACCGTTTTGAGCGCAAGACTCCGAGTGGATTCCTTCACCGGTTGGAGCAGCACAAAGCGCGTAAAGTTTTCGGCGTCGTCCTGAATTCTCTCGGCAATGATCTCGCCGCGATAGCGAACGGCGGCGCGTTTTCCGGCAATCGCGGCATGAGTTTTGTCTCCGCGCGCCAGGGCCTCGCGCACGCTTCCGGCGGTATCCCCGGCAGGGATTCGCTGAATGTGCGGATGCTGGCTGAAGAATCGCTCGCATTGCGCCAGAGCCATGGGGTGCGACGAAATCGAGCGAATGTCGCCGAGGGAAGCGCCCGAGCAGGCAATCAGGTTCATCTCGATAGGCAGAATGGTCTCCGCGGTAATAGTGAGTGCGCTTTCCAACAGCAAATCGTAAACGCGCACGACCGAGCCGGCCAGGGAGTTCTCTACCGGAACAAGCAGGGCATCCGCAGCGCCTTCGGGGATGGCGCGAAACGTAGAGTCAAACGTGGGGCGGGGCACGGTGATAATTTCTTCGCCCAGCAACTGCACGGCGGCCGCTTCGCTGAAGGCGCCGGCTTCGCCCTGAAACGCGACTCGAGTTTTTTCGGCGTGCAAGGAACGCTCCGTTCTTGTTTCTTGGCTGCGCCGGCCCCCTACGTTTCCACGCTTGCCTGTGCGGCCTCCGGATTTTGACTGCGGGCGGCCATCAAGTATGATTCGCGCAGCTTCCGGAAACAAAGTGGAATTTACGGAGCGAGGCGCGGAGAGACGCAATGGGCCATGTCGATAGAAATCTCGTGCCGGGAGAGACGCTGTTATATCGAACCCGCCATCACTGGCTGGTGCTGCTCGGTCCGGTATTCGCCGGCTTGTTGCTTGTGGTACCGGGCATCGCGCTGTTGGTGGAAGCCGTTGCCACGCACGACTCCGCAGGGCTGGTGGTGGGCAGCGCCACGGTCAGTCCGCAAACGATGGCCATAGCCGGAGCGATTCTGGTGGCTGCGGCCGTCATTACGTTTATTTATGGAGTGGCCAAGCGCAATGCCACGGAGATGGCGGTCACCAACCGGCGCGTGCTGATCAAGACCGGCATTGCCAGCCGCCGCACGTTGGACTTGATGCTTTCGCGCGTTGGAAGCATCGGCGTGGAAGAAAGCGCTTTGGGCAGAATGCTTGGATACGGTTCGGTGATTGTGCGGGGCACGGGCGGCACGCCGGAGCTGTTCCTGAAGATCGCGCACCCGCAGGAGTTTCGGCGCGCCGTGCAGGAGCAGATCGGCGCGCCGCAAGCTCCTCCCGCGCAGCCTTGATCGGCAAATCGTGCCATTGAATTCCGGGCAGGCAGCGGCGGTATACTATGCCGATGGAACCGAAAAGAGCCGGAGCAATCAGGCCCGCACCCGATGAGTACGCCTCCTCCTACGAAACCTATATCTCCAAGGTCAAAGGCAACGACATTGTGGGCATCCTCGAAGCCCAGCGGCTGCAAATGGCGCAGCTATTTGCCGCGCGTAGCGAACGCGATGGCAATTTCCGCTACGCCCCGGACAAGTGGACGGTGAAGCAGGTGCTGGGTCACGTAAACGATACCGAGCGCATTTTCACGTACCGCGCCTTGCGGATTGCGCGTGGCGACCAGACCCCGCTTTCCGGCTTCGAGCAGGACGATTACGTGCGCGGCGGAAACTTCGCGGAGCGCACGCTGGCGGGCTTGGCCGAGGAGTTCGCGTTGGTGCGCGCGGCCACCATCGCGTTCTTCAAGTCGCTGCAGAAAGAAGCCTGGCAGCGGCGCGGCGTGGCCAACAAGAACGAGGTCAGCGTCCGCGCGCTGGCGTTCATTGTGGCCGGGCACGAATTGCATCACCGGATGATTCTGGAGGAGCGCTACTTCCCGGCGATTCCTCGCGCGTGAATCCCTGGCTGGCGCTGGATCAGAATGCGCGTGCGATCCACATACCGGCCATGCAGCGGCAGATCGCCGCGATGTTTTATGCGCGTTGCCGCGTTGCATCTGGCAACCACAACCGTTTTCTCTTCCCCTGAAGGTCCAGCCGGCCAGACAGCGTGGCGGCGCGGCGGCTTCCTGGATGGATGCAGGAGGCAATAGAACAGCGTGACTGCCGTGGCGATCAGCATTGCGGCGAAGAGCAAACCTGCGGACTGCGCCGCGACCGGATTCTCGAATTCCTGCTCGATCAGATAGGTGCCCAGCGCGAGCAGCGAGAACGCCAGACTGAACCCGATTCCCGCGAAGGTGTTAAGAAAGTGGCCGCGGGCCGATAGCGATCGTCGCGAGCCGGGCCCCGAAGCAAAACCGAAGAGATAGCCGTGCACCGTCTACTCCTCGCGGGCGGCGGCCTTCGGTGCTTCTTCCAGGCGGAGAAAGTCCAGATAGGCGAGCACCGGCGACGTGTATTTCTTTTTCATTGGCGCGCCGCACGAGCACCGGGGATTCTTGCCTTCCTCGCGGGCACTGCTCTCGACCAGCAGTTCGCATCCGCAAGCCGGATTGGTGCAATGCCAGCAGTCTTCTGCTTTCATGCGCATAGTGGGCTCCTTGCTGCGCGGGGTTAGCCTGCGCTCCGTCGAAGGGTCTGTACTATACGCTATTAGTAAATACAAATACAAGTATACTTTATGTTCGAAAGCGAACGCTCGGAGGACCCTGGCAGAGGCGCGGTTACAGGAGCGGCTCGCTCCAGTTTTCCAGCGTTTCCTTGACCTTGTGTAGGAATTGATGGGCGATGGCGCCATCGACCACGCGGTGGTCGTAGCTCAGCGTGACATAGCACATGGAGCGGATGGCGATGGAGTCGTTGATGACCACCGGGCGCTTTTCAATGGCGCCGAGGCCGAGGATGCCGACGTTGGGCTGGCTGATTACCGGCAAGCCGAAGAGGCCCCCGAAAACGCCGGGATTGGTGATGGAGAAAGTGCCTTCCTGAACCTCTTCGGGCTTCAGCTTCTTGGTGCGCGCACGCTCGGCCAGATCGTTCAGGTTGCGCTGGATGCCGAGGAGGTTTTTCTCGTCGGCATTCTTGATGACCGGAACGATCAAGCCCCATTCGAGGGCTACAGCGATGCCGATATTGATTTCCTTGTGCAGAACGACGTTCGTACCGTCGAGCGAGGCGTTCATGGTGGGGAAGGCGCGCAGGCCGGCGACGGCGGCCTTAATGAAGAAGGGCATGAAGGTCAGCTTGGTTTCGTAGCGCTTCTCGAATTCATCCTTGGCCTTGGCGCGCAACGAGGCGACCTTGGTCATGTCGACTTCGTCGACGGAATAGACGTGCGGGGAGACGTGCTTGGAGGCAATCATGTGCTCGGCGATGCGCTGACGCATGATGCTCATGGGCTGCACTTCGTAGTTGCCGAAGTACATCTTTTCGCGCGCCACGGCGGACTCGAAGGCTACGCGCGCCTGGCCGCCGGAGGTAGCGGGCGGCGGTGGGGGCGGGGCAGCGGCGCGTTGCGTAGCCAGAGCAGCAGATGGAGAGGCCGCTGCGGGGGGCTGGACAACTTCGGCTGACGGCTGGGTGCCGCCGGCGAGATACGCCTCGATGTCTTGCTTGCTGATGCGGCCGCCCGCGCCGGTGCCGGGAACAGCGGCGAGATCGATGCCGCTTTCCTTGGCCATGCGGCGGACGAGCGGCGAGCTGTGGATGCGCTCTCCGGCCGGGCGCGCGGGCGCAGGACCTGGTCCTGAGGCGGCAGCGCGAGCAGGCGCGGGGGCGGCAGGCCTGGGGGCTTGCGCTGGCGGCACAATCTGCGGCTGGGCGGCGGCAGGCGCGGGAGCGGCCGCCTTCGGTGCCGGTGACGGAACGGGAGCCGCTGCCTTGGCGGTGCCGTCGCCTGCAGCGTCAATCACGCCGACCACGGTCTGAATTGGCACGGTCTTGCCTTCGCCGACCTTAATCTCTTTCAGCACGCCGGCGGAAGGCGAGGGGATTTCCGCATCGACTTTGTCGGTCGAAATCTCAAAGAGCGGCTCGTCGCGCTCGACTTTGTCGCCGGGCTTCTTGAGCCATTTGGTAATGGTGCCTTCAAAAATGCTTTCGCCCATTTGGGGCATTACGATGTCAACTGCCATTTGCGTTCTCCTCTAGAGCCTAATACCGAGCCAGCTCCTTTGCGGCGGTGAAAATCTTTTTCGCGTTCGGAAGAAAATAGTCTTCTAATGTCGGCGCATACGGCACGGGCGTGTCGAGCGAAGTGACGCGCATAAGCGGGCCATCGAGATCGCCGAAAGCCTTTTCACAGAGAATGGCGGCGATTTCGCCGGCGATTCCGCCGGTCTTGGTGTCTTCGTGGACGACCAGGACCTTGTTGGTCTTTTTCACCGACTGCAGAATCGTTTCCTCGTCGAGCGGAAGCAGCGTGCGCAGGTCGATCACCTCGGCTTCGATGCCTTCTTTCGCCAGGGCTTCCGCGGCTTCGAGCGAGGTGTGCATCATCGCCGCGTAGGAAAGAATGGTGAGGTGGCGGCCTTCGCGGCGCACTGCGGCCTTGCCGATGGGCACGGTGTAATCCTCCGCGGGCAGCTCTTCCTTGATGCGGCGGTAGAGGAACTTGTGTTCGAAGAAGAGCACGGGATTATTATCGCGCACCGCGGCCTTCAGTAAACCCTTGGCGTCGTACGGCGTGGACGGATAGATGACC
>Ga0210409_10008402_pt1 | contig 10511 bp, 8 predicted proteins | sample IncBWH17MmetaG_FD_161649 | JGI IMG/M metagenome (GOLD analysis project Ga0210409, IMG submission 161649) | Forest soil microbial communities from Barre Woods Harvard Forest LTER site, Petersham, Massachusetts, United States - Inc-BW-H-17-M | ecosystem: Environmental > Terrestrial > Soil >...
CTTTCACCACGGCCCCCTTGGGTCTTTACCGCGTTTTGGCGGCCACTAATCCGGGCGCCACATCCTGGATTACCTTGACCAATAACCTGCCCGGCAACTCGAACGGTGTTGGCCTGTCCACCGCATCCGATCCGGCCGGCCTCCGAAACCAACCGCACCGCTTCTACCGCGTCCAGACCCCGCCGTAACCAGCGAGGCACGGATTTCACGAATTAAACACGAACTAACAAGATGTTTTGACCGCCGAGAGCGCAAAAATCACAAAAGGAGAGTCGCAATTTAAACCGCGAAACGCGCCAAATACGCGAAACGAAAATGAATTACACTTCGGACAAGCTTCACTTTAATTGCTAAGGCCATTCGGAGGGGAAACGACCCCAAGCGGCTTGTTGGTTCGCCACGGTAAGGAGATAGCGCCGAGAAAGAGGGCGTCCAAAAATGGGCTTAAGGTGTCCAATTCACAGACTGTCCTCCAACGGGACCTGCCTTATGCTGCACCTGCCGTTCTTGGGAAGGAGTGTCGCTACAGGAGAACAGTTTACATCTAAACCAAAGCCCCATTGCATCGGAAGAGCCTCTCCATTTAGACCCGGCATTCAAGGTGCTAGGGCCAAATGGCATTAATAATTATGACCAGAGAGCGGCAGATTGTCAAGCGCCGGGTCGACCATCTACAACTCAGCTTCGGTACCCTCCAACACGCCTTACATTCATTCCACGGGATTTGGTCCTGCACCGTTAAGCGGAGCAGCTATGTTTCCCGAACAGTCAAGGTGATGGGCACGAATCAGCCATTAATCAATGTCGCTTTCGGGCCGTCAACAGAATCCAAATGAACGGCAATGGATTGGCCGCGGATAGTTTCAATTCCTTATCGGAGTGATGTACGCTCCCGAGGCGAATCTCACGCTCAATGGTGGGGGCAATAATAACGGGCTTATTGGCGCCAGTATGACCAAAAGCATCACAATGAACGGGCTCTACAATTTTCATTTTGATGAAGATTTGCTCTCCCTCGGCCCAAGTCGAGCGTACATCGTTACTTTCCTGGAAGGAGCTTTAGGACTGCGGCCCTGTTCCTGTGGGTTTCTTTTGTCAGGCGAGGTCTGTCCATGCGCCCGGTTTTCCGGCCCTCCGCCGCTGCCTAATGTTGGCATTCAGTATGCTTGAATCAATGCGGAAATGATGAGCGGGCGGTCTTACCTCCGGCTTGGATCTGCAAAATCCAAGCCGTTTTTTTTGTCTTAATCGTAATCGTGCTCGTAATCGTAATCGCTGGGTTTTTCAGCAGCGAAGAAAGGGGAGATTACGATTACGATTACGATTACGATTAAGAAGGGAATAAGGCCGGAACGCGCACGCAGGGCGGACTCACGTGGGCCTTCAGCGCCAGGCGTACGCCTGCAGCATCACCAAAAAACCGATCAGGATTGCCAGGGCCAGGCTGTGCCAAAAGACGGCGCGCAGGACGGTGCCGGCGTCGGGGCTTTGGGGATGTCCACCCGTGGCGACGCTGGCCACGACGATGCTCTGCGCATCGATCATCTTGCCCATCACGCCGCCGGAACTATTGGCTGAGGCCATTAAGACAGGCGAGAGCTGCAGCCGTTGAGCCGTGACTTGCTGCAGATTGCCAAATAAGACATTGGAAGAAGTGTCGCTTCCGGTGAGCGCGACGCCGAGCCAGCCAATCAGCGGCGAGAAAAAGGGGAAAAACCAGCCACTCGACGCCAGAGCGAGGCCCAGCGTGGTGTCTGTTCCACTGTAACGCGTAGTGAAGCCGACGGCGAGCATCAGGGCTATCGTGAGCAAGGAAATGCGCACGCTCGACAATGTTCGGCAGTAAAGACCCAACAGGCGAGCGGGACCGAATCCGAGGCAGAAGCCTGCGCTGATCCCGGCCAGCAGCAACGCGGTGCCCGTGGCTGAAAGCGCGTTGAACGCGAAGATAGCGTGCTCAGCCGTTGGAGTTGGAACGATGGGCGGCATGCGCAGGACCTGGTCGTTCAGCCACGGCACCGCAATGTTGGGGGCAAATCCGAGATTGAGGAACTTCTTCACGCCGGGCAAACCCCAAACGAAGACAAACACCGAAAGGAGAATCCAAGGCAGCCAGGCCTTCCACGGGCTTGGCAGAACACCGGCGGGTGTAGAGGCCGTTTCGGGTTGCGCGGCGGCAATGGAAGTGGGGGACGGAGCCGGTTGGTGTGCGTTGGTTGCGCCGCTCGCGCCAGCAGTCATGAAAGTCCCCACGGACTTTATTCTCCGCAGAGCACCAGAACGGGAACGGGCCGCTCGAAAGCGCCCCGAACCGGCAGCCTGGAAAGGCTGCCCTACACCTTCCGCTTCGGGTGCGGGTCTCCAGAACATCATCAAGAGTAATAACGACCCCATCGACACAACGGCGCTGACAATCCCCACCAGCCAAGGTCCGTGAAGATTGCTCACCAGAAACTGAGTCGCTCCGAACGACAGCCCGGTGACCAGGCACGCCGGCCAGACGCCGAGCATGCCGCGCCAGCCGCATTGGGCGGCCACCAGCCAGAAAGGAACGATGATCGACATCAATCCGAGCTGACGCCCGACCATCGCGCTGAGCGCCTGCAAATCCAAGCCGGTTACTTTGGCCAGGGTCAGCAACGGCGTTCCGAGCGCGCCGAAGGCGACTGGAGCAGTGTTGCCGATGAGGGCCAGCTTGGCCGCCTCCAAAGGATGGAACCCCAGCCCGATCATGAGCGCCGCGGTGATTGCCACGGGCGCGCCAAACCCGGCCGCGCCCTCAATGAAAGCCCCGAAACAGAAGGCCACCAGAAGCGCCTGGATACGGCGGTCGCCAGAAAGCCCGGCTACCTGACCTTGCAGAACAGTGAACTGACCCGTCTCGACTGAAAGTTGATACACAAAAATCGCGTTGAGGACAATCCAGCCGATTGGAAAGAGTCCAAAAGCTCCACCATAGGCCGCCGACATGAGGGCGAAGGTAACCGGCATGTGATAAACAAACACAGCGATGGCGCCGGCAACCAGCAAGCCGGCCAGGGCGGCCCGGTGCGCCCGCACGTGCCAAAAAGCCAGCAAGCCCAACAGCGTGGCCACCGGAAGCGTGGCGACAAGAGCGGACAACCCAACGTTGCCCAGCGGCGTGTAGTCTTGAGACCAGGTCATGAGAGGCGAAGCTGCCGCGTTTAGCTGCTCGAAGGGCCGTAGGCGTCGCGGAGCACTTGCATCGTGTGGCGAACGGCCACAGGCGATCCCAGCTTCGCCAAGTGCAGACGGATTTGACTCAGGCAGCCAACATTGCCTGAAGCCACAGTTTGAACGTTTGCCGCAAGAATTGCGCGCGCTTTTTTCAGTCCAAGCGAGCCGGCAATTTCAGGTTGATCGAGGTTGTAGGTACCCGCACTGCCACAGCAAATGTGCTGAGAGGGCAACTCGACCAATTCTACACCCGGGATAGCACGCAGGAGTTGGCGCGGTTCGAGCGAGACATTCTGTGCATGGACAAGATGGCAGGCATCCTGATAGGCAATCCTGCTCAGCTCGACTGGACCGGGCAAAGGCCGCAAGCCCAGGCGCGCCAGAAAGAAGCTCACGTCCATCACGCGCTTGCGGAAAGTGTCGGCGCGTTTTTCATCAGCCGTGCCGCGCAAGACCAGGTGGTACTCGTGCATCGTCGAGCCGCAGCCGGCTGCATTGGTAAGGATCGCGTCCAAGTCATCGGGAAAGGTGGCGATATTTTGCCGGGCAAAGCTCTGCGTCGCGGGCAAATCTCCGGTGTGCCAGCCCAGGCCCCCGCAGCACACCTGCTCTGCCGGAATCACCACCTCGACTCCATTGCGCGTGAGCACGTCGATGGTTGCGGTATTGATGTCGGGGTCGAGCACTTGTTGCACGCAGCCGGTGAGCAAACCAACGCGTGCCCGGCGCTGTCCCTGCGCCGGGCTCAGTGCCGGCCAATTCTGGTGTGGCGGCAAATCCGCGGGAAGCAAATCCAGCATTGGCCGTAGCGTCCGCGGCATAAACGCGGAAAAGCGTTTGGCGGCTTTGCCAATTCTGGCGGCAAAACGAAACCGCCGTGGGAACGGCAACACCTGCTTCAGGAGCGCATGGCGCAATCTTTGAGTTCCAGACCAGGGCAACTTCGCTCGTGCCAACGCCCGGAACGGGTTGATCAGATCTCGATACTGAACTCCGCTGGGACACGCCGGTTCGCAGGCCAGGCAACCCAGGCAACGATCCACGTGCGGCTGCGCGGCTTCCCAGGGCAGGCTTCCTTCGAGCACGCGTTTCATGAGAACGATGCGCCCGCGCGGCGTATCCATCTCCTGCCCCAGCTCTTCGTAAGTGGGACAAGCCGCCAGGCAAAACCCGCAATGCACGCATGCCTGCACCGCGCCGGTCATGGCGGCACCGAACGGGCCGAGCTTTTCGGTTTGGATGGAGTGCAGCATTAAGCGGGTTGCAGGTTGCAGGTTGAAAGTTGCAGGTTAGCCGTGTTCACCGGCATTGTCTTTTTGGAATCATTCATCCAGGCCCGGGAAACGGCTCAGGGGATCCAGCGCATGTTTAACCGCATGCGCGCACTCGGATCTAGTCTGAACGCCGCACCAGAGCGGGCTCTCTCCACGCAGGGTGACACCGGATAACGAAAGACCTCGAAGCACTTGGTTCAATGAGGCGGCCTGATCCGTTGAGGCGAGGGAGACGAATGCCATATTGCCTCCGCTGCTGACGTGGATACGGACGTCCTCCATCGATTGGAGAGCCTGATGCAAAGCCGCCAGGCTTGTCGGCGTTACAGCGATTTTGACCAGCGGTCCTTCGGCATAGGCCCACTGAAACTCTCGAAGTTGGGACCAAACTCTTTCCGCCTCCGCTTCGTTCAGCTTTTGGCCGGGCCATCGCCCGAGAATTTCTTTAGCCATTTCCCGCAGAGCGTCAGCCGGGCCTGCCAGGCGCAGCAACAAATCCAAGCCGCCGGGCGGAATGTCGAGCGCCTCCGCCTCCCAGCGAGCTCGCGCGGCTTCCACCAGGATTCGCGCGGCGGATTCAATATCCCCGGCGGAGATCTTGAGCGTGAGCCTGGATGCGGGCATGGGAAACACTTTGAAAGTCAGCGAAGCCAAAACGCCGAATCTGCCCAGGCTGCCGACGAAGAACTTGGGCAAATCGAAGCCTGCGGCGTTTTTAACGACTTTGCCTCCCATGCGCAAGGCGCGGCCCAGCCCGTCGACAAATTGAACGCCCAGGATGAAATCCCGCAGGCCGCCGAAGCGCAAGCGTCCGGGACCGCTCAGCCCGGCGGCGACCGTGCCGCCCAGCGTCGCTCCGGCGTTCTCTAGCATCGAGTCAAAGGGAAGGTACTGGCCGCGGCCCGCGAGCGTGTCGGCCACTTCCCGCAGCGGTGTGCCCGCCAGGGCAGTGAACGTGAATTCACTGGGCTCATACTCGACAATGCCTCGAAGACCCAAGGTCGAGACCTTGGTCGCATTCACCTGCGACAAGCGCGGCTTCGTGCCCGCACCTAGAGGAAGAACCTTTTCAAAAGATCGCACCACTTCAGTCAGTTCGGACACTGAACCAGGAGTCGGCAAAGCGTTCATTCGCGGGAGAGCAGGCCGGCTTTTTCAAGCGGGTGCAGTCCGCGCTGTTGCAGAGCCGGTGCTGCTCCCCCTGGGAACATCTTGCCGGGATTGGCGATGCCAAGCGGATCGAAGGCGGCGCGCAGTCTTTGCAGACAGTCGATCTCATCGGGGTTGAACATTTCCGCAAGAAACTGGCGTTTCTCGACCCCAATGCCATGCTCGCCGGTGATCGAGCCGCCCATTTCGATGCACATTCGCAGAATCCGGCCGGCCAGAGCCTCGGCGCGTTCCAGGGCGCCCGGTTCGCGGCCGTCGAATAGGATGAGCGGATGCAGGTTGCCGTCACCGGCATGGAACACATTGGCGCAGCGCAAGCCCGCCTGGCGGGACATCTCGCCGACCCTGCGCAGGGCCTCACCCAGGCGGCGGCGCGGCACGACACCGTCCTGAACGATGAAGTCCGGTGACAAACGACCAACCGCGCTGAAAGCGTTCTTGCGGCCTTTCCAGATCGCCAACCGCTCGCTGGGATCATGCGCCACCCGAACATCAATGGCGCTGCTTCCAGCCAGGATTGCCTCCAGACGCACTCGGTCGATGGCCACCGCTTCGAGCGGACCCTCCAACTCGACGATCAACACGGCTTCACAACCAGGCGGATATTCCGCGTGCACCGACGCCCTGGCCGCCTCGAGCGCCAGCGCGTCCATAATTTCTAGCGCACCGGGAAGCAAGCCGCTGGCGATAATTGCCGATACGGCGTCGCCCGCCTGCTCCAGCGAGCGGTACCCGGCCAGGACGGTGTGGAAACATTCGGGGCGCGGCAAGAGCTGCAGCGTAATCTCGAGCGCGATGCCGAAAAGGCCCTCGTTGCCCGTGAACAAGCCGCACCAATCTGGCCCGGCGTTTTCACGGCTCAGGCCGCCCCACTCGACCACTTCCCCGGTAGCCAGAACCGCGCGCAAGCCGAGAACATGGTTCGAAGTCATGCCATATTTCAGGCAATGCGCGCCGCCCGAATTGAAGGCGACGTTGCCGCCGATGGTGCAAATCGACTGGCTCGACGGATCGGGCGAATAATGCAACCCATGCTCGGCGGCGGCGAGCGAGACCTGAGTATTGATGACGCCGGGTTCGACGATCGCCAGCCGCAACGCCGGATCCAATCGCAAGATCCTGTTCATACGATTCAGAGCAATCACGATTCCGCCCGGCACCGGCAGCGAGCCTCCGGATAAACTGGTGCCACTGCCGCGCGCGACAAACGGCAATTTCTCCTCGTGGCAGAACCTTACCAGGGCGATGACTTCGTTCGCGGTTTCCGGGATTGCCACCGCCAAGGGGCTGCTTCGAAAAGCTGTCAATGCGTCGCTTTCGTACGCGGCGAGTTCCTCGGGCTGGATCAAAAGCCTTTCGGGCGGTAGCAATGAACTCAGACGTTGGAGCTTTTCCGACGACATGGCAGAAAGTCAACGGAGGATCTCCCGCAACGCCGTCAGCACCAGGTCCACGTTGCGCACGGTAGCGCCGTGGCCCATCAGGCCAATGCGCCAGGCCTTTCCGGCCATTGGACCCAGGCCGCCGCCGATCTCGATTCCGTACTCGCCGAGCAGGCGCCGTCGCACCGTCGCATCGTCTGCGCCCGCTGGAATCCGCACGCAATTAAGCGTGTGCAAGGAGTTCTTCGGGATGTACTGTAGGCCCATGGCCTCCAACCCGGCACGGAGACGTTGATGCATTTGCGCATGCCGCGCGATGCGATTCTCCAGTCCTTCCTCCAGGACGATGGCCAAGGCTTCGTGCAAGGCGTACGTCATGTTCACCGGCGCGGTGTGGTGATACACCCGGGTGCCGTCCCCTTCGAGGTAGTACTTGCGGAGCATTGAGACATCCAAATACCACGACTGTGGTTTCTTCTTGCGCGCATCCATCCGGGCGAGAGCGCGCGCGCCGAAACTGACGGGGGCGAGGCCGGGCGGGCAACTCAGGCATTTCTGAGTGCCGCTGTAAATGGCGTCGATACCCCAATCATCCACCCGCAAGTCATGACCGCCCAGGCTAGTCACCGCATCCACGATCAGCAGAGCGCGATGGCTGTGGACCAACTCGGCCAGGCCGGTCAGAGGTTGATGCGCCCCTGTGCTCGTTTCGGCGTGAACAATTCCTACAAGGGTAGCTTTCGGATATTGCTCCAGGGCTTTGGCAATCTGTTCGAGCGGGAACACCTCTCCCCAAGTTGCTTCCACCGTGCGCACAGTAGCGTCGCAGCGTTCCATGACATCCTTCATTCGTCCGCCAAAAACGCCATTCACGCAGACAATCACCTCATCATCCGGCTCGATTAGGTTCACCGCCATGCATTCCATTCCGGCCATGCCCGTCCCGCTGACGGGAAATGTGAGGGCGTTTTTTGTTCGGAACACCTCCCGCAGCATTTGGCAGGTCTCGTCCATAATGCCCAGATATTGCGGGTCAAGGTGGCCGAGTGGCGGCGCACCAAGAGCGCGCAACACGCGTTGAGGAACTGGGCTGGGCCCGGGACCGAGCAGGATACGTTCAGCGGGAAAAGCGGTTGGTTTCATGTGTGAGGCAAAGTCGTTGTCAGGCACAGACGCGATTTTGTCAATAGTTTTGACCGCGGCCAAAGAGGCTCTTGCCAATCGGGCCGGGTGCTTAAACCGAGTCACGTGCCCATTTTCCTCTTCCTTTCAATTGTAATCGTAATCTTAATTTCTTTCTGTTTTCAGTCCCTGGAACGAGGGCAAATTACGTTCTAATTGCAATCGCGAAAAACCTGTTGCTCTCTCCCGTCTGAGCCACGCGGGGCTAAAAAGCCCCGCTAACCGGCAGCCTGCAAAGGCTGCCCTACGGCCTTCGGGCGTGAACGGCGCGCTCCAGTGGTTGCGATCCGTCGCTTCCTTACGTCGGCGGCTGCGATGGCCTTTCTACACTGACTTTTGCCAGCAGCATGCGGGTGGGTTCATTGGTCGTCATTTTCAGCCCCTCGTTTAAGCTCACCCAGCGAAAGTCACGGGCCTCGTCGTTCAGCTTCACGACCTGTTCTCCGGCGCAGCGGCAGGTGTAGTTGAGTAGAATGAAATGCGCATCGCGATAGAACTCCTTCGAGTGGATGCAATCCTGGACCATTACAAATTCGATAGCGCCAACGTCCAAATTGGTCTCTTCCTTGATTTCCCGGCGCAACGCCTCTTCCGAAGGCTCGCCCCATTTGATCTTGCCGCCGGGAATTCCCCATAGGTCGGACCATTTGTGGGTGCGTACCAGCAATACTTGTCCCTGCGAGTCAAAAATCAAAGCGCCGACGGTCACGGTCGGAGCGTGATCCCCTTCGAATTTGTGAGCCACAGGTTTTAAGAAGAAATCCTGACGGTCGAGCGTTTCGCGCAACTCGCCCAGGTGCTCGACAATCAAGTCCGGTTTGGCCAAACGAAGTTGTTGAAGAGTGTTATAACCTGTGAGCACCGCGCAGGAGTGAATGCCACCGTGTTTGCCCGTCTCGATATCGTGCTGCATATCCCCAATGAACATTGTCTCACTTGGTTCGAGTCGATTTTCCTCGAGAATTTCATGAATCTTTTTGCGCTTATCCCAAATGTTAACGTAAGCCTTCTCCAGGTAATCGCCAAACCCGGTCACCGCGGCCTGAACAGCAAAATGATCGCGATGAATGGTGCTGAGCAGAAAGCTGCGCCGTTTATGCTTCCGGCAAAATTCCAGGAACCCACGCGCATGGGGCAACTCACAAACCGAGTCCTGCACCTGGCGGAACCGGGTGTGAAACCAATCTTCCAATTGCGGCAGGGGAATATGAGGAATGTGCCGATCGTAAAAGCCAGTGAAAGGCAGGCAAAACTCCGCGCGGAATTGCTCCAAAGTCATTTCGGCGCACTCCGCCTGGGTCAGAACGTAATTGGTCGCCCGCCAGACTGCGGGCAGGTCATCCACCAACGTTCCAGACCAATCCAAAATGACGTTCCGAATCATTTAGCAGATTGTAATCCCCAGCAGCAATCCGGCAATGCTTTGCTCGAACTCACGGGGCGCGGCGTTTACGCCGCTTCGCGACCGAAGCAGATACATGCCAGATCTATATATCTGTATCCGGCGCCGTTTGGTGTTCGATGGTTGAAGCGGCATAAACGCCGCGCCCCGTTTGGAGCGGCCGTATCCTGGAGCGAACACCCCATAGTCAACTCTCTTTGCTAAATTATTATCACTGCCCAATGCGCGTGTTATTACAAAATACAGAAACCAAATTGTACTTTGTTGATACCAACGAATGGACCGAAGACCCGGGGAAAGCCAAGGATTTCGAGCAAGTCGAACACGCGGCCCGGATCTACCACTTGCAGGACCTTGCCTACGCGAGCATCGTCGTTGAACAGGGGCCGCCTAGCCGCAAACAGGAGTTTTTCGGAGAGTTGCTAAAATACGTTCAGGCTCAGGGCTAGTCGCCTCGCCCGTCGAACATCCCGACCTTGATCTCCGCAGATCTGAACTGAACGTCGAGTCCAACATTCAAGATGAAATGCGCTGAGCCGCCGCTGCAATTTGCGGCTCTGGTTCTCCTCACGTCGGCGGCTACTTTGCCATGGGCCTCCAAACCCCTAAACAGTCATGATTTCTTTTTCCTTGTTCGCCAGGTGCTTGTCGATTTTGGCAATGTAATCGTCGGTCATTTTCTGCAGTTCCTTCTCCGAATGCTTGGCCTCGTCTTCCGTCGTGCCGCTGTCGTGGGCATGCTTTTTCATTTCTTCCATCGCATCACGTCGCACGTGACGAATCGCGACCCGTCCGTCCTCGGCCATCTTGCGAACGATTTTGACGAATTCCTGACGCCGTTCCTCGCTTAGTTCGGGAAAGAACAGGCGAATCGCACGGCCTTGAATTGAAGGAGTCAGCCCC
>Ga0210409_10008404_pt1 | contig 10510 bp, 8 predicted proteins | sample IncBWH17MmetaG_FD_161649 | JGI IMG/M metagenome (GOLD analysis project Ga0210409, IMG submission 161649) | Forest soil microbial communities from Barre Woods Harvard Forest LTER site, Petersham, Massachusetts, United States - Inc-BW-H-17-M | ecosystem: Environmental > Terrestrial > Soil >...
CGGCCCCGGTGACCATGCGCGGTAGCCACACCACCACCCCCTGGCAGAGCGAGAGTGAGCCTATGGAGAGCCAAAACGGAATCACATAGTCAAAATAGAGGCGAATGACGCCTTGGGACTGGACATGGGAGGATCGCTCCCACTCGACTCGCACGCCGACGGCCAGCCCCGAGCCGGCCACAGACGAGCACGAGACCGGCTCCTCGCCCCAGGGAAACCGGCCTGCTCCCGAGGGTGATGAGCCTCCCTCCACAGGTCGAAGCCAGGTCTTCCGCCGCAGGCGTGCCGGCGCCGCGCTGGCGCTGATCGCGATTGTCGTGCTGCTCGTCGGGTCACTCAGCTCGCACAAAGGCTCTGCTCAACGACCGGCCCGCTCGGCGAGGAGCCACGTCACAAGGCTCACTCCCAGCCAGGCCGACCTCGCCGCCGACGCCGCCAAGGCCGAACAGAAAGCGGTCGAATCGGTGCTCGCCTACACCCCGTTCCTGCGCAGCGGGGGAGCGCGCGGCAACGAGGTCGCGCTCACCTTCGATGACGGCCCCGGGCCATACACCGGGCAGGTTGTGGGCGCGCTGGACAAGCTGCATGTGCACGCCACCTTCTTTGCCATCGGCTCCCAAGAGCAGTACTTCTCGACCGGAACGGTCGCCGAGATCAACTCGGGGGACGTGGTGGGCGACCACACCGAGACCCACCCGATGATGGGCTCGCTCTCGCCGCACGACCAGTACGAACAGCTGTTTGACCAGATGGCCCAGATCGAGGTGCTCGGCGGAAAGCGCCCTCGCCTCTTTCGCCCACCGTACGGTTCCTTCAACTCGACCACGTTCCGCGAGCTCCACCATCTGCATCTCCTGATGGTGTTGTGGTCGGTGGACACCCGCGACTACACGCTCCCTGGGACGGCCACGATCGTGCAGCGTGCGCTTGAAGGAGCGAAGCCAGGCGCGATCATCCTGATGCACGACGGGGGCGGCAACCGCTCGGAGACGATCGCCGCACTGCCGGCGATCGTGCGGGGACTACGCAAACGAGGCCTTCGCCCCGTGACGGTTCCGCGCCTCCTGCTCGACGATCCCCCGCCGCACGGACTGCCGTTGCCCGCCAGTCTCGCCGGCGACTGAACAGCCCCTGCTGCGTCTTCAGTGGGCGAGCTGCACCGTCTTTACGATCAACAGGACCATCGCCACGACCAGGTAGCCGCGCAGCAGCAACATCCCCGCCTTGCGCCCCGGCGACCAAACGGGCCGCTCGAGCAGTGCGAGTGGCGGCATCGTCCAAGTGCTGCGCTCGGGGGCCGGCTCCTCGCTCGGCACCTTCGTGCGCGAGCGCCGCTGACGCAACATAAAGACACCCGCCGCGACCAGACCAGCGAGCGTCCCAAGGCTTAGGTACTCGAACAGGCGTGTGACGTCGATGTGCGGGAACATGGTGCTCGCCATCAGGATCAGCGACAGCTCGACGAGCACCGCGATGATCACGCTCGCGATCGCGTTGAGCCATGGCGGGTTCGACCACGGACCGAGCACCTCACGGTCGTTGCAGAGCAACAGCAGGAACACGGTGGCGCTTGGCAGCAGCACGCCTGCGAGCGCCTGCACCGAGGTCGTGATCAAGCCGAGAGGTGCTCCGGGGATCAGCACGATCGCGGCTGCAAACCCCACCATCAGGGCAAAGCTCGCATAGAAGACCTTCGCGTCGCGCAACCCCCGGTTGAGCGAGTGGCGTGCCCCGAACACGTCTCCGAACGCATAGGACGTGGACAGGGTCACTGCGGCAGCGCCGATCAGCGACGCATTTAGCAGCACGATCGCAAAGAACGCACCCGCGGCCGGGCCCAGTGTGTGGGAAAGCCCGGCGGCGACGGTCCCCGCGTCGTTGAAGTGTCCCGCATAGGGGGTCCCGCCGAAGGCAAATGCGGTCACCGTTATCAGCGCCCCCGCGCCGAGCACCACCACGAACGCGCCGATGACGGTGTCTGCACGCTCGTAGTTGATCCAGCGTGGCGTGATGCGCTTGTCGATGATGTTGGACTGCTGGAAGAAAAGCTGCCATGGCGCCACCGTGGTGCCCACGATCGCGATGATGAGCAGGACGGCCGTCGAGCTGGCCCCACCCTGGATACTCGGGACAAACGTGTGGTGGGTGACTGTGCCAAGTTGTGGATGGGCAAACACCAGTAGCGGGATCACGAGGAAGTTGGCAAGGACGAACACGTACATGAAGCGCTCCCAGCTGCGGAAGCTCCCGGTTGAGGTGATCGCCACGAGCGTCAGCGCGGCGCCGGGCACGGCGATGTATCTGCTCACTCCGAAGTACTCGAGCGCGAGGCTCACCCCGATGAACTCGGTGACGATCGTGAGGAAGTTAAGGATGAACAGGTCGCCTACGGAGAACCAGCCCCAGAAACGCCCGAAGCGCTCGTTGATGAGCCGGGCATGGCCAACGCCGGTAACCGCTCCGAGCCGAATCACCATCTCTTGGTTGACGATCAACACGGGGATCAGCAGGACCAGCGTCCACAACAGCGTCGTGCCATAGTTCTGGCCGGCCTGGGAGTAGGTGGACACGCCACCTGCGTCGTTGTCGCCGACCATCACGATCAGGCCGGGGCCCATGATCGCCAGCAACGCCGCGAGTCTCGCGCGCACGCCATGACGAGCGCCCGTGTCGTGCAGCTTGATCGTGCCAAGCGCACCGCGGATGTCGCCGATGTGGGCCTCGTCGAGGACGGGTGGAGTTCCCTCAGGGCGGGGTCCGGCGTGTGTGTCGAGAGCCGTGCCCCCCTTGAGCGTCGTGTGGTCGGCCATCTTCAGTCACCTCCTTTCTGTGTCGCGATCGGCTGGGCCCGCGTGAGCCCCACCTCGCCGCTTCAACCGTGGCGAGGATGCGCGTCGATCTGCGTCGGCGCGCGCGGTTTGTTGCCGCGCGCCGGAGGGAGAGCCCTGAGTGACTTATGACATCAGGGACAGACCCGTCGAGCGCGCGACCGGCTGGGTACTTCGCGGCAGGTCTTGATCCACGCCGGTCTCCTTTCTGCGCTCAACATTCGGGTCAGCGAGGTGCGTTCAGCCTAGCAGCGGCGCGCATGGCGGGGCAACCTTCGACACTCGCGGATCGGGTGCCAGACTGCTGGCGTCCAGCCCGCCGGCGGTCAGTCGCGTGCGAGCCCAAATCTGCGCCGCCAACCGGCGGGCAGCATCTGCTCCAGCACGTCATCCACGGTCACCACGCCCACCACGCGACGGTCCTCGTCGAGAACCGGGAGCATCACGAGGTTGTAGTCGGTCATCGTGCGTGCCACCTCGGGCAGGTCGGCGTCGGTGTAGACGGACACCGGCTCGTGCTCTGCGATCTGCGATAGCGGCGCGTGCGAGTCGCTGCGCAGCAGCGTCACGACGAACACCGAGCCCGAGAGCTTTCCTTCGCCGTCCCGCAGATACACCGTCGTGAGAGTGGTCGGCGGTATAACGCTCGAGCGCACGCGCTCGAGGGCGCCGCCGACGGGCTCCTCCTCGTCGAGCACGATGCAATCGGGGCTCATCAACCCGCCGGCCGTCGACGGGTTGTAGCCGAGCAGCTTCTCGATCTGGCGTTGTTGGGCGGGGGGCAGCAGCGCGAGGATGCGTGCGCGCCGATCCTGGTCGATCTCGACGATCAGATCGGCGGCGTCGTCAGGAGCCATACGCGCTATCACCGCCGCCACCTGCTCGTCGGGGCGCTCGCGGATGAACTCCAGCTGGTGATGCTCGTCGAGCTCCTCGAAGACGTCGGCCTCGAGCTCGCGATCCTGGCCGACCGCCTTGATGATCTCCTCACCCTCCTCGTGCGAGGCGGCCTCCACGAGGTCCGCGATCTCCGCCGGATGAAGGTTGGCGAGCTTGCGATGGGAGAAGCGAAGGCGTGCGCTTGGAACATGGCCCACGAACGGCTCGAGCGCCGTCCAGTCGAGGAACGCCTGATCGCCGACGCGACCCTTCAACGGGCGCGGCAGGCGGCGGCGCAAGCGAGCACGCGCCGTATTGTCGACCCCCACCACCCGCCACCAGCCCTCTATGCAGGCCAGCTCGATCTCGCGAGCGGTGACGAGCACGGGCGGGTCGGCCTCGACGTCGACAAGCGTGCGACCGAGCACGTCTTGGCCGAGCAGCACCTCACCCGCCCGGCGCTCGAAGCGCCCGAGGCTGAGTTTCTCGCCGGCGAGACGCACGGCACCCGGCTTCAGGTCGGCCACACGCGCGATCGGCACGAACAACTCACGACCCCCGATCCTCGCCTTCAAACCGGTCACAGGCGGGTAACCGCCGTCGGCGAGGCGCACAATGAGGTCCTCGACACGTCCGAGCCGCTCCCCTGCCCTATCGAGCAGCGGACTGCGCAGAACGGTCGAGAGGTGCACCACCGGCTGTGACAAAGCATCCATACGTTAGGGCTCCTCTCGGACCATACCGCGCTCACCCAGAATGCTCGTGGCTACGTCACTCCCCATATCTCGAAGATCGGTGAGCTGACCCTCTTCGACGAGCCGCTTTCGCCCAGCATCTCCGTATCCGTGACCATCGACGCCTTGTCGCCTGTGCGGCGTTTCTTCGCAGCCTCTTACAAGCTGGACTCAGGATCGGACTGCGATGAGCGAACGCACGAGACGTCCCTGGCTCAACTATCTTCTGGGCCTTCTGTGCGTGGGTGCGATCGTGGTCGCGATCCTCGTCGTGGGTCCTGCGTCGGGCAGCCAGACTGCAGCCAGGCGCACCACCAAGGCAGCGCGGGGCGTCGTCCAGGCGACGGTCTCGGGCAGCGGCAACCTGCAGGCCGCGACTCAACTCAACCTCGGCTTCAAAACGAGCGGGACCGTCACACACATATACGTCGCACAGGGCGAGCACGTGACTGAGGGACGCCTGCTGGCAGAACTCGATCCCTCAGGCGCCGAAGTCACACTCGAACAGGCCAGAGCCAGCCTGCAGGCGGCCAGGGCAAAACTCGCCAGGGAAGAAGAAACCGGCGGCGAAGCGTCGACGTCACAGAGCGCGGCGGCGACAGCGCCGGCGAGCACCGCTTCGAGCGCGACCCCAAACGGGAAGGTGGGGCAAGCACGCAAGGGTGAAGCTACGAAAACGGAATCGAGCTCCTCGTCATCGAGCGCAAGGCTCAGCCCGGCGACGCGCGAAGCAAACCTCGCCTCTGCCAGGGCGGACGTCAAAAGCGAGGAGCTGATGGTGAGAGGCGACGAACAGGCGCTTGCCGACACCCGGCTGTATGCACCTGAAACGGGCACGATCGTCTCCCTGGCCGGCCAGGTCGGGGAAGTCGTCTCTGCGAGCGGCACCACGAGAGCCTCGAGCGCCGGCGCCTCCTCGAGCGCGACCGGGGGGTCGGGCTCAGCTGCGGGAGGCAGCTCGGCCTCGCCCTCCTCGGGCCGGTCGAGCTCGGCTTCCTCGGGGGCATCGGCCTCATCCGGCTCCGGCTCCGCCGGCTCGTCGAGCACCGCCTTCGCGGTCCTGAGCGACCTATCCTCGATGCGACTCGTTGCGCCCCTGAGCGAATCGGAAATCGGCAACGTCAGGGTGGGTCAGATCGCGACCGTGACCGTCGAAGCCCTCGAAGGGCGTACTCAACAGGACACACCCAACGGGGCGCTTCCCGAAGGGCATACGCTGAAGGAAGCAGGCGAACAGGCGGGCAAGCTGGCGGCGCATGTCAGCGAAGTGGCGATTCTCTCGACAAGCAGCAGCGGCGTGGTCAGCTACGACGTCACCTTCCAGCTCGACCAGATGGAGCTTGGCCTGAAGCCGGGAATGAGCGCCACCGCCGAAGTCGTCGTCAAGCAGGCCGAAGGGGTCAACGTACCCACAAGCGCCATCTCGGCCGGAACGGTAACCGTGGTGCGTGGTGGCAAGGATGTACCGCAACGCGTTACCACCGGGTTGGTGGGCAACAGCTCGACGATCGTCACGAGTGGGCTTCAAGCCGGAGAAACGGTGGTCTTGCCGGGGGCTACCAGCACGCGCTCGAACACCGGCCTGACTTCCCGGCTGGGGAGTCGTCTCGGCGGAGGTCTCGGCGGCGGCGCCGGCGGCGGCCTTGGCGGCAGTGGCGGTGGCGTCTTCTTCAGGGGCGGTGGCTGATGTCCGGGGTCATCGAGGTGCAAGGCGTCTCAAAGACCTTCGAGCTTGGACAGATAAGGGTGAAGGCATTGCACAATGTCTCACTGCGCATCGACACCGGCGACTTCGTGGGGATCATGGGCAGCTCGGGGAGTGGCAAGAGCACTCTGATGAACATTCTCGGCTGCCTGGACGTTGCGACAAGCGGGCGCTACACGATCGACGGCGTCGACGTCGGCGACATGGACGAGGACGACCTTGCCGACCTGCGCAACCGCAAGATCGGGTTCGTCTTTCAGAGCTTCAACCTCGTGCCGCGCACAAGCGCGATCGACAACGTCGAGCTCCCGCTCGCCTACGCCGGCTTGAGCCGTGGCGAGCGCAGGCGACGGGCTGGAGCAGCTCTGGGCGCCATGGGGATGGCCAACCGGCTGCACCACCAACCCTCCGAGCTCTCCGGCGGCCAGCAACAGCGCGTAGCCGTGGCGCGAGCGATCGTTACGAACCCCTCGTTGATTCTCGCCGATGAGCCGACCGGGAACCTTGACTCGCACTCCACCGAGGATGTCCTGCGAATCTTCGGGCAGCTCAACGAAGAAGGACGCACCGTGGTTCTGATCACCCACGAGCCGGACGTCGCCGCCCAAACCAAGCGGGTGATCCGCTTGAGCGACGGTGAGATCGTCGAGGACAGTCGTGCCCTGGGGGTACACGATCCACCGCCCGTGCTGCACCCGCAGAAGTCCTCACACCGTGGCCGGCACGAGATGGGAGTCGGGCCGTGATCGGGGTGGGCGGGACTCAGATCCTGCGCATCGCGTGGAGCGGGATCACGACGAACAAGCTGCGCTCGGGGCTGACGATTCTCGGCATGACGATCGGGGTGGCCTCGGTGATCGTGTTGATTGCCGTCGGCAACGGCTCCTCCATCGCCGTCCAGTCGCGCATCCAAAGCCTCGGTACCAACGTCCTTGTCGTGATGCCGAGCGGCGGCGACTTTCGCCTCGGCCGGCGTGCGAGCACCGGGACGAACGTATCGTTGACAAAGCAGGACGCACTTGCGCTCGAGGACCCCAACCTGGCCCCGGATGTCAAGAGTGCCTCGCCGACCGTCAGCGCCGGCGCGGTGAGACTTGTATATGGGAGCTCAAGCTACGAACCCGGTTCGTTTGTCGGCACCACCCCCTCCTACCTCGCTGCGCACAGCTACAAGCTCGCGGAAGGCTCGTCGTTCACCTCAGCAGATGTGAGCGCCCACAGGCGCGTGGCCGTGATCGGGCAGACGGTGGCCCGGGAACTGTTTTCCGGGCAGAGCGCCGTCGGCCAGACGATCAAGGCAGGTGGCAGCAACTTCGAAGTGGTGGGGGTGCTCGCCGCCAAGGGCTCCAACGGCGCCATCGACGAGGACGACGTCGTGATGGCCCCGATCACCACCGTGCAGAGCACGCTGAGCGGCGTTGGGCCGGTGGACTCGATCACCGTCCAGGCCAACTCCGAGTCCTCGCTGAATGCGGCCGAAGCGGAGGTCAGCACGATTATCGAGGAACGCCACAAAATCACGGACACAGCCGAACCCGGCTTTCAGGTGCTCAACCAGGGATCGCTACTCGAAACGTCGAGCTCCACCAGCAGCGTGTTCACGACCTTGCTCGGCGAGGTCGCCGCGATCTCCCTGCTGGTGGGAGGAATCGGCGTCATGAACATCATGCTCGTAAGCGTCACCGAGCGCACCCGTGAGATCGGAATTCGCAAGGCGGTTGGCGCCAGGCGCAGTGACATCCTCACGCAGTTCCTGTGTGAGGCGGTGCTCGTGTCGCTGATCGGCGGAACCTGCGGAGTGCTCGTGGGGGTGGTCGGCAGCCAGTTTGAAATCGCCGGCGTGCACCCCGCGATCGCCACCTACTCGATCTTCTTGGCCTTCGGCGCGGCGGCGCTCTCCGGGCTGTTCTTCGGCACCTATCCAGCCGCGCGTGCCGCCCGTATGCGACCGATCGAAGCGCTGCGCTTTGAGTGAATCCGATCCCCACCAGGAGCACGCCATGCCAAACGAGCCAGACACGCCCACCCACGATCCGGTTGACGAGCCGTGGCTCGAGCAGCCCTTGGACGAGCTGCCCCGTAGGCCCCGCCGCCGGTTGCTCGGGGTCGGTGGCCATCCCGCTCCCCTGGCGCTGATCGCCGTGCTGCTGACCGCGTGCGGGTTCACAGGCGGCGTTCTCGTCGAGAAGGGCCAGAGCTCCTCCGGCACGTCGATCTCGGCAAGCGGCTTTGCCTCACGGCTTGCCGCGCTGGGTTCCGGCGCCGGCGGTGGCGGTTCGGGCTTCGGGGGCAGTTCGGGCTTGGGGGGCAGGGCCGCCGCGGGCGGCCCGAGCGCGTTCGTCGGCGGCGCGGGCGCGAGGAGTCCGACCATCGGCCAGGTCTCCTTCATCTCCGGAGACACGCTGTATGTGACCGACTCCGAAGGTGACACGGTCAAGGTGAAGGCCTCGGCGGCCTCCGCCATCAGCAAGACCGTCAAGGCCGACGTCAAGGGCATCCATCCCGGTGAAACCGTGATCGTGAGCGGAAGCGCCGATGCAAACGGGACGATCGGCGCCGAATCCATCCGCATCGGGCAAGCCGGCACGGGCGGCGGCCTCGGTGCACTCTTCGGAGGCGGTGGCGGCTCGCATGCGCGCGGCAGCGGGTCGGGCGGGGCCGGCAGCGGGTCGGGCGGGGGTGGAAGCGCATCGAGGCAGGGCGGTGGCGAACCAGCGTTGTTCGGCAAGTAGACATGCGAGAGTTGACCTGACCTACAGATCACCTGACAAGGAGTTCAATGCCCATCATCGACGATGTCCAACGACCCTCAACGGCGAAAGCAGGCCGGCCGGCCGCCGCAGCGATGGCCGTCCTAACTCTTGCGTGCCTCGGCCTGAGCGCCTGCGGAGGCTCCTCGGCGAAATCGACCAACGCTGCCGCCTCGAGTGCCGCGACCGCGACGGGTGCAGCGGGGACAGCCACTTCGACGTCGGGCGCCTCCAAGACGTCGACGACGCCCTCCCCCAGTCCTGGCGCCCTGGCGACGGGTAGGCCTCGATTCCCTGCGATTCGCGAATGCCTGAGGAAGAACGGCGTCAACCTTCCTTCCCCCACCCAAGGCGGCTCGACGAGCGGCCACAATGGCGTGCCGACGGCGACTCTGCAAGCCGCACTGAAGAAGTGCTACGCCGGCACGACCTCGAGACCCTTCGGCAGGCCCAATACCCCGCCCGCGGCCTCCCAGGCGGCCAGCAGCCCGATCTTCAGGCAGGCACTTGCGAAGTACGGCGAATGCCTGCGTCAGAACGGCGTCAACATCCCCGCTCCCAACACATCCGGCAAGGGACCCATCTTCAGCACGAAGGGCCTCAATACAAGCAGCCCGCAATTCCGTGCCGCGACGGTGAAGTGCCGCGCCACCTTGATCGGCGCGTTCCGGCGTCTTCCACGCGCCGGCGGCACGAGCGGGTCCCCCCAGGCCGGCGGGCAGGCTCAGGGACACTAGACCTAGACCACGCATCCGGCTGACGGCCCATGCAGGGCCCTGCAGCCTCTCGAGCGCTCACAAAGTCTGGGGGCAGCCCAGCTAGGGCAACGCGGGGCCGCCGGCCCCGCCGTTGCTCGGTGCCGGCTTGTCGGCGATCGCCGACGGGCTCGGCTTGCGCAAAATCCTCGGCGTCTGCAGGCTGCCCACCTGGGCCATCAGGTGTTGCCACTCGATCGAGTTCAGGACCGGGTTGGCTCCAAGCGAGGCGGTTGAGCTCTGAGTCGTCCTCCCAGCCCGGCGAGCCGCCGTGGCGCCGGCCGTCTTACTCACGAGGGCGGGCCGCTTGGCCAGCTCCACCTGAATGTAGGCGGAGTGGTCGGGCTGGGCGAGCGTGCTCGGTGCGCCCGGGTACTTCATCAGGCTGACGATCCGCTTCGGCTTGAATTGGTGCTCGAGCGTGAGCAGCGTGCGAATCGCGACGTCGGTGACGGTCCCCGCCCCCTGGTGGCCGGCGATCGGCACGCCGTTGATCGCCGCGATGTCAAAAGTGCCGGCGGGCGGGTAGACGGTGGTGAGGCCCTTCGCCGTGTAGACGGAGCGACCGCAGCGCAACTCTCCGACGGTGGGCTTCAGGCCGCTGCGCGAGAGGAATACGAGCAGGGCGAGCACCTGACGGCTCACGTTGCCGGAGGCCACCTGTGCACGGTCGCAGCGGCCGAGCTCGATGCCGGGGTCGCCGAGCACGGCGCGCTCGAGTTCGGGTTGTGAGAGCGACAGTGCGTCGCTTGCCGTGGCACCGGCAAGCACGGGGCCGTCCTTGGCGCCCTTCGGGTGCAGCGCAACGTCGAGCTGACGCCAGTTCTCGAGGATCGGCCGCGGGTCGATCGCGCTTTCG
>Ga0210409_10008405_pt1 | contig 10508 bp, 12 predicted proteins | sample IncBWH17MmetaG_FD_161649 | JGI IMG/M metagenome (GOLD analysis project Ga0210409, IMG submission 161649) | Forest soil microbial communities from Barre Woods Harvard Forest LTER site, Petersham, Massachusetts, United States - Inc-BW-H-17-M | ecosystem: Environmental > Terrestrial > Soil >...
CGAGCCGCGTGTCGTGCAGGCGCACGCGCGCCACGTGTGCGGCTCCCGCGAAGGCCGCATCGACCGCGGCCGCGTCGCCGTCGGCCCAGTCGAAGGCCACGTTGCCGGGCGCGTCGGGCCAGATCGCGGGCGCGCCCGGAGCGAGCGCGGCGGCCACGTCGGAGGCGGTGGGGAGCGGGTCGAGCGCGACGACCACCGCGGCCGCCGCGTCCTCCGCCTGCGCGGGCGTCTCCGCGACCACGATCGCCACCGCCTCGCCCGCGTAGCGCACGCGGTCGACCGCCAGCGGGGGAATCGGCGCCGAGGCGAGCGGCGTGCCGCCCCGGCCGGGGAAGGACGCGGCGGGCGGGATCGCGCCGAGGCCGTCGGCGCGCGCGTCGGCGCCGGTGAGGATCGCGAGGACGCCGGGCAGGGCGCGCGCCGCGGTGGCGTCCACGCGCCGGATCACCGCGTGGGCGACCTGGGAGCGGACGAAGACCGCGTGGGTCTGCCCGGGAGCGTCGAGGTCGTCGGTGAAGCGGCCGCGTCCAGTGAGGAGCGGCCCGTCCTCGCTGCGCCGCCCGCCCGCGACGGCGCCGAAGCGCAGCGAGGACTCCCGATCGGTCAACTAAGTCCGGTCAATTCCGGAAGGACGAGTCCGTCCGGTCCAGGCGGCGCAGCAGACCCGGCCACACGAGCCGGCCCTGGCCGCCGTTCTTCCGCTGGTTGGCCACCGCGTTCGCGTAGCCCTTGTCCATGACGTCCTTGGACACCGTGATCAGCTCGCCCCCGCCCGACTGGGCGCGCACCTGGATCTGGCAGGAGGCCTCGAGGTAGTACATGTTCACGAAGGCGTCCGCCACCGTCTCGCCGACGGTGAGCAGCCCGTGATTGCGCAGGATGAGGCAGCGGTTGTCGCCCAGGTCCGCCTGCAGGCGCGGCTTCTCGTCCGCGTCGAGCGCGGGGCCCTCGAAGTCGTGGTAGCCCACGCTGTTGAGGATGAACAGCGAGTGCTGCGAGATCGGCAGGAGGCCGGCCCGCTGGGTGGAGACCGCGACCCCGTTGGCGGTGTGGGTGTGCAGCACGCACTTGGCGTCGTGGCGGACGGCGTGGATCGCGCTATGGATGATGAAGCCGGCCGCGTTGACGTTGAAGGGCGAGTCCTCGAGCTTGTTGCCGGCCTGGTCGATCTTGACCAGGCTCGACGCGGTGATCTCGTCGAAGAAGAGCCCGTAGGGGTTGATCAGGAACTGGTCCTCGGTGCCGGGGACGCGGGCCGAGATGTGAGTGAAGACGAGGTCCTCCCAGCCGTACCGCGACACCAGCCGGTAGGCCGCGGCCAGGTCCACCCGGACGGCCCACTCCTCGTCCGATACCTTGCCCTTGAGCGACGGGATCTCGAGCGCGCTGGGGGTCATGGAGTCCTCTCGCTCAGCGAAGGTTGTAGAGCTTGACCACGTTGTCGTAGGTGATCTTCTTCTGCACGCGCTCGGGCAGGTTGCCGAGGTTCTTCTCGAGGTGCCGGCGCGAGTCGGGCCACACGCAGTCCGGGTGCGGATAGTCCGCGCCCCAGATGATGTTGTCCTCGCCCACCAGCGGGATGATCGGCTCCAGGAACATGTCCTGCTGATAGGTCACGTAGCCCTGGCGCTTGAAGTAGTCGCTCGGCTTCATGGAGAAGCCGAGACCCCGCGCGCGGTCTTCGTACTCGGTGTCGAAGCGGTCGAACACGTAGGGCAGCCAGGTCACCCCGGACTCGCCGAGCACGAACTTGAAGTCGGGGTACTTCTCGCACGCCCCGGAGGTGATGATCGAGACCAGTACCTCCATGGTGTCGAGCTGGAAGAGCGAGGAGCGCACCAGCCGCCACTGGAGCATGTACTGCTGCTCCAGCGCCGGGGTGTCGGGGGCGCGCACCGCCTTGAAGCCGGTGGAGTGGAAGGCGATCGGGAAGTGGCACTCGGCGGCCGCCTCCCAGAGCGGATACCAGTCGTGCTGGTAGAGCGGGATCGACATCGACTTGAAGCCGAGGTCGCCGCCCTTGAGCCCCATCTTGGCGCAGCGCCGGACCTCGGCGGCGGCCACCTGGGGGTCGTTGTTCGGCACGATCGCCAGCGGGTAGATCCGGTTCGGGTCCGATTTCTTCGCGAAGTCGGCGGCCCAATCGTTGTAGATCGCGTTGGCCCACGCTCGGCGGTCGCCGGACGCGATCATGTCGTTGATCATCAGGCAGCCGTAGACGACCTCCGCGTCGAGCCCGTCGCGGTCGAGATCGGCCAGCCGCAGCTCCGGGGTGGTCGGCCGAGGCCTGGCCCCCGCGCGGTGGTCCCACTCGAAGCCGCACGAGGCCATCTCGTCGATGCGGGCGAAGGTGCCGGGGGTCCGCTTGAGGAAGCCGGGGCCCACCCCGTTCCACATCCCCTTGTCCTGGGCCTCCACGAACCAGTGGCAGCCGTCCTCCAGCTCCTCTACCCGCGGGACCAGGAGCTTCCACTTCGAGGGCGCCTGGCTGGACCAGAGGTCGGGCGGGCAGTAGGTGAGGTCGATGTGGTTGTCGCCGGAGATGAGCCGCTCGAGCATGAACGCCCTCCTTGGCGCTTCGGGGAAGCTCCTCGTGGCGCGATCGTACTCCCAGAGACGTCACCAGGACAAGCCTGGCCGGAGACGGGCGGGCTCGGCCCCGCGGAGCCCCCGGCTCAGGCGGTGGAGGCCCGGCCGGGCTCGAGATCGACCGCGGCCTGGACCGGCCCGCGCGCGGTGAAGCTCGTCACGACCCGGGGCACCCGGAAGCCCTCGTCGCGGTCGTGCGCCTCGCGCAGGCGGAGCCAGTCGGGGTCGGGCGCTCCGATGAGGGCGGCGAGCGCGTCGAGGCGGCGCGCCACCGGCTCCGGGATCCCGGCGCCCGGACGGAGCCCGAGCGGCAGGCCCCAGACGTCCCAGGCGAGCATCTCGCGCCGGTTGAGCGCGGCCAGGTCCCGGGCCACGCTCGCGGCGATGAACCCGCGGCCGACGATGCCGATCCGCGGCACCCCGCAGGTCTCCGGATCGATCGCGCCGGCGCGCGTCCGTTGCCAGACGTCTCCCGCGACGAGGAAGGCGTCGCGGGGAACGTCGGCGGGATCGAAGGCGATCTTGAAGTGGGCGCGCACGCGCGGGGCGAGCTCGGGGTCGAGGAGGCGCCACCGATCGCCGGCGTAGTACTCGCAGACCCAGTGATCCTCGAGGTAGCCCGGGGTGAAGTAGGTCGCGAAGCCGACGCGGAGCCGGGCCGGCACCCGGTGGTGGCGGAGCGCCGCGCAGGCCAGCAGCGCGTAGTCGCGGCAGATGCCGATGAAGCGGCGCTCGGGCGGGCGCGCGACGTCGAGGGACGCGCGGTCGCGCGCCACGATGCGGTCGAGGATGCGCGGCAGGCGCCGGCACTCGACGTCGTCCTCGCTGCCCGCCGCCGGCGTGATGCCGAGCGGGCCGACGAAGAGGGGGTGGAGGACGAGGCCCGAGACGGCGGTGACGAGGCGGCCGGGATCGGCGGGCAGGGCGTCGAGGAGCGCGGCCCGCTCCTCCGGATCGGAGACCCGGCTCTGGGTGGCGTAGTACCGGTGCTCGTCGGGGGTCATCGGGGCCTAGCGGGTGAGGAGCTTGAGGTAGGTCTTGTCGCGGCGCTTCGCGACGAGGTCGAGCGGGGTCTTGCCGTCCTTGCTCTGGATCGTCGGGTCCGCGCCGTGGCGGACCAGCATCTCCACGTGGCGGGGCGCGCTCTCCTTCTTCAGCACGAGGTGCAGAGCGGTCGCGCCCTTCGAGTTCTGGAAGTTCACGTTGGCGCCGTGGTGGAGCAGCCGCTCGGCCGCCGCGAAGCGGCTCCACTTGATCGCGCCCAGGAACGGGGTCTCGTCCTCCGCGACCGGATCGATGCTCGCGCCGTGCCGCATCAGCAGGTCGATGGTCTCCACGTCGTCCTTGAAGCCGGCCGCCCAGAGGCAGTACTCCGGGGTCGAGCCCTGCTTCAGGAGGAGCCGGGCCAGCGGGGTGTTCTGACCGCGGGAGATCGCGTACCAGAGCGGGGTGGCCCGGAACGCGCCCTCGACGAACGCGGGCGTGTCGATGGCGATGCCCGCCGCGAGGAGCTGGCGCGCGAGCCGGAGCGAGCGGTCCGACGTCTTCGGGCTCGCGGGCAGGCTGCACAGGAAGTGGAGCAGGTTGCGGCGGCGATCGTCGGTGGCCCGTGCCAGCTCCGGCTGGGCCGCGAGGAGCTCGGCCACCGCGTCGGCATCGAGCGCCTTGATCGAGCGGAATAGGCGCGCCCGGCTCATGCCCCGGTCTCCTCAGGGCGCCTTGTGGAGGGTCCCGTCCTTCATGATCATGCGCAGCGCGGAGCGGTCCTGCAGGATCGTGATGTCGGCGAGGGGATCGCCGTCCACCAGCAGCAGGTCGGCGAGGGCGCCCGCCTTCACGAGGCCGAGCTCGCCGGGCCGGCCCATGATCTCACCCCCCCGGCGGGTCGCGGCCACCAGGGTCTCCATCGGCGAGAAGCCGAGCAGCTTCACGAAGAGCCAGAGATCGCGCGCGTACGTGCCGTGCGGGTTGTAGACGAAGCCGTAGTCGCCGCCGGGCAGCACCCGGATCCCGCGCGCGCGCATGTGCCCGATGGTCTCGACCGAGGCGGCCAGCTCGCGCTCGAAGCCCACCGCGCGCTCCGGGGTGATGCCCCACTGCCCGTTGGCCTGGGTCAGGTTGTAGGTGATGCCGAGCGCGGGGGCGACGAAGACGCGGTCGCGCGCCGCCTCGAGCGCGTCGAGCGCGGCCTCGTCGCAGTAGTTGGCGTGGTAGATGATCTCGATGCCGTGGCGCACCGCCATGCGCACCGAGTCGCCGCTGCGGCAGTGCGCGCAGACGCGCAGGCCTCGGGCGCGCGCGACCTCCATGGCCGCGCCGACCTCGGCCTCCGACATCGGGGTCAGCTCCGACGACCACGCGGAGGTGCCGAGATCGCCGGAGAGGTTCAGCTTGAGCAGGTCCACGCCCTCGCGCGCGAGCAGGCGGCAGACGCGGCGGATGGCGTCGGGCCCGTCGGCCACCCAGCAGAAGGTCGGCGTTTCGTGGTAGGGCAGGTGGAGCAGGTTGCTGTCGCCGAGCCCGCCGGTGACCGTGATCTCGGGGCCGTTGGCGAGCAGACGCGGCCCGGGCAGCCGTCCCGCGTCGATCTCGCGCTTCACCACCACGTCGAGGCGCGGCTTGGCCGCCGCCGCGGAGAGCGCGCTCGTGTAGCCCGAGTCGAGCATGGTGCGCGCGTTGCGGATGGTGGCGAGCAGATGCTCCTCGGGCGGCAGGCGCGTCAGCTCGTAGGAAACCACGTCCGCGAAGCTCAGGTGCGCGTGCGGCTCGATGAGGCCGGGCATCAGGATCGCGCCGCGCCCGTCGATCACGGGCTCGCCCGGCCGCGGGGGAAGCGGCGCGCCCGCCGATACCTCCGCGATGCGTGAGCCCTCCACGCGCACGGATCCGGCGAAGGGCTCGCGGCCGGTGCCGTCGAGGACGCGCACGTTGGTGATCAGGCGGCTCGTCATGTCGGCGGGATTCTAGCACCGCGATGCGAGGTCCGCGATGGCATCCCTCTTGCGTCACTCTGCGCGTCAACGAGGAGGACGACGCCATGCCGAGCTACACCATGACGTGTACGCACTGCGGGTACGAGGTGATCTTCCGCACCGAGCCGGACGCGAAAACCGAAGGCGTGCGCCACCTTGGGCAGCAGCCGACTCACGGGGTGAAGGTGACCCCGAGCGAGGACGCACTGATCCGCGAGGCTGAAAAAGTTACCAGGTAAGTTCCGCCGGGGCTGGGCGCCCCGGGGCCGGGTCTAGAGGTACTGACCCGGGTCCCGGGGGGCGCCCAGCTCGGGCCCGGGTCCCGCCGGCAGGCCGCGCCGGCGTCGCATCTCATCGATCTCGGCGCGTGCCTGCATGTGCTGGGTCCAGAGCGCGGCCTGGATCCCCTGGAAGAGACCCTCGAGCCATCCCAGGAGCTGGGCCTGGGCGAGGCGCACCTCCGACTCGGTCGGGGTGTTCTCGAGCGGCAGGGTGAGGGTTTCGAGCTCGTCCTGTAGATCCTTCGACACGCCTTCCTTCAGCGCCGCGAGTGCGCGCTGGTACACCTCGCCCAGCCGCTTGCGGCCCGCCTCGTCCGGCTGCGACTGCCGCACATCCTGGAGCAGCTCGCGGATCATGGAGGCGATGCGGATCAGCTTGGCGGGCTGCTCGATGACCGGCCCCGGCGCGTTGCCGGGCAGGAGCATGGGCAGGACTTCGGGCTGCTCGTCCGCGTTCGGCTCGTTGTCGCTCCGGTTCGCCATGGGTCGAATCGTACCACGCTCGCAAAGGCGGAAGCTCGGGCACGCTCCTTGCCTGATCAGGACGGCGAGAGATCAGGAAGGGAGATGCCGATGACACGCTGGCTCGTGATCGTGGGACTGGTGCTGGGAGCGACCGCGGTGGTGGGCGTCGATCGCGCCGCGGCGAGCATGGCCTCCATCGTGACGGTGGCCCCGGTGGTGGAGGACGATGGGCAGGCCGGCGTGGAGGCGGCGGCCGCGAGCGCGCTGCGCCGCGCGGTGCGGGGCGCGCAGGCGATGGGGCTCGACGAGGTGATGCTGAAGAGCATCCGGCTCGTGCCGGGCACCGGCGTGGTGGTGGAGATCGTCGCGTCGGAGTCGGCGGAGAGCGACGGCGACCAGGACGCGGACGTGGAGCGCTCGCGGCTCCCGCCGGGGCCGAGGACGCGGCTCTAGGCCTTCTTGCTGGGGCGCTCCGCCACCGGGAAGCCCTTGCTCTTCCACGCCGAGAAGCCGCCGTCCATCTCGACGACGGACTCGAGGCCCATCTGCTGGGCCACGTCGGCGGCGAGGGCGGAGCGCCACGCCCCGTTGCAGTAGAAGACGAACTCCTTGTCGGCGTCGAAGACGTCCTTGTGGTAGGGGCTGTCCGGGTCGATCCAGAACTCGAGCATGCCGCGCGGGCAGTGGAACGCGCCCGGGATCATGCCCTCCCGCTCCAGCTCACGGACGTCTCGAAGGTCGACGAATACGACCCGGTCGCTCCCGAGGCGCTGCTTGGCCTCCTCGAGGCTGATCGTCTTGATGCGGGACTTGGCCTCGTCCACCATCTGTCGGAATCCCTTGCGGGGGGTCTTCATACCTCGAGGTTCTCCTTCCGCACCGCGACGTTGGCGGCCAGGGCGGCCGGCGTGCCCTCGAACACGATGCGGCCGTGGCCCATCACGTAGACCCGGTGCGAGATCTTGAGCGCGATGGTGAGCTTCTGCTCGACGAGCAGGATCGAGACGCCCCGGCGCGCGATCTCGTCGAGGAAGCGGCCCACCTGGGTCACCAGCATGGGCGCGAGCCCCTCGGTGGGCTCGTCGATGATCACGAGCTCCGGGTCGCCCATCAGGGTACGGCCCATCGTCAGCATCTGCTGCTCGCCCCCCGAGAGCACGCCCGCGATGTTGTGCTGGCGCTCGCGCAGGAGAGGGAAGAGCTCGAACATGTCGTCGAAGGACCAGCGGCCGAAGCGCCCGGCCTGCTTGAGCCCCAGCTCGAGGTTCTGGCGCACGGTGAGGGTGGGGAAGACCTGACGGTCCTCCGGAACGTAGCCGATCCCGGCGTGGGCGATGAGGTCGGCGCGCTTGCCGGCCAGGCTCTGCCCTTTCCAGATCACCTCGCCGATCGGCTCCACCAGGCCCATGATCGCCTTGCACGTGGTCGAGCGGCCGACCCCGTTGCGCCCGAGCAGGCTCACGATCTCGCCGCCGCCCACCTCCAGGCTCACACCCTGGAGGATGTGGCTCTTGCCGTAGTAGGCGTGCAGGTCGCGCACCGAGAGCATCAGGCGATCCCGGTCTCGACGGGGGCCCCGAGGTAGGCGTCCTGCACCGCCCGGTTCGCGCGGATCTCGGCCGGCGGCCCGGAGGCGATGACCTGGCCGTACACGAGCACCGTCACCACGTCGGCGAGGTCGAAGACCACGCTCATGTCGTGCTCGACCATCACCAGCGTCTTGCCCGCGGTGATGCGCCGGATGAGGGCGACCGCGTGGTCGGCCTCGCTGCGGCTCATGCCCGCGGTCGGCTCGTCGAGGAGCACGGTATCGGCGCCGCCCGCGATGGTGATGCCGATCTCGAGGGCACGCTGCTCGGCGTAGGAGAGGAGCCCGGCCGGGAGATCGCGGCGCGCCTCGAGGTTCACGTCGGCGAGGAGCCGCTCCGCCGCCGCGTTCAGCGCCCGCTCACGGCCCAGGAGGTGCCAGAACGAGTAGCGATAACCCCGCGACCAGAGGAGCCCGCAGCGGATGTTCTCGAACACGCTCATTCGGGAGAAGATCGACGTGACCTGGAAGCTGCGCGAGAGGCCGCGCCGGGTGATCTCGTGCGGGTCCAGCCCGTCGATGCGGCGGCCGTGCAGCTCGATGCGGCCGGCGGAGAGCGGGAAACGGCCGCTGACCAGGTTGAAGAGGGTGGTCTTGCCCGCCCCGTTGGGCCCGATGATGGCGTGGCGCGAGCCGGTGGTCACGTCGAGGCTCACCCCCATGATGACCGCGGTGGGACCGAAGCTCTTCTCCACGTCGATCAGGCGCAGGGCGGGGGCGGTCACGCGCTCATCCCCGCCGCCTTGATCTCGGCCACCACCGCGTGCCAGGCCGTCGCGAACCCGCCCGCCGCGCGGCGCAGCCAGAGACCGCCGCCGACGAGCAGCACCGCGGCCACCGCCCACGGCAGGGGCGTGCGCGGCTCGATGGTGACGCGCGACAGGGTGAAGCTCTTGCCCTGCGCGGCTCCGATGGTGAGGAACGAGCACAGCTCGACCACCAGCACGAAGCCGACCACCACCAGGAGGCCAGGGAGCAGGAGCCGGAGGTAGGGGCCGGCGAGGCGGCCGAGCCGGCGGGCCCGCCAGATCGGCTGGTGCATCATCACGAGGCCGCCGATGCCGCCGGGGGCGAAGGTGACCATGAGGATGAAGAGCACGCCCGCGTACACGAGCCACGAGTTGGAGAGCAGGCTCACCCAGCTCTGCAGCAGCACGATCAGCACCGCGCCGATCACCGGCCCCGCGAAGACCCCGACCCCGCCGATGTAGGTCATGAGCAGCGCGTTGGCGGACATGGACGCGGCGACCGTATCGTAGGTGACGATCTCGTAGGTGAGCGTGTACAGCGCGCCCGCGATGCCGGCAAAGAAGCCGGAGAGCGCGAACTGGAAGAAGCGGACGAGCCGCGGGTCGTAGCCCACGAACTGGGCGCGCTCGAAGTTGTCGCGGCAGGCGTTGGCCATCCGGCCCAGCGGGGTGCGGGTGAGGAGCAGCATCAGCACGATCGAGATCGCGGTCCACGCCACGATCAGGTAGTAGACCTGGATCGACGCGCCGTAGGCGAGGCCGAAGAGGCTGTGGCCGGTCATCCGGTTGGTGCTCACCCCGCCCTCGCCCCCGAAGAAGGTCTGGAACATGAGGGCGCAGGCGGTGATCAGCTCCCCGATGCCGAGGGTGATCATCGCGAAGGCGGTGGCGCGCTGCTTGGTGGCGAAGTAGCCGAGGACGATCGCGAAGAAGAGGCCGCCGAGCCCGCCCACGAGCGGGGTCACCTCGAGCGGCAGCGGGACGCTGCCCGCCTTGGAGGCGGTGATCACGTGCGCGGTGACGTAGCCGCCCAGGCCCAGCAGGACCGCGTGGCCGAAGGAGAGCAGCCCGGCCTGGCCCATCAGCATGTTGTAGCTGAGCGCGAAGATGACCATGATGCCGATCTGGCTCAGCATCGCGACCACGAAGCCGGAGTGCCGCCCGGTGGTCCAATCGTAGAAGAACCAGGGGACGACGAGGGCGAAAACGAGCGTCGCGAGCCAGGGCCACTGGCGCCGCAGGAGGCCGCCGGCGCGGCCGGCCGCCAGGGGTGCGGCGGTGGTGCCGACCACGCCCTCGCTCATGTGTCGCGGGTGCCCATGAGCCCGCGCGGCTTGATCAGCAGCACGAGGATCAGCATCAGGTACGGCAGGAGCGCGCCCACCCGCGGCAGGGGGATCGTGAGGACCTCGGCGAGCGGGGTGCTCGAGGTGACGGTGACGCCCAGCCGGGCGAGCAGGTCGGCGAAGGAGACGTCGAGCACCACCGCGAAGGTCTGCACGAGCCCCATGATCAGCGAGGCGATGAAGCAGCCGGCCAGCGAGCCGAGGCCGCCGAACACTACCACCACGAACACGATCGGGCCCATGGTGGCGGCCATCGAGGGCTCGGTCACCAGGTAGTTCCCGCCGATCACCCCCGCGAGGCCGGCGAGCACCGAGCCGCCCGCGAAGACGATGGTGAAGACCCGCGGCACGTTGTGGCCGAGGGCGCCGACCATCTCGGGGTGGGTCAGGGCGGCCTGGATGACGAGGCCGATGCGGGTGCGGGTCAGGAGGAGCCAGATCGCGACGAACATCAGCACCGAGATCAGCAGCATGAAGGCGCGATAGGCGTGGAAGTTCGAGCCGTAGACGTGGAACAG
>Ga0210409_10008406_pt1 | contig 10508 bp, 9 predicted proteins | sample IncBWH17MmetaG_FD_161649 | JGI IMG/M metagenome (GOLD analysis project Ga0210409, IMG submission 161649) | Forest soil microbial communities from Barre Woods Harvard Forest LTER site, Petersham, Massachusetts, United States - Inc-BW-H-17-M | ecosystem: Environmental > Terrestrial > Soil >...
GCACCCTGGCCACCTGCAGTGTCAAATTTATGGCAACTGCACCAGCCGCACTGATCACTATGCCTTCACGAATCTCTGTCTGGAATCCCTCTTTGTCGATACGGACCGTATATTTTCCAGTCGCCAAACCCACCACATGATATTGGCCGTTCATGTCACTGAGGGCATCCCGTTTCAATCCGGTGCTTAGACTAGAGACCGCAACTTGGGCTCCAGTAATAACCGCGCCGGTTGGGTCCGTGATCGTCCCGAAGACTGTCCCAAGTTGCGTTTGCGACCAGCCGCACGTTGAGACCAATGCCACTGATAGCGCAAACAGCAAATAACACCTGTGGGAAGCGGATTGCCTGGAGGGAGGAACAGATGCGATCATAAATTGCCACCGGTTTATTTGATCTACAGAACCGTCGGGCCATTTCGTTCCGACTGGCGTCCAAATAATATGTATTTCAGCATTTGTATGTCTACCGGGGATTTGTTTTACCCCTGGCCCACAAACAATCCGCAAGGAAAAGTCTTTTCACATTGGCGGACATTCGGATTTACAGAGTACGCGCCTCAGAGTACGTGGCACTCAGCATCGCGTCTGCAGGTACCAGGACAGGTCAGTCTCCCCTGCGATCTTTTGAACTGAGACATACCTTTTTGCTGCCGAGCTTACCGCGTCGCTCACGCTGCTTGCGGACGCGATTTGCAGCTAAAATGCCGCTCAGCTGTCGCCAAAACCTTAAGCAGGTCTTTAGCCAGAGTGCGAATGCTGGCGATGCGCAGAAAAGATCTTATTTCTCGCCATTGCGTTGTCAGCGGGAAGTGCTTTTTGCTCTATGGGAGTGTCGGAATAGCGACTGGGAGACTTCCGAGAGACGCGGCATCATGCACGACTTCATGGCTTCCGATGGTCCGGATAGACTCGATTTGCGGGTCTTAGGAGGATACCAGGAATAAAACACACGCTAGTTTTGCCACTGCCCAATTGATTGGTCGACCTGCGTCGCCGTCTATTGCACATAAAGCAGGTTTCCCAAGCTGAACTGTTCGCGCTATTCCCCGAGAAGCCGATGGATCGAGTGCATATTCCTCCTGATGATTAAGTGGCTACCGGACTACCGCTCGTAGAAGGAGCCCACCCAGTCCTCCTCCGATGAGGGGGCCCAGGATCGGCACAAAAGCGTAGCCCCAGTCGGAAGGCCCCTTGCCCGCGATGGGCAACACGGCATGCGCCAGCCGAGGTCCGAGATCCCGGGCGGGATTGATCGCATAGCCAGTAGTTCCCCCAAGGGAAAGTCCGATACCCCAGACGAGTGCCGCGACAAGGTATGGTCCCAAGCCTGGGGCTGGACCCGAAATAGCAGCCGCCTTGGAGAAAATCGCGCCCACGACAAAAACCAAGACGAGCGTTCCTAAGATCTCGCTGATCAGGTTCGCGCCAAATCTGCGGATCGCAGGCGCGGTGCAGAAGCAGGCAAGTTTCAGTCCTTGATCGGGGGTCTGCTCCCAATGCGGCAGGAAGTGAAGCCAGACGAGAATGGCTCCCGTGAAGGCGCCTGCCATCTGCGCAATAAGATATGGCACGAACTTGGCAAAGTGACCGCTCGATACGGCGAAGCCAATGGTCACGGCCGGATTCAGATGTGCATCGCTGCTGCCGCAGGCGATAGCCGTGAACACGCCCGCCATAACGGCGAACGCCCAACCGCTCGCGATCACCATCCAACCGGCACCTTCCGCTTTCGACCGTCTGAGCAATACGTTTGCGACTACTCCGTTGCCCAGCAGTATGAGCATGAGCGTACCCATGAACTCACCAAAACACTTCGTCAGCATGTAAAACTCCTTATTCCGAGGAAAGTTGCCTGAGTTAGCCGACCCAATCGAACGACTTGCTCACCGCCCGCTTCCAAAGTTTGTACATTTCATCGCGCTTTCCGTTCGTAAGCTGCGGTTTCCAGGTGCGGTCGACCGACCAGTTCGCGCGCAGATCCTTTAAGTCTTTGAAGTACCCGACAGCCAAACCTGCTGCGTAGGCCGCACCCAGCGCAGTCGTCGCATCCTTCGTTACCGGCCGAACTACCGGCCGGTCGAGAATGTCAGCCTGAAACTGCATCAGCAGATCATCCGCTACCATGCCGCCATCGGTGCGGAGTACGTCCAGCTTGATGCCTGAGTCCTTTTCCATGGCTTCGAGTACGTCCCGGGTTTGAAACGCAGTTGCCTCTTCCACCGCCCTTGCAATGTGCCCCTTGTTCGCGTAACGAGTCAGGCCGGCAATCACACCGCGGGCATTATCTTTCCAATAGGGGGCATATAAACCGGAAAATGCAGGAACAAAATAGACGCCGCCGTTGTCGTCCACAGTGCGTGCAAGCGATTGAATATCTGAACTCTTCTCAATCAGGCCGAGATTATCGCGAACCCATTGAACGAGAGCACCAGTGATGGCGATGCTTCCTTCCAATGCGTAATGTGCCGGCTGGTCGCCTAGTTTGTACGCCATCGTTGTCAATAAGCCAGACTTGGAATCAATCTTTCGAGTGCCTGTGTTCATCAGCAAAAAGCAGCCAGTACCATACGTATTCTTTGCTTCCCCAGGCTCAAAGCAGGTTTGACCGACGAGCGCAGCTTGTTGGTCTCCGAGGATCCCGGCGATCGGTACGTCTTGCACCGCAAGTTCCTTCGCATACCCGTAGGTCTCGCTGCTGGAATGAATTCGTGGCAGCATCGCCTCCGGAATTCCAAACGTCTCGAGGATCTCTCGATCCCAGGACAAAGTATTCAGATCCATCAGTTGGGTGCGGCTGGCATTTGTAACATCAGTGATGTGGGCGCCGCCCTGGACGCCCCCAGTTAGATGCCAGACCAGAAAGGTATCAATGTTTCCGAACATAAGGTCGCCCGCTCCCGCGGCTTCCCGGGCGCCCTTTACATGTTCAAGAATCCAGCGAATTTTCAGACCACTGAAATATGTTGTGAGCGGCAGCCCAGTCTTGCTGCGGAATCGGTCTTGTCCTCCCGATTTCGCCAACTCGCTGACGTAGTCCGCGACCCGCGTGTCCTGCCAAACGAGCGCGTTCGCGATCGGCTTGCCAGTCTTTCGGTTCCATAGGATGGTGGTTTCGCGCTGGTTGGTGATTCCAATCGCCGCCAAGTCTCCTGGCCGGAGGCCTCCTTTCGCCATGGTCTCCGCAATTACCTCACGCGTGTGCTGCCAGATTTCCTCCGGATTGTGCTCAACCCATCCGGGCTTGGGGTAAATTTGCGCGTGCTCTTTCTGCGAGACCGCCACGGTGCGTCCCGAGCGGTCAAACACAATGAAACGCGTGCTCGTGGTGCCTTGATCAATTGCTCCGATGTAGTTTGCCAACTTGGTCCTCCTGAAGACTTGTTCCTCTGCTGTTCCCCGTACACGTAGGACTTGTTTGCAGACCTTCTTACCCGTCAGTCAGCAGCGGGTTGGCCGCTTCCCGAAGATGCACCGCGTTTGCGGGACAAGCCCGCCGAGTCCAGCAAGTGCTCGATCTTTTCCGCGTATCCAGTAATTGCATCGCGGGTAAACGCGGTGCTCCATTGCAACTCCTTCATCATCAGAGAACCGACAATCGGTGCTGCGTCAATGCAGTCGGTCCATGAATAGAACTGCATCCCGACCCTGCGCGCAAGCACATCCTCAATCGTGGCCGCCATCTCATACCGAACGGCGTAGACGACTTCCGCCCTGATTGCCCGACCTTGGGCATGAATCGGTTGCATGAACGTGGGGTCTTCTGCAGTCAGCTCAAGAATCCTTTCGGATGCAGTCCCGAACTTGGCTGCCAGATGACGGGCCGTTCCTTCGGAAATCGGGTGCGCGCGGCAGAGTTTTTTCCAATAGTCATCGGTGAAGCCCTCGCCGCCGTGGAGAATGTGGTTGCGAGTCAGAGATTCCGTCTGCGGCACGCCGAGAGCTTTCTGTACGACGTGAATCGTGTCCTCTGCCATGGCGCGATGCGTAGTCCACTTGCCGCCCATGATGCTGATGAGCCCGCTAGCGGGATCCACCTCAATGACATCGTCGCGAGCCAGTTTCTTGGTATCGCCCGAGTCTTCTGATCCGACAAGTGGGCGTGCGCCGGCAAAGCCCGCCACGATGTCGGATGGAATGACCGGCCTGGCCAGATATTGATTGAGGTGCCGCAACATGTACTCAACATCTTGCTTCGTGACGACCAGTTCGGCATCCGGCGAAACTTCCTCGTCGGTGGTTCCGACCAGCAATCTTCCTCCCCAGGGGACCGCAAATAGAACGCGGCCGTCCTCTGTTTTCGGAATGAGCAAGGCATCCTCCGTCGGGAACACCTCCAGCGGCAGGAGGATGTGTGAACCTTTGCTGGGCCGCATGCGCTTGTGCACCGTAGGAGTGGCTAATTGGCGAATAGAGTCCGACAGCGGCCCCGTGGCATTGACAAAGGCTCCAGCGGTGACCGTGAACGTGTTCTCGGTCAGATGGTCTTTTGCTATGACACCAGAAATCTTCCCATTCGCACCCCGCACAAAATCTGTAACACTGGCGTGGTTCAGCGCGTTTCCGCCGGCCGCGGTGAACGTTTGCACGAGCGCAAGGTTGTATCGCGCATCGTCGAACTGACCATCGGCATACGCCACGGAACCGAGCAACCCCTCAGCATTCAACTCCGGCATATGCTCCAATGTTTCTTCTCGCGATAGGAACTTGCTCGGAGAGATACGGCCTGGCCCCGCGAGCCAGTCATAAATCTTTAACCCGATGTCGAGGTAGGCAACATCTAGCCAGTGATAGCTTGGTACAAGGAACTCCAGCCTTCGCGTGAGGTGGGGCGCATTTTCCAGCATGCGGACGCGTTCGTGCAAAGCGCGTACCAGGACGTGGTATTCCTGAAGATCTGCTCCCTTGATAGCTTCTTCCAGGTATCGCACTCCGCCATGAATGATCTTGGTAGCTGCACTGGATGTTGCCCCGGCAAAATCGCCTGCTTCCAGCAGAACCGTTGGGATTCCGCGTAGTTGCGCGTCCAGGGCGCAGGCGGATCCTGTTGCGCCGCCGCCAATGACGCACAACTGAAACTCCTGATCGGCTATATTGTCGAGTTCTTCGGTTCTACTTTTCATAGATCTGCAGCCGATCAAAATGTGACTTTCGTCCTGAACCCCAACACCGGTGCGTTCGGCAAATTGGAATTTGCGCCCACATCGACGTAATACTGGAAGACCGGCTGCAGCAAGAAGTACGGCGTCACCTGTAAGGAGTAGTTCAGTTCGAATGCTTTTTCAGAGCCTAGCTTCGGACCGCCCAGCAGTACGCCGAAATCGCTGAACGGATCACTGATCTTGCTGTAGACCAAAGCGCACGCAATCCGGTCCTTTGGGCGATGACTGAAGGGAGCATTGAAGCGAGCACCCGCCGTGATCTGGGAATTCTCGCGATTCACATCGCCGGGACTCCAATCAAAGCCAAAGGTTGCATCGAGTCCGCGATTCGATCCAGGCTGCGAGCGGAATAACGCTTGGCTCGCCATTCCGTAGATCAGGTGGTTTCCGCCGCTCTTGCGCCCGGAAGGATCACTAAACTTGCCGCCGTTGTAAACGCCTCCGAACTTGTACTCGCCCGGATAGGACTTGCCCGACTGCGTCGCCTTCGAGGTGTTACCGTCTGTTTGATTTACCAGAAATCCAGCTTCAAACAAGAAATTCGGAGTATCGCGAATCTGAAAATGGAAGCCGGTAGGGTCCTGCTCGTAGGGGTTCCGGTTTCCAGCCATAACTGCGCTCTTAACGTAGAAATTCCGTGTGGGCGCGACGCGAATCTCAGCGCCGGGAGTACCAGCGGGATTGAACGACTCATAGATGGTGCTGAAGAGATTGCCGAATGCGTAGCCCATGGGTTCGATCAGCCACGAACCGCCATATTCCTGGTTGCCGTAAAAGTCCAAGCCGGCCAACTGTCCCGCTCTTATCCTCAACCTGTTGTTGAAGAACAGTTGCTGCAGCCAGAACGAATCCAGACGTGTGGTGTGTGCGCTCACCAGGTCACTGGGATTCGCCAGTGTCCCAATCTTTGCTCCCAGGTTGGCTCCTGATTGCCAGAGTCCAGTGGTGTGAAAGCTGAGCCCTTGCCACTGGATGAACCGGTCAAAATTTATGTCGATGGTTCCACGAATTCGTGGCCATCCGGTTTGCGTCTGCTCCATTCCACCGCTCGGATTAGCCTCCAAGTCGGCGATGTAGAAGAAATCGAAGCTGACGCCCTTTTCGGCAAGCTTCGATCTCTTGCCACCCCAGTCTCCCAACAAATACTGCCGTGATGGGATTTCAAACAGTGTGCCGCCCACATCGGGCGTGGCAGCATTTGTTTGAGCGATCAACGGAACCGGGAATATCCCGAGCAAAACAAGACATGATAGGAGCTTGAGCCAGGCTAAGCACACACCCAGCCGACGGTGAACACAGCACATAGCATCTTCGCGAGATCCATCAGTCGCTCGAACGCCGAAGTCGTGAAATCCAATTCGTTTTCCCATAGCGGCCTGACTTATGCACTCGCGTTACCAAAACAAACCGAAGGCTTCGACTCGTGAAAAGGCACTACAGGATTGAGGTTAGCGACTGCACTGCGTCGAGAGTGGCGCTGTTCGCTGAGATCGCCGCGCGGCGCAGTGTCGCAGTTTAGACAAGTGACGCCCCGACGCCTGTTCCCAACGCCGCTGGGCAATTGAGAATCGATCGAGCATGTGATGAGATCCGTTCTTTTCCCTCGGCATTTGTCCAACTCCGATTGTTCAGCTAACACACATTTGGAAATCGACTTGCTTCAGCCAGCGTGTCAGGGCATGAGCGAAAACCGATGGTGATGTTATGGGAGTCCAGGTTGATTGCTCGGGTGTGCGCTACGCGGTCATAGGGGCATCCAGAAACAAGGACAAGCCTGGACGATTGGTCATTGCCTATCAGGATGAGGATCGGCTGCGCGATCTCATAGCTGCTCCAAGTATCTTCGGGCTCGACTTCGCGTCGCCCGAAGAAGTCATGGTGAACCTCGAAGGCCTCACACGCTCTGAGCGCTTGATCTGATCGGGAGGATTTAGTGTTAAATGCAGGCGATACGGCTTTTCTCATGATGTGTACGGCAATGGTGTGTCTGATGACACCCGCCTTAGCGTTCTTTTACGGTGGTTTGGTTAGAAAGACGGATATCCTCACCATTATGTTTCAGACCTTTGTCTGTTTGGGCCTGGTTGCTGTCATTTGGGTATTGGGTGGTTTCAGTCTGGTGTTTGGTCCGGACCTGGGCCAGATCATCGGCAATCCGCTCACGTTTTTCGGAATGCATGGGATAGGTGGTGAAGCAAATGCGACGCATGCGGCCACTGTCCCGTTTATTCTCTTTTTCGCCTATCAGATGATGTTTGCCATTATTGCTCCAGCACTTGTCACGGGCTCTTTTGTGAGCCGCTTCAAACTCGCACCCTACATCTGGTTCGTCATATTGTGGACGGCGTTTATCTATATACCGGTCGCGCATTGGATCTGGGGTGGCGGCTTCCTCGCTAAGTTCGGTGTTGTGGACTTCGCTGGTGGGTTGGTAATACACACGACCGCGGGGTTATCAGCGCTAACGGTGGCTAAGTTACTAGGTCCACGTCGGGACGAAGAGCGGAGCACGCCGGCGGCAAACATACCTCTCGTCGCTGTGGGCGCTGGACTCTTGTGGTTTGGATGGTTCGGCTTCAATTCCGGCAGTGCGTACGCAGCCGACACGCTGGCTTCCTATGCATTTGTAAACACGACACTATCAGGTTCGGCAGGGTTGCTGGTTTGGCAGTTCTGGACTTGGCGCGACACCAAGAGGGCATCGTTTTCCGGAATTCTGGTTGGCTCGGTAGCGGGCCTTGCCACGATCACACCGGCGGCAGGATATGTTGAGCCGTGGGCCGCACTAATTATTGGTGCGATTGGTGCCAGCGCCTGCTATTTTGCAAAACGTATTCAAGATGATTTGAAAATCGATGATGCCTTGGAAGTATTCCGCGCCCACGGCGTTGGCGGTATTACCGGATCCCTGATGATAGGCATCTTTGGAGCGACCGCGATCGACCGTGTCTCGGGCAGTGCACGCGAATTTCTTGTGCAGCTGCTTGCAGTCGTCGTAGTCGGGGTCTATAGCGTTCTGGTGACTTGGTTGATTATGAAAACGCTCAGGGCTGTGGGCCCGGTTCGGGTCTCAGCAGAAGAGGAAGCGCGAGGCCTGGATGAGGAGGAGGCTTACCACCTCGTGCAGTGATACGGCGTGTTCTCAGAAACGGCACGACGCACCCACGGCGCTTTCGAGATTAACCTCATGCCGGGCAAATCGCCACCGTCGTGCCAGATGTCCTGTTGCTGGCCGGCTCCCTCGTCGAGGCACAAAGGCCCACACAGCTGCATCAGTCCTGGCTATTCGGTTGCCTAGGTGACTTGTCCTAATGCAGCGGGCGGCAGAGTCGCAATTTAGACAAGTGACGCCCCGACGCCTGTTCCCAACGCCGCTGCAGCAATTGAGAACCGATCAACCTGATGAGGCCCTTTCTTGTACTCGGCATTTGGCCCAACTCCGATTGTTCACCTAACACACATTTGGAATTCGAGTTGCTTCAGTCAGCGTGTCAAAGCTTGTTGAAGCCAAAACCGATGGAGATGTTATGAGAGTTCAATTTTGTTGCTCAGATCTGCGCTACGCGGTCATACAGGCATCGAGTAAAAAGGAGAGGCCTGAACGATTGGTTATTGCTTATCACGATGAGCAGAGCTTGCGCGATCTCATTGCTGCTCCAAGCATCATCGGACTAGGCTCGCCTCGCGCGAAGAAGCGATCACGAACTGCGAAGGCCACATGTCAGACGCTCGTTCGAAACCAAAGCCTCGAATCACAGCAATGTTTTACCTGCCTCATGCGAAGGTCGAATTGGCGGGTAGGCACGGCCTGGTGAATCATCGCAGAATCCCGCAAAGCATTGTGGCATCCGCTCTTGCGGCGCTCGTTGCCCTCATCTACTCGAAGAATATCGTGTCCGCAATGATCCGCATGGCGCTAGGAGCTTCTTTCTAGTTCTGTTGATCTCCGATGCTGGGTTCCCATCAGGAGGACTAGTGGCAAGCGGGAGGTCAGAGCGCTTCCAAGAAGTTTGAATGACAAACCGGAACAAGAAATCTCGAATCAGTGTCGCAGGTAGCTTTCTTGGTATGGTCTGCACACACGAGCAAGCGAGCCATTTGCTGGAGAGCTTTCGGAAAGACTACCAGTTGCTTACACCGGAGGAGCGGAATCGAGTGAAGTGCATTTTGGGTTTGAATCCGAACGACACCCCCCGCCGTACAACCCCCAATGTGCTGAAATCGGAAGTGGAACATTGATTGAACAGTTTCAGAAGAGTCTTATGAACGATGAAAAGATTGATAAAGAAGAAGTGTGGTCGGCTATTCGCTATCTGGACCCTGACGAACGGGAGAAGGACAAGGAAGCCAATACAGCCGCCGTAATCGCGATATTGGCCATTCTGCTTATCATTGGCAGTGTTTGGGTTCTACTTTGGTTTCCATCAGGAAGGCGGTAGATGGTTGCGGTACCTGTAGTAGGTGCAATTACTCCATAGTAAGGTTCCCGACTCCATGATCTCCGTGGACGACGCGCCTTCTGCCGTTGGAAACCCTCATTTACACGACGATGGAAACAAGGCGCTCCGGCCGAAATGCTACCAAGCAGAACAGCGCAAATGGCGAGGACGGGAAACTGCGACCTTCCACTTTTTCATTGTCATGTCTTCTCGAAGATCATGCTCGGTCAGTCACTACGGACGTGAAAGTTAACGGTGACTGTGGTTTCCACTTCTATCGGTTGCCCATTCACAAGCAATGGCTGGTAGCGCCATTGCTTGACCGCGTCGATCGCGGCGCGCACCAAAAGCGGGTGCCCGCTAACAACTTGCAGGCTTTGAACGTTCCCGCCTTTGTCAATAAGCGCCGCCAGCACGACAGTTCCTTGAATGTGTGCCTGCTGCGCCACGGGCGGATAAATGGGCTCAACCCGGTAGATGAGCCGGCCATTGGTCGCACCTGCTGAAACGCGCACACGCTGTACGGTGGGCACCGGTTTGGGCATGGGAGGAGGGACGGCTGCCGGGCTCGAACCGGAGCCGATGATTCCGCCTATTACTCCGTTCAACTGACCTCCCGGAATCCCTCCAGGCACGCCACCAACCACCCCACCTGTTGTCGGAACTGATGGCTCGTCGTCTTCCTTGATCATCATCTGGACTTTCGCCGGAATTCTGCTTGGAGTACGCAACCGGCCGTTCGCGATGTTGCTGGTTACCTTCACCACTTTCACTGCGGGTGGGGTGGACGCCGCCGGCGGAGGAGGTGGGGCTTCAAGAAAAGTGAGCATTTGTTCTTTGGGCAGAACCTGGGTGAACCATAGCGGAAGCAAAACCACAACACCGAGCATGACAAATTGCAAAACAAAC
>Ga0210409_10008407_pt1 | contig 10508 bp, 10 predicted proteins | sample IncBWH17MmetaG_FD_161649 | JGI IMG/M metagenome (GOLD analysis project Ga0210409, IMG submission 161649) | Forest soil microbial communities from Barre Woods Harvard Forest LTER site, Petersham, Massachusetts, United States - Inc-BW-H-17-M | ecosystem: Environmental > Terrestrial > Soil >...
CGGCACCACCAGAAGAGAGCGCGTAGGGTTTGTGGAAGCGGGCAAGAACCCGCGGTAAGCTGTTGCTATCTTCGGCCAGGCGTACGGCTGCGAAGAAAAAGGAAGGAAATCAGGCAAGAACATGTTCGCAACGATGATATTGCAGGCGCCGAGCGGTTTGGGCGCGGCGCTGGGCAGCCCGTTGGTGATGATGGTCATCGTAATGGGTATCTTCTACGTGATGCTCATTCTTCCGCAGCAACGACAGCGGAAGAAGCTTCAAGAGATGCTGTCGCAGTTGAAGGCGGGCGATAAAGTGATCACCAATGGCGGCATCTATGGCGTTATCAATGGCATTGACGGCGACACGATCATCCTTAAAATCGCCGACACAGGTTCGTCGCCGGTTAAAATCCGCATCGCGCGTTCGGCGATTACGCAGGTGGAGGCATCGGAAGATGCGAAATGAGCCCGCCAGCGTTCCGATGAAGCGCCGTAATTTCTGACTATGAATCCTAATTTGAAATGGAAAGCTGTTTTCATCCTGGTGGTCATACTTGGGTGCATCTATGGCCTGTTTGGCGTGCCGACGTTTCCCACCTCGGCCGCGGACCTGAAATCGAATTTCGCGCACCAGATCAAGCTGGGGCTGGACCTGCAAGGTGGCACGCACCTGATTTTGCAGGTGCAGGTGCAGGAAGCCATCGCGCAGGAGACCGATCAGACGGTCGACCGCCTGACCAATCAATTGCGCGCGAAAAACATTCGCTACGATGAAGTTCGCCGCGTCGACGATACGCACATCGTTGTGCGCAATGTTCCGTCGGACCAGTTGTCCGAGTTTCGCGACCTGGTGGCGGCGCAGCTGCAAAATTCCTGGGACATGGCGCCCACGGCGGGCGAACCCTCCAGCTATACGCTGACCCTTAGGCAGAGCTCCGTTGCCGCCATTCAAGAACAAACGATGCAGCAGTCGCTCGAAACCATCGAGCGGCGCATCAACGCCCTGGGCCTGACCGAGCCGACCATTCAACTTCACGGACGCAAAGACAATGAAATCCTCGTGCAACTTCCTGGGGAAGGCGATCCGTCGCGCGCGAAAGCTGTGATTCAGGCCGGTGGCCAACTGGAACTGAAATTGGTGGAAGATCCGAGCCCTTATCCCTCACAGACGGCGGCGCTTGCGGCCCACGGCGGCGTGCTGCCTCCTGGAACGGAACTTGTCCCCGGCCGCTCAGACAGTCGCAATCCCGCGGAGACCGGAGAAGTTTGGTATTTGCTGAGCCGCACACCGGTTGTGACTGGCCGCGACTTGCGCAGCGCTACGGAAAATCGCAACACCAACAATCCCGGCCAATGGCAGGTCAATTTTTCGCTGTCATCGGAAGGCGCACAACGTTTCGGTCCCTTCACCGAGCAGAATGTCCACCGGCAGATGGCCATCGTGCTCGAGCATCGCGTCTACTCCGCGCCGGTAATCAACAGCCGCATCGACGACCAAGGCTTCATTGAGGGCAATTTCAGTCAGGAATCGGCGCACGACTTGGCTCTCGTGCTGCGCGCCGGTGCCCTTCCCGCTTCTATTAAGTATCTGGAGGAGCGCACCGTCGGCCCTTCTCTCGGCGCGGACTCCATCCGTCACGGCGTGCAGGCGTCGATTCTCAGCCTGCTGGTGGTGATGATCTTTATGCTGGTCTACTACCGAATGTCGGGCGGTAACGCGGTGCTCGCGCTGGTCCTGAACTTGGTCATTCTTTTGGCTGTGCTGGCCGCTTTTGGGGCCGTTCTGACTTTGCCGGGTATCGCCGGTGTCATCCTGACAATTGGCATGGGTGTCGACTCCAACGTTCTGGTTTTCGAGCGCATCCGCGAGGAATTGCGCAATGGCAAATCCCCCGCATCTGCTGTGCAGGCCGGTTTCGACAAAGCGTTCTTGACTATCATCGATACTCACGTCACGACGGTCGTGTCCGCCTTCTTCCTGTTCTTGTTTGGCACGGGACCCATCCGTGGGTTTGCCATCACCTTGACCATCGGCTTGATCGCCAACGTGTTCACGGCCATTTACGTTTCCAAGACGATTTTCGAATATCACCTGACGAAAATGGATCGGCAGGCGGAACTCAGTATCTGATCTCGTACTAGAACTGCTGCGAATTTATCCAGGCACGGGTACTTTGGGACCACTCGCCAGTCGAAATTCGGGCGGCTGCGTTTCCGGGAACAAAGGAATACCCACTGGAGTCTAAAGAAGGGAAGTACCTGTGGCATGATCGAGTTCTTCAAAGAACCCAACATCGACTGGATGGGTAAAGCGAAGTATTTCTACGCCCTCAGCGGTATTCTCCTTCTCGCCGGCTGGACCTCCGTTTTTCTGAATCACGGCCTCCGCTACGGGATCGACTTCAAAGGCGGCACCAACGTCGACGTGCGCTTTGCGCAGCCTCCCAACATTGACCAAATTCGCAAAGGCTTGACTGCCCAGGGGTTGGGCAATAGCGAAATCCAGAGCATCAGTGGCGGCGGCTTGAGTGCCAACTCCAACGAAGTTCTGATCTTTGTGGGGAACGGCCAAAGCGAAGAAGCGCTGGACACCGGACGCGCCCAGGTACTCACCGCTCTCAACTCCATCTACGGAGTGAGAGATTCCAGCAAGCCGGACTTTAACGCCGCCACGCCTTCTTCCCTTGCTGCCTTGCTCAATACCAACGATCCGCTGCACCTTTCCACCAATGCGGGCGATCGTTACCAGCAGCTCGCCAAGAAAATCCTCGCGTATCGCGACGATAGCAAGGGCGGCGTGCTCACAAATTTCGACGAGCTCGCTTCCGTAGACGGCGTGACCCCTGCCGTGCTCGGCACGCTGAAAAGCAACTTCGCGCTGGGCACCTTCGCCATTCGCAACGTGGAGATTGTCGGCCCCAAAGTGGGCGGCGAGCTTCGGCGCCAGGCCATCTTAGTTACCCTCTATGCTTTGGCAGGCATGCTGGTATATATTGCCTTCCGATTCGAGTGGGTTTACGGAGCCGCCGCTGTCCTGGCTGTTTTTCACGACGTATTAATTACGCTGGGCTTTTTTTCGATACTTCGCTTTGAGATTTCGCTGACCGTCATTGCGGCGCTTCTCACACTTGTCGGATATTCGATGAACGACACCATCGTCATTTTCGACCGCATTCGCGAAAACAACCGCCTCCTGCGCCGCGAGTCGTTCGCCGCGGTGGTGAACAAGTCCATCAATCAAACCCTCTCGCGAACGATCTTGACTAGCGGTCTGACATTCCTTACCGTGCTCGTCCTGTTCCTGATGGGCGGCCAGGTGCTTCGCGCTTTCTCCTTTGCTCTGGTGGTAGGGATTGTGGTAGGAACGTACTCCAGTTTCGGTATTGCTGCTCCGCTGGTGGTTGCGTGGAATCGTTGGCGCGGCCAGGGAGCGGTGGCAGGTCCCGGACCCGCAGCCGGCAACAAAACCCGCAGCAGCGAAAGCGCCCCAGCGCGTCTCGCTCCTGCCGGGAGGAGGTAGTCACCCATGTTTGAAGATATGGTGATCTCGAGTCCGAACCCGAAGAAAACCAATAAGCCATGGACGGTGGTGGTGTCCATGATTGCGCAGTCGATCTTCCTTGCCATTTTGATCCTTATTCCTCTGATTTACACGGAAGCGCTGCCGAAGACGATGATGGCGACTCTGCTCGTTGCCCCGCCGCCGCCGCCTCCTCCGCCACCCCCGCCGGTGCAGACGCAGGTCGTACACATCAAGCCGCAAGTCCATTTGATGGACGCCGGCAAACTTATGCAGCCCAAGGTCATCCCTAAAGACATCAAGATCATCAAGGAAGATGCTCCGGACGTAAACGCCGGCATGCAGGGCGGCGTTCCCGGTGGCGTCGCCGGCGGTTCCATGGGCGGCGTAATTGGCGGCGTAATTGGCGGCATGGGCGGTGCACCGCCCCCTCCGAAGCCGGTGCAAAATCGCATTCGCCAGGGAGGCAGCGTGCAGGCGGCATTGCTCGTAAACAAAGTGCAGCCGGTTTATCCGCCGCTCGCGCGCCAGACGCGCATCTCCGGCACCGTGCGCTTGCACGCCATCATCTCCAAGTCCGGTTCGATTCAGTCTCTGGAAGTAATCTCCGGCCATCCCTTGCTGGTGCGCGCCGCGATGGACGCCGTGCAGCAATGGAGGTACAAACCGACGCTGCTCAACGGCGAACCGGTGGAGGTCGATACCACGATCGACGTCATTTTCTCGCTTAACCAGTAGTACGGCGCGCTGCTTCGGTCGTGGGGCCGGCGCAGCGTTCCGGGGACTTAAGATTCGCAAACACTCTAAGGAGCAAACGAATGGTAGCTACTCTCTATGTTCACCTGATCCTGTTCTTACAGGCGGGGAACCCAGGCGCGTCCAGTTGGGACCTTCGCTCAATGTGGTCCCAGATGAGCGCCCTGCCTCGTTCGGTAGTCGTTATTCTTTTCGTTCTCTCTATCTATTCCTTCGGCGTGATGATTGACCGCGCCCTGATGTATAGCGCAGCGCGCAAGCAGTCTCGCGTCTTCGTTCAGCAGGTCGCCGGTGCCCTGAAGGATGGCAAGCTCGATGAAGCCATTGCCATCGCAGAGCGCAACAAGAAGAGCCACATCGCTAAGGTCGTTGCCACGGGGCTTTCGGAGTTTCAGTCCGCTTCGCAACAGGTTTCCGATGCTGACGTCATAGAAGCAGCCAAGCGCGGTCTCGAACGCTCGGTGGCTATTGTGCACGCGGAAATGAAGCGCGGCCTATCCGCTCTGGCGACTATCGGCTCCACCGCACCGTTCGTCGGGCTGTTTGGCACCGTGGTCGGCATCTTGAACGCCTTCAAGGGCATCGAGCAGAGCAAGGCTACGGGTCTGTCGGCCGTCGCCGGCGGTATCGCCGAAGCGCTGGTAACCACCGCGCTGGGTCTTCTCGTCGCGGTCCCCGCGGTGTGGGCGTACAACTATTTCACCAATAAAGTCGAGGCGTTCGACGTCGAGATGGACAACTCCTCGATGGAGCTCATCAATTATTTCATCTTGCGTCGTGGCGCGAAGAGGTAGGTAAACGATGTCTGATGTAGCAAAAGGTCACAAGCGGTACAAGCCGCAAGCCGGCAGTCAGATGGCGTCTCCCAACGTCATTCCGATGGCCGATATCATGCTCGTGTTGCTGATCATCTTCATGGTCGTCACGCCCATGTTGCAGAAGGATCATCCCGTGGACTTGGCCAGAACCAATACCGCCAAGGACATGCAGGATGCCGATAAAGATGACGCCATCGTCATCGCCGTGACTCGCGACGGTAATATCTTTCTTCGCACTACAATGATAAAGAAGGAAGAGATCACCTCGCAAGTCAAGGACCGCATCGCGAATCGTCTGGACAAGACCGTATACGTGAAAAGCGACGCGCGCGCCAAGTATGGCGATGTGGTTGCCGTCGTCGACGAAATCCGTTCGGCGGGGGTCGACCAGGTCGGCCTGCTGACTGACCGGAACGAGAAGGCCACGCCTCCGCCTCCTCCGCCGCAGGCGGATTAGGGGCAGGGGCGCGAAGCGATCATTCGTTGCTCTGGTTTTTTGCCAGTTTCAACGCCGCGCCGCTTCCCACAACGGCGCGGAACAGCGGTCCGCGATACTCGCTAGGGGCGGGCCGACAGGAGAAGCTCAATGGGAATGCAAGTAGGTGAAAGCAAAGGCGGTGCGATGGCGGAAATGAACGTCGTTCCGCTGATCGACATCTTGCTGGTGCTCCTGATCATTTTCATGGTCATCACTCCGCTCACGCCCAAGGGATTGGATACCCTGGTGCCGCAGCCGAATCCCAACCAGAAGCAAGATGTGGAGCTCGAGAACAAGACGGTGGTCGTCCAGGTACTGACCAACGGCAAAGTCAAAATCAATAACGAAGACTCCACCTGGGATAACCTCGGCCCGCGCCTCGAACAAATTTTCAAGGATCGCGCCGAGAAAATCGCTTTTGTTAAGGGCGATAGCGATGTATTGTTTGGCGAAGTCGCGCGCGCCATCGATGTCATGCGCGGTTCCGGCATCGATAAAGTCGGCCTGATCACCGCCAAGTTAGAAGCTGGCCAATAAGATTCTTCGGGCCCTATATCCTGAAGATGTTTTGCAGTTTGCTCTCTCGGATGTGAGTCCTCCTCGCGGGAATTTTCCGAACGAGGTGACTCATGGGCATGTCAGTTGGCGGTTCGAATCGCGGAATCTTTGTTGAAATGAACGTGGTTCCGCTGATCGACGTTTTGCTGGTGTTGTTGGTCATTTTTATGATCATCCCGCACAAGCAAACGGGTTTGCCGGTGGAGTTGCCGCAGCCGGCGCCTCCCAATATTCCGGTGGATTCGCAGCCGGAGGCGATCGTCGTTCAGGTACTTGCAGACTGATCGCTGCGCATCAATCAGGAAGATGTGAAATGGGACGGGTTGCGCAGCAGGTTGGAACAGATCTTCGGGTCCCGGGCTAGTCGTACGGCTTTCGTTCGTGGTGACGGCGCTCTGGAGTTTCAACTCGTTGCCAAGGTTATAGACGTCATGAGGGCGGCGGGAGTATCCTCTGTCGGCCTGATGACCTCTGGGCTGGAAAAACTGGCGGAAACAGATTAGATTGCCTCTCGCCATGGGATTTTGAATTCTAGCGCGGCATCAATTAACACAGACCGCGCATAGTGGGGATGGACGCTTCATGACTCATGCATCGCTTCAAGTAACTGCTCGCAGGGTTGGCGCGCTCGCCGCCATCCTGGTTCTAGCATTTGCCGCCTCCGGCTGCAGCAAGCTGAAGGCTCGCGACCTGCTCAATAAGGGCGTAAATGCCTTTAAGAACGGGCAGTCCGATGTGGCCATCGAAGATTTCAAGGCGGCCAAGGAGGCCGACCCCGATCTTCTGAACGCGCGCCTGTATCTGGGCACCGCTTATGCCAGCTTGTATATTCCGGGCGCACCTTCGAAAGAGAACCAGGATCGCGGGACCCAGGCCATCCAGGAATTCAAGGAGATTTTGGAGAAAGAACCCAATAATCTCTCGGCCAACGACCAGATCGGTTCAATCCTTTTCTTGATGGGTGGCACGCCTTTTGATCCCAAAAAATTTGAGGAATCCAAGACCTATCATCAGAAGCACATTGAGTTAAAACCTGACGATCCCGAGCCTTATTACTGGATCGGCGTCATTGACTGGACCCTGGCGTTCCGTGCCAACGGCGAAATGCGCATGGACTACAACAAGAACAATATCAAGAAGCAGGTCAAGGATACCGATCCGCTCCCGCCAGCCATTCGTTCCGGATATGCTTCCAAATACGGCCCGCTGGTCGACGAAGGAATCACCGACTTGCAAAAGGCCATCTCCCTCAGGCCCGATTACGACGACGCCATGGCTTATCTCAATCTTCTTTATCGCCGCAAGGCCGACATGGTGGAAAGCAAGGAAGAGCGAGAGGCGTTGTTGAAGCAAGCCGACGATCTGGTCGACAAAGTCAAGGAAATCAAGCAACGGCGCTCCGAGCAGCCCCAGACGACATCCTGAGCCCTCAGCTTTTTCGATTTGCCAAGGGGGCGTCCATGCGGACGCCCTCTTTTCTTTTGATGTCCCTTCGACCCTCGCGCCGCGCTCTTCTTCTGACGTAAACTAGGTTATGCCGTCGCCCAGCAATTTACCCCTCCATTTTCACCGCGACCGCACCGAGCGCGAGCTGGACGCCCGTCTGGACGAGCTACTCGCCAAGCTGCGCAAGAATCGCCCCGCCGAGGATCCCTGGATGGTCCGCCGCGCCTACGAAATCGCTGCGGAGCGCCACCGCGACCAGTTGCGCAGTTCCGGGGATCCCTATCTCACTCATCTGCTGGAGGTAGCCCACATCCTCGCCGACATGCGTCTCGATGCCACCACACTCACTGCCGCCCTTCTGCATGACGCCATCGAGGACACCGAGTACCCCGTTTCACGAATCGAAGAGCGCTTTGGCGTGGACGTTGCGCGCTTGGTCGAAGGCGTAACCAAAATCGGCCGGCTCAACATGATGGCCCCGGAAGCGCGCCAGGCCGAAAACGTTCGCAAGATGCTTCTGGCCATGGTTAACGATGTTCGCGTAGTGCTGGTCAAGCTCGCCGACCGTCTGCACAACATGCGAACCCTGGAATATCTCGACCCTGCGAAGCAGCAGCGCATCTCCCGCGAAACCCTTGATATTTATGCGCCTATCGCTCACCGGCTGGGCATGGGCATCGTTCGCGGTGAGCTGGAGGACCTGGCATTTCGTTATCTCGAGCCGGAATCCTTCCTGGCTTTGCAAAAGGAAGTTTTGGACAAGGCTCCGCTGCACAAGAAATTTTTGGAGGAAGTTCAAGGCACCATCCGTTCCAAACTCGTTGAAAACAGTATTCCCGCAGAGCTCGAAGCGCGCGTCAAGGGACTGTACTCGTTGCACCGCAAAATCGTGCGTCAGGAGCGCGGCCTGGAGCAAGTCTACGATCTTCTTGCCGTGCGCGTCGTCACGGATACCGAGCGGAATTGTTACGCGGCCCTCGGCGTCATGCATCACATCTGGCGGCCCGTCCCTGGGCGATTTAAGGATTACATCGCCATGGCCCGGCCCAATCTGTACCAATCCCTGCACACCACCGTCCTTCACAGTGGCCAGCCTTTTGAAGTGCAGATTCGCACGCAGGAAATGCACCGAATCGCAGAAGAGGGCGTCGCCGCGCACTGGAAATACAAAGACGGCAAGCCCGCGCAGGAAGACGACCAGCGCATCACCTGGATGCGTCAACTGATCGAGTGGTCCCAAGAACTGGAAGAGCCCGGCGAGTTTTTGTCGACATTAAAGGTCGATCTGGCTCCCGTCGAAGTCTACGCATTCACGCCCAAGGGACGCGTGCTGGAGTTGCCGCGCGGCGCGACTCCTGTCGATTTTGCGTATTTGGTGCATACCGAAGTCGGCCATCAATGTGTCGGCGCAAAGGTGAACGGCCAGATGGTTTCTCTGCGCCACGAAATCGTCAGTGGCGACGTCGTGGAAATCCTCACCCAGAAAGGTCACGGTCCCAGCCGCGATTGGCTCAGCTTCGCGAAGTCCTCGCACGCGCGCAGCAAGATCCGCCATTGGATCAATCTGCAAGAGCGTGAAGAAGCCATGGCCATGGGCCAACGCCTGCTGGAAAAGGAAGCGCGCCACTTCGGCCGGAGCCTCAAGAAAATTCCAGAGGAGGATCTGCTGCGTGTCGCATCGGATTCCGGCCTCTCACAAATTGAGGATCTGTACGCAGCGGTGGGCTTCGGAAAATATTCGGCGCGCCAGGTGCTCGCGCGCGTTCTTGGCGATGCCGCCAAGGCCGCGGAGCCGCCGGCCGAAGACGCGAAACCGACGCTCGTCAAGACCGTCAAGCGCATGCTGGGCTTTGGCGAAGCGCCGCTCATCGTCAAAGGCTATGACGACCTTCTCGTGTACCGCGCGAAGTGCTGCAATCCCATTCCCGGCGACGACATCATCGGTTACATCACGCGCGGACGCGGCGTCGCCGTCCACACTCGCGCGTGCCCAAACGTCCAAAATCTGCTGTATCAGACGGAACGCCGCATCGCCGTCGAGTGGGGCGGCGCAGGAGCGGCCACCTTCCAGGTGCAGCTCATGATCCGAGCCCGCGATCGTGCCGGCCTCTTGGCGGAGATTACCGCTGTCATCAGCGGCGCTGGCTCGAACATCCACAGCCTGGAAAGCCGCCCCGACAGTTCGAACGCGCGTATCGATGCCAGTCTGGAAATCGCCGATCGCCGCCAGCTTGAGACCATCCTGGCCAATATCCGCAAAGTCGCCGGCGTGTACGGTGTGGAGCGCGTCTACCAGGTCTGAGCCTGAGGCTCTTCTTTTCAGCTTCCGCGTTCAATTCGTATCTGCCGTGTTCTCAACGGTTTCGGCCTTCACCTGTCCTTCCGCACAAGTACCCCCGACGGCACACGCCAGTCTGTCCTTCTTGCCGCGCGCTACCATGGAAACATGAAGTCTCGCGCTCTACTTCTCGGTGCCTGTGTCCTTTTCGCGGGCGGCTGCAAACAACATCTGCTGACCGATTACCGTCCGCTCGATCATTCCGGCATGTGGTCCACGGGTCTGGAGCAGCTCAAAGCGCTGAACACCTCGGATTCCGAGGTTGCCCAGCTCGTTAAGGCCAAGCAAGCGCGCCTGAGTGATGACGCTTGCGTTGCGCTGGTCGCCGCCGCTCATGAGAGAAAGCACCCTTTTACAAGCGGTGATTCGACTGCCAATCTCGCCAGTGCCGGCTATTCCGAAGACCAGATTCTTGAAATTGCCCGCGCCGATCAACTCGACACCATCAGTGGAGACGCCGTCGCGCTCCGCCTCATCGGTTTATCCGACGCCTTTGTGCAGTTCGTTCTGAAGCGCCGTCTTCAGGGACTTCACACGTTGGGCACTTCGCAAATCGCCCGCCTGAAAAATACCGGCCAAAGCGAAACGCAGATTTTAGACAAGATTAAGGCC
>Ga0210409_10008408_pt1 | contig 10507 bp, 11 predicted proteins | sample IncBWH17MmetaG_FD_161649 | JGI IMG/M metagenome (GOLD analysis project Ga0210409, IMG submission 161649) | Forest soil microbial communities from Barre Woods Harvard Forest LTER site, Petersham, Massachusetts, United States - Inc-BW-H-17-M | ecosystem: Environmental > Terrestrial > Soil >...
AGACGGCCGATAAGGGCTTCGGTCATGCCGTCCGCGACGTATTCCTGCGACGGATCTCCGCTTAGGTTTGTTAACGGAAGCACAGCCAGGGAACGAATCACCGGAACGGCAGGCACAGCGAATCGATAGCGCCATTGGCGCCACCCCCAGCCGCCGACCGCAAGAGCGAACACCGCGATTGCAATGAGCCACACCCTTCGGCCGCGAGCATTGGAAGGCGTTTGCGCAACTGCTGGAGTTGGAGGAACGACGGACGCCACAATGCCGGTTTCAGCGCCAGCCGCGTTCAGCGGTGCAATGAAGCGGTACCCCCGGCGCGCCAAGGTCTCCACATAGCGCGGTTGATCGGCGGAGTCGTTCAATGCCGCCCTCAGGCGCTTGACTGCCGCGTTCAAGCTGTGTTCGAAATCGACAAATGTATCCGTTGGCCAGAGCTCTTTCTGCAACTCCTCGCGCGTGACCAGTTCCCCAGGCCGCTCCAGCAACATTTGCAGGATCGCGAGCGGCTGGCCCTCCAAACGAATGCGGATTCCCGCCTTGCGCAACTCCTGTGTATGAGGCGCGAACTCGTATACGCCAAAACGCGCGACTTCCGGCTTGGCTTGGGTGGTCACCTGCTTGGGGCTCCGATTAATCCGAAGTATATCCCTATTCTTTACCGTAGGGCGCAGTAAAGATGTCACCGCACGCGGAAAGACCCCAAGAATCAACAACTTTCGATGTCACCTACGTTTCGCTCGCATTGCATTGACTCAACCCGTGGGAGTGCCTGATTGTTTACCCCGCACCGCTCCTGGAGGAGCCATGAAAAATCTACTTACTTCGCGTTTTCACTCAACTCTCTGCCGATGTGCTCTGCCGATCGCTCTCCTTCTTCCGTCTGCGGCCCTGGCCGATACTTGGCAAATCCAGGTCGGCGCGCAAAACGGCGATCGAGCTCATCAGGCGCTCGCTTTTTTTCCCAACGAGATTTGGATTCACGCCGACGACAGCATTACCTGGTCATTTCCAACCAATGAAGTTCACACCGTCACGTTTTTAGCGCTAGGTCAGGTTCGACCCAATCGCTTCGCCGGTTGCGCGGGCGGGCTGCCTCCTGATGGCCGAACTCCTGATTTTTCCGTCTTTGACAACAACACATGTGTGAATAGCGGCATCCTCACAAATGCTGACGGGAAGACATACACGGTAATCTTTCCCGTGATCGGTAACTTCAAGCTAGTGTGCCTCGCTCATCCCAACATGACCGCTACCGTCCATGTGTTGGATTCGGGGATTCCGCTGCCGCATGACCAAGATTTCTACGACCGTCAGGCTGACCGCCAGCGCGGCGCCTTGCTCTCGGACCTCAACGCTTCGGCGCATGTCCACGAGGGCGGCGACAACGCCGTAGTGGCTGGTGCCGGTAAGATCATTGGCACTTCTGGAGGCACAGAAACGGCCTCGGTTATGCGTTTCATGGACGCCGTGAAAGTGATCCATGTCGGCGAAACCGTGGAGTGGACCACGGCAGAGGCTGTGACCAGCCACACCATAACCTTTGGGCCTGAGCCGGACAATCAACATCAGATTCCACCTTCTTCTAACGTCACGATGGATGCGGATGGCGCCCGCCACGCCTACCTCAGCTCGCCTTCGGATGCAGTGCACTCGGGCTTCATTACCGAGCTGCCGCAAGATCGCATTGGTCTGACGCAGGCTCCATTCAACCTCAACAGCGCAACGCGCTTCCGCGCAACCTTTACCCAACCCGGCATATTCCAGTACAAATGCGTGCTACACGATGAGCTAGGAATGGTGGGAGTAATCATCGTCCAGCCGTAGCCAAGAACCTCCAAACGTAGTTGGAAAACGCGAATTTATTCAGCCGCCGTTCAGGGTGGGCTGCAACACGGATATGCTGCGCTGAGGGGCAGAAGAGATTCTCCACGAGTGGCAAACCGGAAGTAATCCAAATCGGGACATGCGCATAGGTAAGTCGGCTTCTCTCCAGCGATTGGTCGGTCATTGCTGGCGCGTTTGTCGTTACCGATCCGGTGAAACGGTGAACTTCCCACAAGCGAACTTCTGGCCTGGAACAACATCCGGTTTGCCCGTAATCTGGGAGCTGTCGAAGGGATGTCCTACTTGCAAAGATGGCTTCCGACATGCCCTCTTTCGGAGCTAATAGTGCCGGCGCAAGTAGCGAAACATGTTGCGCAACGACCGGATCACGAGCTCCTATATTTCTAATTGCTGTTGCAGTTCACCTCATGCGGCGGAGATCTGGGCTCGTCCTGTCTCGACAGCTTTGTGCGCTGACGCCGCGGACGAGAACAGAGGTATGAGACCTTCAACCAGTGTTGGGTGAGTCAGGACCGCATCGCGCAGTGCGGTATAGGGCAGCTCGGCAATCATAGCAATCTGCACGGCGGACATGACCTCTCCTGCGCCGGCAGCGAAGGCCGTGAAGCCGAGGATGCGATCCCGCTCGATTTCCACTATCGCCTTCAAAAATCCTCGCGTTTCGGTAAGCGCATGCGCGCGCAGCACCGACTTCATCGGAATTTTGAACCGGCGATAGGCAATTCCTTGTGCTTTCGCTTCCTTCTCGCTCAGTCCGACGCGCGCGAATTCTGGATCGGTGAAAAGGCAAAACGGAACTTGCCTGCCCGTGGTTATGTGGTTGCCGCCAGTCAGGTTGTCGCGAACGACGCGGAAATCGTCGATGCTGATGTGCGTGAACTGTGGGCTGCCCGCCACCTCTCCGATGGCCCAAACGCCGGGCGCGGTGGTCTGCAGCCGCTCGTTGACCTTGATGTACCCACGATCCGTTACTTCGACGCCGGCCAACTCCAGCCCGATCCCCTGCGTGTTTGGAGTTCGGCCCGTGGCAACTAGCAGATGACTTCCTTCCAGCGTTTTCTCCGCGCCATTTTGCTCGACAATTAGTTTGACGGATTGCCCCGATTTTCCCGAGACCCTCTTCACCGTGGCGTTAAACAGGACTTCGATGCCCTCATCGTGGAATAGACTGGCAACGGCTTCTGCGACGTCGTCATCTTCTCGCGGCAGCAACCGGTCGATTCTCTCGATCACAGTTACCTTGCTGCCGAATCGGCGTATCGCCTGGGCGAGCTCTAACCCAACGTAGCCCCCGCCAATCACCAGGAGATGTTCGGGCACTTCATCGAGTTCGAGTGCTTCCACATGCGTCAACGGCTGCGCGTCGGCAATTCCCGAGACCGGCTCGACGACGGCGTGCGTGCCAGTGCTGATGATGACGTTGGCTCCGCGAAGTTGCCGCCGCGCCCCATCCGGAAGCGTGACTTCCAAAGTCCGGGGACCAATGAACCGTCCCACGCCGAGGATCAACTCCGCGCCGCTGCTCTTGAAATTCTCCAAATACATCTCGTTCAAGCCCCACACCATTCTGCGTTTGCGCGCCAGCACCGCCGGCATGTCGATCGCCGAACCCGGCCTGGCTATTCCGCCGCGTTCCGCTCCGTGAAAGTACGTCGCGATCTTCGCGCTGTCGATGATGTTCTTGCTCGGCAAGCACGCGACGTTCGGGCACGACCCGCCGATGAATTTTCGCTCGACGACGGCGACTCGCTTTCCGTCGCCGGCAAACGTCCACGCAGCGAGCGTCGATCCCGTCCCGTCCCCGAGGACAACCAGATCGTATTGTTCCGGCTGCGTCTCCTTAAGTACCTGAGCGGATGAGGCGCTTTCGGTGGGCTTCATGCGGATTTTCCTTTTCGAGCGACAGGTTCACTCTTCGCTTGCATTGATTTCACGAGAGCAGCAGACGATGCTCCTTCCAGCGACAGTCCATAGCCAACTTCTCGAACGATGCGCTCCTTCAAGGGCTGGATGAAATGCACGCGCGTGTTACGGCGTGTCACTTCCGGAGCCTTCAGGTACAGCTCGGCCAATTCCCGCGCCCGACTGAGCGCCTTACCGTTCGGCACAACTTCGGCAACCACGCCCCATTCTAGCGCGGTACGCGCCGCCAGCGGCTGTGGGTTCAGCAGGAACGCCTCTGCTCGTCCCGCTCCAGCGCGATAACTCCACGTGGTAAAGATTCCATCACCCGGCGCAACGCCCGCGGCGAAGTGGGCCACATCCTGGAAAGTCGCGCCATCTGCCGCCACAATTACACTGGCAAGTAGCGCGTAGTCTGAATGCACATGGGCACGTCCCTCGATAGCCGCGATGACCGGCACGCGTATGTTGGCAATGTTTTCCAAAACCTGAACGCCTTCATCATGAACCTGACTCCAGACGCCAGGATCGGCGACATCGCCGAAAGAGGGCCAATCGACGTCAGTAATGAACTCCCCACCTGCGCCCGTGAGGATTACGATCTTGTTCGCTCGATCCTGCGCAATCCGGTAGAAGGCATCGACAAATTCCGTGTGAGATTGCGCGGTCATGATGAACGGTCCGCCGTTGCTGTGGAACTCAGCAACCAGCACACCTTTGTCATCTCGTGTCAGCTTTAGGTTGTGATAATCTCCAAAGTAGTTAGTTTGAAGTTGCATCGTATTCTCCTCTCTGTGTTGCCCCTGACCGCGTTCACCCGAATGTGTTATTGCAAGGTCAGCCCATTGCACTCAGGTGGCTACAACGAGACCGCCTGCGGCACGAATGACCTCTCCAGTGATCCAGGCTGAGTCGTCTGACGCCAGGAACACCGCCAGCGGGGCGATATCACTGACGCGACCGAGCCGGCCGAGCGGCGTCTTCCCAGCCAGAACTGCGCCGGCGCCACCCTCAAAGGTCCCCGCGGCTACATTGCCTTCGGTTTCTGTATGACCGGGAGCGATGGCGTTGACGCGTATCTTGCGCGGCGCCAGTTCGAGCGCCAATCCCTTGGTCAGCGTTTCGATGGCGCCTTTCGTGGAAGCGTACAGCAGGGCTCCCGCCACCGGATGCGAGCCGACGATAGAGCTTAGGTTGATGATGCTCCCTCCGTCGGACCCGAACCGCTTGATCGCCTCCTGAACCGTGAGAATCGCCCCGAGAACGTTGATGTCGTAATGGAGGTGAAAGCTCTCTTCGGTTATATCCGCGAAGGCGCCGAAGCGGAATACCCCGGCGTTGTTGACCAAAACGTCCAATCTTCCGAACGCGGAATCCACTTCTTTGAATAACCGCGCGACATCTGCGGCCTTGGACACGTCGGCCCCGACCGCGATCGCCTCGCCCCCGTTGTCGGTGATCGCCCGAGCGACACGTTCGGCGCCCTCCCGGTCGGAGGAATAGTTCACGGCCACGTGTGCGCCCGCAGCTCCCAAGGCAGTTGCAATCCCACCGCCTATGCCTTTGGACGCGCCCGTCACAATTGCCACTTTACTAGACAGTTTGCTCATATTCGCCATTGTTCTTGATCCGACTTCCCGTACCCCTTAGCGTTCATCGCTGCGAATTGCGCCTCGCGCGCATGGAATCTCGATTTATGCTCCTTATGCTAAAGAGCTTTGAAACAGCGCGTCAACATCCAATTTTGCATCCTGAACGAATCATCGGCCACTCGGAAGTAATCGGGACCCCAGGATCACGAGATTAGTACTGAGAAGTCGGCAAGTGTTTACGAATGTGGTCGCTTCACTTGCACGATAAAGCAGCATCTCGGACACCCCCAAAACATGTTGCGGGCTTGCCCACCCAAGTAGTGAATGATAAAGGACGTTCACATCAACGACCGAAGTGTCCTTTTCTCAAGGGCGAGGGACACTGGTGCCAACACGACTGGTTGGCGCTGAGGTTCCGCGAGATAGAAAGGTCGGAGGCGGCTAGAAGGAGCCGCCTCCACAGTCTTGTACTCACGAGACATTACCCTAAAAAATGGTCCTCAGGCTTCGAAGCTCAACCCCCTCGAGAGTCGAATTGAGATCATTGAAGCAAACGTCCTTTATCGCAATCTATCCAACATCGCGAAGCCGACATCTGCTCCGCTTGCAGGCGCCGTGACAAGGGCAGAGCTGCGAAGCCATGAAGCTTGGCTGAATCCGTGGCCCGACTGGCGACGGAAGGGAATTGGCGGGAGCGACGGGCCTCGAACCCGCGCTTCCGGCGTGACCGGCAGGCGCTCCAAACCAGACTGCTCCTATCGACATCCTCTGCGCGGTTCCTTCAGCCGCTATTCGAATCAATAAAAGATAAAGATGAAAGGATAAAGATGCTGGGTCGCATCTCGAATTATGGTGTAAGCCTTTTTTTGAGTTTTGGTGGACGAGATGGGATTCGAACCCACGACCTCCTCATTGCGAAAACAGATAGTTGAATTGGATGGAGCGAAGCCGGATGAGAAGGGGTAGCAATAAGAAGAAAGTCCAACATAATCAGAATTTAATTAGAGCCCAAACTTCTTTGGATGGATTGGCACTGCATGGCATTCAATTGCATCGGTGAGCAGATCCGGGTTATGTCACAAACTACGGCACAAAATTGGGTAGGTTGCAGCCCACAAAACAATACCTCTTCGTTTGGAAGTTACCGACCGACAATTCTGGGTTTTACATGAATGTCGTTAATTACGGGCAAACGATAATCCCTGGAACTCAACAGCTCCACAGCTCCACAGCTACAATCCATGGTTTGTCTGAATAGCTCCGTTGACGAGCGCACGGAACCGCATCTTGGCCGAAAGCTATTTGTAGTCGAGATTGTTGAATTGAAAGGGATTCAATCCTAAAAGTAAGAAAACCGGCGAAATAGCATTACTGCTGAGTTGCTGACACTTTCTCTTTCGTGCCTGATTCTTCGTGCTCCTTTTTCACTTGTTTCATAATCCGGCGAATAGTTTTCAAATGTTGTAGGAGTTGAGCTTCTTCCTTCTTCAGTGCCACCAAAATATCTATGATCCCTCCGGGCGTGACACTACCGGAGGAATGTTTCCCAGACATCAATTTTCGTGAGACACTTCGAAACGGGTGTTTGATTAAGAAGTCCCATTTTGGCTCGAAACAAGCCCGGAAAACACTTGTTCGGTAAGGCTTATCAGGACTTAGTCTGGTCTTAATACGCGATCAGGCTGCTCTGCCCACGGTATAGATGGATTCTGGGTCCGTCTTCGGGCTGCCCAAAAGTCTACGGCAGCAAATCCGGCCAAAGGTCCGCCGGTCGCGCCCTGCATAATAATCTCCAGCCAGACAGCCGCCGTTCGAAATTCTCAACATAGCCGTGCCATAGTGCATGTGCATTGTTTTCATTGCGTATGCCAGCGGCTGATTCTGATACTGGTAAACCAACACGGCGCCTTCAGGGTCGTCCACTTGAATCACAGCGCTGCAACTGCTTGACATGGATGTGTGCGTGGTGAGGTACACGACGATTTGCGTCCAACTCTGGAAGATATTGATGATCAAATCGTGTCGCGTCGCATGGCCGTCAAACGACGTCACGAGATAACCGCGCCAGCGTCCCGTGAGGTTCGGGATGCGTACCAGTCCCAATTTGTGCACAAGACTGTTCCGCCAGAGATACCTGTCGAAAAGCGCGTAGAGCGCGCCGTAAAAACCCATGCTGGAAGGAGCATCTACCCACCACGGGACCGAGAGATGTACGGTAGCGAGAAATTTCGACGAAGCCCACGCCAGAGCAATGGCCAACAACGCCAGCAGCAGAGGAACGATCCTCCTTTCATTCGAGTCTGTGCTGTAGCCGTGCATACTTCACCTGTTCGGCTCTGCAAAGCCCGAACAGGCCTTTTGGCCTGCTTGAATGCACCTTCCACGCTCAATTGCTGCCGGGAAGCGTCGGGTAAAGGAAATGGCCCTAGTGGTAGAGTGGTTTCCTGAAGAATGGCCCGATGGTATTCCTAGTGTGAAGCAACTGCTGGACGGTAGCGCCTCTATAGCCTTTAGAATACCGACCCTCAAAGAAAGGTTGTATAGGTCATTCACAGTCTGGAGCGCGTGTCGCTTGACTCTGGACTATACTCCAGGGTGTAGTTTATTGGATGAGGGCTAAGGCCATGCAAATTGGCGTTGTGGCGAAGAAGGTCGGTCTCAGCGTTGACGCGATTCGCTTCTACGAGCGAACGGCGCTGCTCCCTCGCGCCTCAAGAACAAAGGGTGGCTTTCGCCGATATGGCGATAGTGATGTTGACACCCTTAGTTTTATCCGCCGCGTGCAGGCGTTGGGATTCGCGCTCGGTGAGGTCCGGGAGCTGCTTGGGCTGCGCCACAGTAGGATGCAGCCATGTGCGCCAGTGCGCCGTCGATTAGAGCAAAAACTCACCAGCGTACGTTTGAAGCTTACCGACCTTCAGAAGCTGGAGAACGAACTACGTCTAGCTCTACACAGTTGCGAGAAGGAAATGCGCAAGCGCTCGGCTCATTGCCCGCTCTTGAGAGAGACAAAGCCAAAGAAGCCGGAGAACACCTGATGAGAGTGGAAGTATTCTACGTGCCAAACTGTCCTCATCATCCAACCGCTGTAAACCAATTGAAGGCCGTCTTGCGTGCAGAAGGCATCCCTGTTGAGATTCATGAGGTTGCTGTGACTAATACAAACGCAGCTCAAGAATTGAAATTTCGTGGTTCCCCGACTGTCAGAATCAACGGAAGAGACATCGCAGGGGAGTCGCAAGAGCCAGAAGCCTTCGCGCTGGCGTGTCGCATTTATGTGGGAGCCAAAAAGGCTGGCCTCCCACCAATCGAGATGATGCAGACCGCGGTACGCAAAGCTCGTGAGAGAGAAAAGGCGTGAAGCAGGGCTCAGGCATCTCCGCCTCACTGGCCGCAATGGTAAGCACCATCGCAACAATTGGCTGTTGCCTCCCATTGGGTTTCGCAGCCGCGCTTGGAACGGCGGGAGCGAGTGCGTTTCTGCAGAGGTTCAGGCCCTGGCTGCTAGGCCTCTCCATCGTGTTCCTCGGCGTTGGATTTTGGCAGCAACATCGTGCGAAGCAGTGCGCAGTGAAGCGAAGTTATCTAGGCGCCTTCCTACTGTGGGTAGCTGTGGTTGTCGTCGTTGGAATGATCCTGTTCCCCCAGGAGATTGCAGGATTCATTGCTGACCGGATGTCTGGAGCATGGAAGTGAGGAAGAGATTCATCACGATCGGCTTCGTGGCTGCCATCTTGCTCCTTGGTGCGGCATACCTTTGGGTGGGCTCCTCAACCCCGCAAGGACAAGACCCGCTTGCCACGCTCACACCATCCAACATCACAGAGTTCGAGGAAAGTTTTGATAAGTCGATTGAAGGCCCTCGACTAGTACTCCTGCTTTCTCCAACTTGAGCGACCTGTCTGCGGGGGGCCTCCGCAATCGAGAAATTACTGAGCACCTATTCGGACGCGAAGCTCCGTGTGCTGGTAGTGTGGGAGCCGATCCTTGCCACGGATTGGCGTTCGCCCGGTCGTAGCGCACTTGCAAGAATCTCCGACAACCGTACAAAGCAGTTCTGGGACCCCGAGCATTTGGTTGCGCAAGAACTTGATCGAAGAGCACGAGAGAGGCAAGGGCAGCCCGCACCCGATTGTTGCGTGGAAAAGGGATACTTCTGGGATGATGCAATCCTCTACTCGTCAAACTTGACGTGGAAGCAGATGCCCACAGCGGTTTTCTGGAATGGGCCGGTTGTGCGCCAAATCTCCAATATCGAAAAGGCACTTCGCAACCACTGAGACTCCACAATCATTGAGGCACAGGCACACGGATTTCTTCTGGAAATCAGTTAACAAAGCCCAATGCCTGATAAAGTAGCTTACCGGACATCAAGTGAAATCACTGCCCTCGGCACATGGTCCGGTAAGGCGACTTATCAGGCTCTGGGCTACAACCTGCCAGACTTAGTGCCGCACGGCCACCAGTTGGCCGTCATCGCCGAAATAGAAAAGTTCTTGCGTGGCGTGTCGTCAGTTCCGATTGCTGAGGGCGCGATCAAGATTGTACGCGGCGCTGATCAATGCAAGGTGTGTGAAAGCTTGTGGAAAATTCCCAAGTGCCTCGCCCTGCGAGCCAGTTTGTTCTGCAAACAGCCCGAGGTGATTGGCGTATCCCAGCATGCGCTCGAAGATCAGACCGGCCTGATCTAGCTTTTCAGGGTTTGCTTGCCCCGCCCGCGCCAACGCTTCAACGAGCCAGAACGAACACATGTTAAACGTGCCTTCCGCACCCGGAAGTCCATCTACGCGGGGATCTGGCGGATAGCGGTAAACCAAACTGTCGCTCACGAGCCCGCCATCGCGGGGGCCTTTCATGATTGCATCAATCGTGCTGATCATCCGGGGATCAGAGGCCACCATAAAGAAAACCAGGGGCATAATCAGAAGCGATGCGTCCAGATCGTCGCTGCCGTAATATTGCGTAAACGCTCGGCGCTTCTCGTTCCAGCCACGGGTCATCACTTGCTCGTAGATGCGGTCGCGCTCTTTGATCCACTTCGCGCGGTCTGCCGGAAGCGCGCGTTTATCGGCAAGGCGAATGCCTCGATCCAAAGCAACCCAATTCATCACCTTCGAGTAGACGAAATGCTCCTGGCGATTGCGCATTTCCCAGATTCCTGAGTCGGG
>Ga0210409_10008410_pt1 | contig 10507 bp, 8 predicted proteins | sample IncBWH17MmetaG_FD_161649 | JGI IMG/M metagenome (GOLD analysis project Ga0210409, IMG submission 161649) | Forest soil microbial communities from Barre Woods Harvard Forest LTER site, Petersham, Massachusetts, United States - Inc-BW-H-17-M | ecosystem: Environmental > Terrestrial > Soil >...
GGGCATCATCATGCGCCGCGAGTTGGCGAGCTACTTCGCGACGCCGCTGGCGTACGTGTTCATACTCATCTTTCTCGTGCTGGCGAATGCCTTCACTTTCTATCTGGGCGGCTTCTACGAGCGTGGCCAGGCGGACCTCGACCCCTTCTTCACCTTTCACCCCTGGCTGTATCTGTTCCTGATCCCGGCGATCTCGATGAAGCTGTGGGCCGAGGAGCGCAAGTCCGGCAGCATCGAGCTGCTGATGACGCTGCCGGTGAGCCTGCCTGATGCGGTGCTCGGCAAGTTCTTCGCCGCCTGGATCTTCACCGCGCTCGCGCTCGCCCTCACCTTCCCGCTGTGGATTACGGTCAACTACCTGGGCAGCCCCGACAACGGTGCGATCCTCGCCGCTTACCTCGGGAGCCTGATGCTCGCCGGCGGCTTTCTTGCCATCGGCTCGTGCATGTCGGCCCTGACGCGCAACCAGGTGGTCGCGTTCATCCTGGGAGTGGTGGCCTGCTTCGCTTTCCTGCTGGCGGGGTTTCCGCTGGTGCTCGACGTCTTCCGCGCCTGGGCGCCGCAGGTACTGACCGATGCCATCGCCTCGCTCTCGTTCCTCACCCATTTCGAGTCCATCGTCAAGGGCGTCATCGACGTGCGCGACCTGCTGTACTTCGCAATGCTGATCGGCTTCTTCCTGCTGGCGACCGCCGTCGTGCTCGAGTTGCGCAAGGCGGACTAGCGGGAGCGGCTGACCAATCTCATGAACAAACGCTCGACACTAGGCGGCGGCACGGTGCTGGCGCTGGCGCTGCTCTTCATCGGCCTCACCGTGCTCTTCAACCACACGCTGCGCGGCTGGCGGCTGGATCTGACGCAGCATCGCCTCTACACGACTGCACCGGGAACCGATCGCGTGCTCGGCTCCATCAAGGAGCCCATCAACTTGTACCTCTTTTTCTCGGAGAAGGCTGCCGGGCAGTTGCCACAACTGAAGACCTACGGCGTGCGGGTGCGCGAGTTCCTCGAAGAGCTCGTCGGGCGCTCCAACGGCAAGCTGCGCCTGCACGTGATCGACCCGCAACCCTTCTCCGAGGAAGAGGATCGCGCCTCCGAGCTCGGGGTGCGCGGGGCGCCGTTCGGCGCCACCGGCGGCCAGTTCTACTTCGGCCTCGCCGGCACCAACTCCACCGACGGCCACGCGGCCATCGAGTTCTTCGATCCCAACAAGGAACAGTTTCTCGAATACGACGTCGTCAAGCTGGTGTACGAGCTCGCCAATTCCAGGAAGCCCGTGGTGGCGTGGATGTCCTCGCTCCCGATGGGCGCGGGGTTCGACCCGCAGACCGGACAGATGCGCGAGCCCTGGGTCATCTACAGCGACGCGCAGCAGCTCTTCGATCTGCGACCGCTAGATCAGACGGCGACCCGGATCGACCCCGATGTGAACGTGCTGGTGCTGGTGCACCCAAAGGAGCTCTCGCCCGCCACCCAGTTCGCCATCGATCAGTTCGCGCTGCGCGGCGGGCATATCCTCGCATTCATCGACCCGCTCGCCGAGGCCGACTCCTCCGGGGCGGGCCGCAATCCGATGGCCGCCATGGGGGTAGACAAGTCATCGCACCTGAGTGAGCTGCTCAACGCCTGGGGCGTGCAGTTCAATCCCGCCGAGGTGATCGCCGACCGCGGTCATGCGCTGTCGGTGACCCTGCGACAGGGTCAGGAGCCGGTGGAGCACCTGGGGGTGCTCGGGCTCGGCAAGGACAGCTTCGCTGCCGAAGATGTCATCACCGCGGGACTCTCCAGCGTAAACGTGGCGACCGCCGGCTACCTCGAGCCCGTCAAGGGCGACAAGGCCTGCCAGGCGCTCAAAGGCGCAAAGTCCTGCTTCGAGCCGCTGTTGCAGTCGAGCACCGATGCCGAACCGCTGCCGGTCGACCGTTTTCGCATGCTGTTCGACCCATCGACGCTGCGCGATGGCTTCAAGCCCACCGGCCGCCGCTACGTCATCGCCGCACGCGTGAGCGGCAACGTGCACACGGCATTCCCCGGCGGCCCTCCTGCCGGCGTGACGCTGCCGCCCGGCCAGCTGGATCTGAAGGCCTCCGCCAAGCCGATCAACCTCGTGGTGTTTGCTGACACCGATCTGCTGTCGGATTATCTGTGGGTGCGTGAACAGAGCTTCTTCGGCCAGCGCATGACGCAGGCCTGGGCGAGCAACGGCGACCTGGTGCAGAACGCGCTCGACAACCTCGCCGGCAGCGCCGACCTCATCAGCGTCCGCGGGCGCGCTTCGTTCACGCGGCCGTTCGAGCGGGTGGAAAAGCTGCGCCGCGCGGCCGATGACCGCTTCCGCGCCAAGGAGCAGGAGCTCGAGCGGCAGCTGCGCGAGACCGAGAGCAAGCTGAGCGCTCTGCAGTCGAAGGGCGGCAGCGCCTCGACACTGATCCTCACGCCCGAGCAGGAGAAGGAAATCGAGCATTTCCAGACGGAGAAGCTGCGCATCCGCAAGGAGCTGCGTGCGGTGCGTGCGCGGCTCGACGCAGACATCAAGGGCCTGGGTACCACCATCAAGGTCACCAATATCGTGGTAGTGCCGGCAGCCTTCGCGCTCACCGGGCTGCTCATCGCCGCTTGGCGCCGTCGCTGGCGCCGGACAGCGGCCAGTGCGGCCGCGGAGAACCGCGCATGAGCGCGCGTCGCGTCCTGTGGCTGCTGGTGGCGGGAATTGCGGTGATTGCCTTCGCGATCTGGCTTTCCTCGCGCCGCCACCTCGAGCGCTCGATCATGGCGGGCGACCTGGTGCTGCCGGGCCTGCAACAGAGTGTCAATAGCGTGACCGCCGTGCACCTGCGCAAGGCCGACGACGTACACACGACGCTGCAGGGAGACGGTGCCGCCTGGAGCGTCGCCGAGCGCGGCTGGCCGGCAGAGGTCGGCAAGGTGCGCAAGCTCCTGCTGAGCCTTGCAGCCCTCAACATCGTCGAGGAGAAGACGCGCCTCGCGGCGAATTATCCGGCCCTCGGCGTGCAGGACGTCGGCTCGCCCAAGGCGAGCGGTACGCGCGTCGAGGTGGTCGCGCCGGCGCGCAGCTGGGCGCTCATCGTCGGCAAGTCCTCGAGCGCCAAGTCCGGTTACGTGCGCGTCGCCGGCGCTGCGCCGACGCTGCTCGCAGCGCCGCTGCTTAGCGTCGATGCCGACCCGAAAGCGTGGCTCGAGCAGCAGCTCATCGACCTCCCCGCGGCACGCGTGCGCCAGATCGAAGAAAAGCCCGCACGGGGCCCGGCCTTCAGCGCCTCCCGCGCCAGGAAGGAGGACACCAATTTCAGCGTCGCGCCGACACCGAAGGGGCGGCAGCTGACGGGACCGGGCGCGGCCGAGCCCCTAGCGGGCGCCTTGAGCTCGCTCACCCTTGATGATGTGCGTAAGGCCGCTGCGGCCCCGGACGCGCGGCTTTCGCATGCGTTGTTCCGCACCTTCGATGGCCTGGAGGTGGAGGTCGTCGGTCGCAAGGACGGCACGCACTCGTTGGTGGCGATTGGTGCGCGCTCGAGCGCGCCGGCAACCGCGGCCGAGGCGCAAAAGCTCAACACGCGCTTGAGTGGCTGGGAGTTCGAGATCCCTGACTACAAGTCCGCCGCCATCTTCACCCCGCTGGAGGAGCTGCTGCAGAAGCCGCCCGAGCCTGCGAAGAAGCCTGCGAGCGCAAAGAAGCCCGCCAACCGCGCCGCTGCCCCGAACCCGCCCGCCCCAACTGCTGACCCGGGCACCCCGAGTCCCGAGTCGTCGCTCCCCGCTGCGGACCCGTCCACCCCAAAGTAAACGCGGCGGCTCTCGGCGTGAGAGCGCGCGAGCGCAGCGTGTCGTAGGCCGTGCGGATGTCCTCCACGCGCAGATACAGCATGGACTCGGAACCGGGCGGCCTTGCTGCAGTGCAACAGGCCCCGGCCTCTGGCGCGCCGCGTACAGGGAAAAGCGGATGCCGCGCCCGCGCGCGCCGGCGTAGAATTTTTTCAGGAGATGGCAAGGAGCAGGACATGAGCGCTGTGCTACTTGCGGTGTTCCACGAGTACGGAGCCGCCGAGCGCGTGCGCACCCGGCTGGTGCGCGACGGCTTCCCGACCGACCGCGTGGAGCTTACCGCCTCGATCGAGCCCGGACGCGCAGGTGTACAGCCGGGCGGCACGCCACAGGCGCGGTTCGCGCAGTATTTTCGAACGCTGCTGAGCAAGCAGGACGAGCAGCCGTTCGTGGAGCTGCTGGCCGAGCGCGTCGCCGGCGGTGCGGCCACGATCGCCGTGCACCCGCGCGGCGCCATCGAGACGGTGCGCGCGGCGGAAATCCTCGAGCACGAGGGCGCGGTCGAAGTGGTGGGGCACGACCTGGAAAAACAATCCTTCGAGCACGCCGCCGCCCGCGGCGAGGGCTACTGGGTGCGCCACTTCATGCTCGACAACCCGACGGGCGCCGACTGCATCTACTGCCGCCTGTTTCCCGGCCACAAGCACTGAGGCGCCGCCTTCGCCTCAGCGGCGAAGGCCAGGAAACACACACGCCTGCGCACGTGCCTGCAAGCCTGCGACCGAGCAGGCTTGCAGGCACGCGCTGCGACTTGTTACTGCTTGTCGAGGGTAATCGTCGTCGTCTGACCGTGGATCACATCCTTGTCGGTGAGCTTCATTGTCTTGCCGTCCTTGGCGGCCGCAAGGTGGATCTCGTCGGTGATCTTGCCGTTGCGGCGGTCGGTTTCCACAACGGTGTTGTCGTCGATCCTCTTGAGTATCACAACCGTGTGGCCCGGATCACCCTCCACGGGATACTCCTTGCCGTCGAACTTCGCGTTGTAGCTCTGGCCGTTGGCATGCATGCTGAAATGGTCGGCGGCCATCTCGTAGCTCACGATGGTCAGCGCATCGTTCGCGTTGCTCATCTTGTCCTGCTGCCAGGAGCCTGAGGTCGCATGCGACCCGGCGGGTCCCGCAGCCACGCGCTTCTCGGTGTAGGAACCGGTTGCGGGCTTAGCTCCCGTGTAATCGGTGAACTTGCCGGAGAGCGTCGCGCCGTCCTTTGAGACGGTGGCGCTGCTTGTATTCATCACCTTGCCCGCGAGTTTGTCGCTGCGCTCGATGGTGTTGGCATCCACCACCTTGACCGCCACGGAATCGTAGTAATCGTGGCCGGTCACCTTCTGATCGGTGCCGTCGGCCTTGACCTTGACTTCGGGCACGCAGCTCGAGCAGGTGTAGACGCCATCCGCAACGGCGAACACATCGGGCTTGCCGGTCACCTTCACCGAATCGACGCGGCCCTTCCACGTGCCGTCGAATGCGCTGCTCGCGAACGCAGCCGCCGGCAGCAGCAGCAGCGCTGACACCAGAATTCTCATGATGACTCCCCTTTTGGTTTTGAATGTGGTCGGCACGTCGGGGGCGACGCAGCCGTGAGCCGCGAAGTGTATGCCTGCCGGGCCGTTTGTCAAAAGCGCGCGTCCGCCGGCCGGTTGGCCGCACGCGGGCCGAGTGCTAACGTGCGCCCCATGGAGAAGGCCTGCTACGGCGGCGGCTGCCTGTGCGGCGGCGTGCGTTACGAGGTGGGCGGCGAGGTCGCCAACCTCTGTTACTGCCATTGCACCTCCTGCCGCAGGGCGGCCGGCGCGCCGCTCATGCCATGGGGGACTTTCGGCCGCGAGAGCTTCCGCCTGACACGCGGCACGCTCGCGGAATATCGCTCATCGCCGCCGGTGGTGCGCGGATTCTGCGCCGCTTGCGGCACCTCCCTCACCTATCGCCACGAGGGACACCCCGCGGAGCTCGACGTTGCGCTCGCGACGCTCGATGAGCCCGCGCGCTTCGCACCGCAGATGCACGTATGGGTCAGCGAGAAGCTGCCGTGGGTAACGATCAGCGACGGGCTGCCGCAATACGCCGCCGGCTGCGTCGCGAGCCCCTGAGCGCGCCGCCCGTGCTGCCCGGCAAGGCGCGGCCGCCTACAGTCGCGCGGGGCTCGGGTGCCGCTCAGCGCGCCCGCGCCAGCAGCGTCATCGTCACCAGCGCCAGCAGCGTGGTCGGCAGCCAGGCCAGCACGACCGGATTCAGCGCGAACACCACCGTGCCGCTCTCGATCAGCCGCTGCAGCAGGAAGAACGCGACGCCCAGCAGCAGTCCCATCAGCATGCGGGTGCCCGCCCCCGCCGAGCGCAGCGAACCGAGCACGAACGGTATGGCGAGCAGCACCGAAAACACGACTGCCACCGTGCGCGCGATCCGCGACCAGAACGCGAACAGGTATTCGCGCGCATCGAGCGCGTTGCTGCGGAAGTAGGTGATCAGGCGCCACAGGGCGCGGCCAGTGAGCTGCTTGGGATCCTCCACGGCCAGCCCCAGGAATCCGGCGCTGACGTTGGACTCGAGCACCCGCTGTCCCGGGGGGCGTGTGCTGACGGCGTCGTCCGCGAAGCGCGATTCGCTGTAATCGCTCAACAGCCACTTGCCCTTGGCGCCGGCGACCGCCCGCTGGGCGTGCCCCACCGCGAGCAGGCGGTGCTGGGGCGTCAGCTCGAAGATCTGCATGCTTCCGAACTGGCGCTCGCTCGATTGCCCGGCCACGTTGAGAATGAGATCGCCGTCGCGCACCCAGGCGCCGCTGCCGCCGCCGAAGCTCACATTGGCCAGCTTGCTGAAAGCCTTGTGCTCGCGCGCCGCCTGTTGCAGCGGTGGGGCGAGGAACTCCCCGAGCAGCACCTCGAACAGGATGAGCAACAGCCCGGCAAGCAGCGCAATGCCCGCGAGGCGGGCGATCGACACCCCGGTGGCGCGGATGACGGTGAGCTCGCTGCCGCGCGCCAGGGAGCCCAGGCCCAGCAGCGCGCCGATGAGCGCGGTGATCGGCAGCAGCTCGTAGGCGAGCTGCGGCAGGTTCATGAGCGTGTACCAGAAAGCGCCGAGCTGGGTGTAGTGGCCGGTGCCGACATCGTCCTGCTGGTCGATGAACACGAACAGTGCGCCGAGCACCAGCAGCACCAGCATCACCAGCGTCACCGCCCCGAGGATGGCGCGCACGATGTAGCGGTCGAGCACGCTCATAGTCCACGCAGCCGGTAGCGCAGCCGATTCATCGTCGGCGGCCCGAGTATCACCGCGAGCGCGAGCAGGGCGACCACCGCGTGTGTCCACCACAGTCCGACGGCCTGCGGCAGCGTGCCGCGCGCGATCCAGGTCTTACCCGCGGCCGCGATGTTGTAGTAGAAGAAGAAGATCACGACTGCGATCCAGACGCGCGCGTAGCGCCCCTGCCGCGGCCTCAGCTGCGCGAGCGGCACGGCGATCAGCGCCAGCACCAGGCACATGATCGGCAGGGTGAGCCGCCAGTGCACTTCCGCCCGCTCGGCCGGGTCGTGCGAGTCAAGCAGGCTGGCGGTCGGACGCGCCTCGAGGTCGCGGATCACGTCATGGGCGGTCGGCATCTGCACCGGCACGACGTGCTCGGCAAAGCGCACGATGCGAAACTCCCCGCTTCCCGGCACGCCCTCGAAACGCTCGCCGTCGTAGAGGGTGAGAATGTGTGTCAGGCCGTCGGCGCTTACGTTGTGGCTGGCGTGGTGCGCGAGCGCCATCTCCACCAGCGCCCCGCGGTTGTGCTCCAGGAACACGTTGCCGAGGGTGCCGTCCTTGGCCACGGCCTCGGCATACACCACGGCGTTGCCCGCGCCGAAAGTGCGAAATTTCCCGGGCACCAGCGGTGCGAGCTGCCCGGCGCGCAGCGCCTCGTTGCGCAGGCTCAGCACCCGGGCGGTGGCCTGCGGGGCGAGCACCAGTGTGAGCCACGCCAGACCGGCGGCGACCACCACCGCCAGCAATGCCACCGGCACGTAGATGTTCTGCGGCCCCGCCCCGCAGGCCAGCGCTGCCGCCATCTCGCTGTCGTGGTAGAGCCTGCCGAGAGCCAGCACCACGCCGAGCAGCAGCCCGACCGGCAGCAGGATCGGCAGGTACTGCAGGGCGCCAAGGCCGATGAGCTCGAGCACCACGTTCTGGGGGTATTGGTTGGCCGCGGCGCGCTCGAGCACGCCCACCACCTGGTTGCCCAGCAATATGAGCAACAGCACGCCGCTCACGACCAGCCAGGCCGTTACCACCTCGCGCAGAATGTAGCGGCCGAGGATATTCCCCAAACGCGATGCTGCCTGCGCGCCGCAAAAAACAGCGCGCTCTTGGGTTACACTGGGCTTCTCGCTTGCTCCCGTACGCGCGCAGTAAGCGCTGCGCAAACACGAGACGGAGCCGGGCGCTCGAAGCCGCGAATAAGGTAAATCAGACGCTCGCGCGCCTCAACGGGAAGGGGATGATTGCATGGAATTCGGGGTCTGGTCGAAGGGCTTGGCGACACTCGCGGTGGACTGCCTGGTGCTTGGGGTGTTTGAGGAAGGGCAGCTGGGCGGGGAGGGACGCAGCGTCGATACCGCCTGCGGCGGACGACTGCAGAAACTACTGCAGCGTGGGGATTTTGCCGGACGCCCGGGCGACACGCTGTTGCTCGGGGATCTTCCCGGAATCCGTGCCGCGCACGTGCTGCTCACCGGCCTCGGCAACCGCAAGCAGTTCCAGCGCAAGAGCTGGCGCAAAGCCTGGGCCGCGGCGGCGAGCGCCCTCAACCGCACGCGCATCGCCAGCTGTGCGGTGGCGCTCGACCGTCCCGAAGCGAAACAGCTGGACGACTACTACCTGGGCCGCGGCGTGGCGGAGCTCACCGGCGCTGCGCTCTATCGTGTCAACGATCTTAAAACCGGCAAGAAGCCGCCGCCCCCCGCGCTCGGCAGGGTGCTGGCAGGACCGGTGCGCAAGGCCGCCGCTGCCGGGCGCGGCCTCGCCCACGGCGCGGCGGTGGCGGAGGCGATGAACGTGCAGCGCGACCTTGCCAACCTTCCCGGCAACCTCTGCACGCCCACGTTCCTCGCCGAGCAGGCGCGCGCTCTCGCCAAGGGCAAGCCGGGCCTGCGCGTCCGCGTGCTGGATGAGGCCGCCATACGGCGCGAGAAGATGGGCTGCCTCCTGGCGGTCGCGCAGGGCAGCCATCAGCCGCCGCGCTTCATCGTGCTCGAGTACCAGGGCGCGCAGAAGCAGCAGCCGCCGATCGTCTTGGTCGGCAAGGGCGTGACCTTTGACAGCGGCGGCATCTCGCTCAAGGACCCACCGGGCATGGACGAGATGAAATTCGACATGAGCGGCGGCGCCGCGGTCATTGCCGCGCTCATCTTCGCGGCTTCGCTGCGCCTGCCGCTGCAACTCGTCGGACTGGTGGCCGCCGTGGAGAACATGCCCGACGGCAAGGCCGTCAAACCCGGCGACATCGCCACCAGCGCCGCGGGGCAGACGGTCGAAATACTCAACACCGACGCGGAGGGGCGGCTGATCCTGAGCGACGCCCTGCACTACGCGCGCCGCTTCCGTCCGGGGGCGGTCATCGACATCGCCACCCTCACGGGCGCCTGCGTGGTCGCGCTCGGGCATCATCACTCGGGCGTGATGGGAAACGACGCGCCCCTGATGCGTGAGTTGCAGGAAGCCGGCGTACGCGCCGATGACCGCTGCTGGCAATTGCCGCTCACTGAGGAGTATGCCGAGCAGCTGAAGAGCAACTTCGCCGACTTCGCCAACGTCGGCGGGCGTGACGGCGGCGCCATCACCGCGGCGGCGTTCCTCGCCAAGTTCACCCAGGGACTCAAATGGGCGCACCTGGACGTCGCCGGGACCGCCTACCAGGGCGGCGCCAGCAAGGGAAGCACCGGCCGGCCGACGCCGCTGCTCGCGGATTTTCTGTTGCGCCGCGCGGCCCGCTGAGGCGCGCGGGGGGCGACTCGTGCGCGGCGCGCAGCACGCGCCCCCGCGGTCACTGAGCTACCCAACCGCTGCAACAGCGCTGCGCCGCTATAATCGCGACGGCGTCCCCTTCGGAAATTCTCGCTGCCAATGGACAAGGTGTACGCGCCGCAGGACATCGAGCGGCGCATCTACGAGCGCTGGGAGTCCCACGGCTGGTTCGTGCCCAGCGGCAGGGGGGCACCCTACTGCATCATGATCCCGCCACCCAACGTGACCGGGACGCTGCACATGGGCCACGCGTTCCAGCACGCGCTCATGGACGCACTCACGCGCTATCAGCGCATGCGCGGGCGCGATACCCTGTGGCAGCCGGGTACCGACCACGCGGGCATCGCCACGCAGATGGTGGTCGAGCGGCAGCTGAACGCGCAAGGCGTGAAGCGCACCGACCTCACGCGCGCCGCCTTCCTAGAGCGCGTGTGGCAGTGGAAGGAGCAGTCCGGGGGCACCATCGCCGCGCAGATGCGCCGGCTCGGTGATTCCGTCGACTGGTCGCGCGACCGTTTCACCATGGACCCGGGACTGTCGCGCGCCGTGATCGAAGTATTCGTGCGGCTGCACGAGGCGGGGCTCATCTACCGTGGCAAGCGCCTGGTCAACTGGGATCCGGTGCTGCTCACCGCGCTGTCAGACCTGGAGGTGCAGTC
>Ga0210409_10008411_pt1 | contig 10507 bp, 9 predicted proteins | sample IncBWH17MmetaG_FD_161649 | JGI IMG/M metagenome (GOLD analysis project Ga0210409, IMG submission 161649) | Forest soil microbial communities from Barre Woods Harvard Forest LTER site, Petersham, Massachusetts, United States - Inc-BW-H-17-M | ecosystem: Environmental > Terrestrial > Soil >...
GCGTGACGGATCCACTAGAGCCCTCCTGGGGAGAGCCAGAGTTACTGATGAGCTTGGCGGGAGCCAGCTTCTACCGAACCACGCCGGACCTGAACACGGCACAGCAGTATGCGCATTCAGCGCTGGAATTAGTGCCATATTGGCATTACGTCAAGGACGTTCTGATGCCGCAGATTCGCGCCGCCCAAGCCAAGGTGGCTACAGGACAAGACTAGCGCAACTCGGTCGTTTGCTCTGATGAGCTTGAGGATTGAACCATGAAGCAACACACGTACGAGGTTAGCGTGGATTGGACGGGCAACGACGGCGACGGCACGAAGACATACAAGGGATATCGGCGGGATCATCGGATTGGGGCCGGAGCGAAAGCGGAGATCTTGGCGTCGAGCGACCCAACTTTTCGCGGAGATCCGAGCCGCTACAATCCTGAAGAACTCTTGGTCGCGAGTCTCGCGTCCTGCCAAATGCTTTGGTATTTGCATTTGTGCGCGGTGAATGGAGTGAATACCGTCGGGTACCATGACACGGCCTCCGGCGTCATGCGGGAGAACGCGGATGGGTCAGGCGAGTTCGTGAGTGTGACGTTGAAGCCTCGGGTTACGATTGCGGCGGGGAGTCGGGAGAAGGCGCTTGAGCTGTTCCATAAGGCGCATGAGTTGTGCTTTATCGCGCGGTCGGTGAATTTTCCGGTGGAAGTGGAGGGAGAGATTCAGGAGTAAGCTGTCATCCTGAGCGAGGTGACGGCTTTCGCAGCGGTCACGGAGTCGGAGGACCCATCTTCGCGGTCCAATAGAGGACGTGACGGATGAAAATACTGCTGATGGTGATTGCTGGCGTTGCGTTGTTAGGCTTTTGTGTCGTTGCGACCGGATCCCTACTGCCGAAGGGGCACGTCGCATCGCGCAGCGCCTCGTTCAGTAGCAATTCCGAACATCTTTTTTCTCTGATAGACGGGCCGCAGAGTTGGCGCCAAGACGTGCTTCGCTACGAAACGCTTCCAAATAACGACGGCCGACAGTTAGTGCGCGAGACTACGCGGAACGGCGAAACCATCACCTACGAGTTGCTGGACCGCATGCCTCCCACATCCATAAAACGGATGATAGCTACCGATAACCTGCCCTACTCGGGTTCATGGACATTCTCCCTACAGTCACTGGGCGGCGGGGGCACTCTAGTCCGAATCACGGAAAATGGCCAAGTCTCCAATCCGGTGTTTCGCTTTATGTCGCGCTTTGTTTTCGGTCACACGCGCACAATCGACAACTACCTGCGCGAACTAGGGAAGGCCACAGGGCAGGAGGTTGAGCCCAAGGATTGATTCCCCAGCAACCCCTTGACTTTCCGGAGACGTCGTAAGGAATCGTGTCCGCGGCCCTCAATTTTTGAGGGGATCGTTGCGAACAAAACGGTCACCATCGCCTACAAAGAATACTCAATTACAATCAGATATTAGATGCCTGTTTTTGCTGATAAAGGTCGGGTGTTCGGTACGGAATTCATCAGCGCACTGTCCAGGTCACTATTTGTTGTTCATTCCTACGGTAAGCTTCCACTTGCCGTTTCGTTTTTCCCACACATCGAGAAAGCGATGTTTTTCGGTAAGCGGCGCGCCACCATCTTTAGGAGTTAAGACAAGACTGATATAGCCTCGTTCGATCCCGATATTGCCGGAGACTCTGATTTCCTCCGAGACGATATCGAGCGCGCGGTTGTAACGGGCGAAGGTGTCTTGCAAGGAAGCGCGCCACGAATCCAGCGCGTCTTTTCCCGACCGTGTCGGCCCCCCCGCCCCGATGTATACAAGATCATCGCCGAAAATTGCCATGGTTTTCTCCAAGTCGCCCTGGTTGTATCCATCTTTGAAGTCGCCGATGGCTTTAGCGATCGCGGCAGCCTCGTCACTGGTATTGGGCAACCTCGGCTTTCCGTCCGAGTGAAGGGCCGAGGCGCGCTTAGGAGCGCCGAATATCATGAAAAGTAGAAGTAGCGCACCTATGGCCAGCCCGAATCTCACTCTCATTTCAGCCTCCTTCTCATTTTAGATCCTACCTGCCGCTCTGCTGGCCTGAACCTCTGGCAGCTACCAGTTGTAACGCTCTTCTAATGGAGGCGATAACATATTCCGGCTGCTCGCGAGATATGCCGTGTGTTGCGGTCTCATTGACCATGTGCACGCTGTTGGTGGAAAGCCGAGCCAACTCATCCTGAAGCCGCATCCATTTCTCGTTTATTGGCCCATTCTTTAGGCCCGCGCCAGAGGGGATAAATTTGTCAAAGCTATGTCGAGCACTGACTACGACTAGAGGCAAGTCTCCGAAGGAAGGGGTCTTGGCAGTCTGTTGGGCGCTCGTGAAAACCCCGGCCATCTCGTTGCCAAACGCTACATAGGTTTGAGTTCTCGCCTCGGTAGCGAGCAATGCCCGTCGGTCATTTGGTGGTAAGTCCTCGCCACGATCCATGGGCCAAAACCGGAAAAATCCGATGCGACTAAGCCATTGTGCCACTTTGAGCTGCTGTTGTCCTTGTAGTGTAAGGGCCTTTGCCTCGGGAATTTCATCCCACTGCCGCTCGTGCGCAGACTCTACTAACACGACTGCGGCCACGTTTCCTCGGTGCTTGTCAACGAATAGGCGGGTGATATATCCACCGTAGGACTCGCCAACTAACACATATGGAGCCGGTTCCCCGGCTTTTTCCAAGAGCAAATGTAGTTCTTCCGCGCCCCTCGCTGCTGTAGTGGTGGAGACACCTGAATCGCTCCATCCAAATCCGTCGCGATCGTAAGTGCAGACACGAGTGTCCTGTGCGAGCACTTCCTGGATCTTGCTCCACTGGACGGACCACACGCCTGCCCCCGGGCTCACCACAATGGTCGGACTTCCTCGGCCTCGGCAATCTAGATGCAGACTGTATCCACCGATGTCAACGCGGATACCGGGAGGCACTTCATTCGCATCGCGGTAGGATGCAATCGTATGGTAGCTGATCCCCAAACTGACCGCTAGAACCAGAACGATTGCCAAGAGGGCGAGGCCGCGTTTGGTCCATTTCCACCAATGAGATGCTTGCATTGATTCACCTCGGCGCCGTAGCGCTCTGCTGAAACTGTTTGATCCAGGAGCCAATGGCCTCGCCAATTTCCTTGGGGTGGTCTTCCTGCAGGTTGTGAATTCCGATACCAATATCGACTGTCTGCAGATTAGGCAGGTTTGTTTTAGCCCAGACAACAACGGGCTCAGGCGTCAAGACTCCTGGATGCGCAAAAATGAGAAGTTTCCGGACTCCTGCCTTTTGCAACCACGTGAGATAGTGCATCTGCATCGCGGCGACGTCGGCAGGCTCGCCTGCAATTGGAAGCTCATTCGGCCACCTCCACATCGGTTTACGGGACTTAGGTTCTCGGAAGGGCTCGCGGTAATGCTGTAGCTCAGCCTCAGAAAGGTGACGAACAACTCCGTCCTGGAGCCGCTTCTCAATGAAACTATTATCATTAACAATAGAATTCCATCCCAACTCAGGAGTCCGGTAGAGTCGAAACGCTTCCGCCGCCTTTTGGTTCGGCCATTGGTCGAAACTCGGAACTGGGACGAGAAGGGCCTCAAAAAAGACCAGCCCGCGGATATTGTCTGGGTGTCGCGATGCATAGTCGAAACCCAACGCCGAGCCCCAGTCGTGCATAACGAGGGTGATATTCTGGAGACGCATTTTCTCAATGAAACCCTCAATGTAGACGGCGTGGTCGAAAAAACGATACTCAATGTCGGGTTTATCAGATTTTCCAAAACCGATCAGATCCACCGCGATGACGCGACCATGAGTTGCGAGGTAGGGAATGATGTTGCGCCAGATGTAAACGTTTGTGGGATTGCCATGGATCAAAAGAATCGGTTCGCCGGTTCCGGTCTCAACGTAGTGCATCTTGGCACCGTGAACTTCGACGTATTTGGACGTATAAGGGAAATCGGAGTTTGGTGCAGGTTCGTCTTTTGCGAATAAGGGCAATGACAAAGTCAAAGCACAAAACACGATCCGAACTGCGAATGTTGCAACGAACACGGATCCAGAATGATAGTTAAGCACGATGCGCCTCCCGAATGGTTTCCTGACTGGCTCCTGTTATTCTGCGAACGCCGACCCACTGAGTGACAGCGAAAGACAGAACCACACCCGCAATGACGGTGACTGCTCCCTTTCCTTGTGAGGCCAAAGGGGCGAAAACAACCACCGGAATACTGAGAACGACCCAAGCTAAGTCCATGGCGATTGCGATTCGAGCGTCTAACATTTTTATCGGTACTCGGGCGCCATTGAGCACCAGCCAAACGGCGAAAATCATGAGGCCTATCCCGAGATACAGAATTTCGAAGCCTTTGGGAATGCCCGACCATTGAATTAGCCTGTCGTGCCAAAAGAAGATAATCATTGCCGAGAAAACCGAGAAACCGGCATTGCAAAAAAGTGCCTTTCTCAACAGTTGCTCTTTCGCTGGTACTGGTCCATTCATTGATCGTTCTCCTTTGGATGGTCTTACGGGGTTTGTTCCGCGGCTATCCGATTGACGATTGCTATCCGTGCCCGAGCAAAAGCAGTTTTGTCATCAAATAGCTTGAACGCCCAGTTAGCTTCCTGGACATAGGCATGCAACTCGAACACGAGCTGCTGTGGATCAAGCTTTTTCGAGAGCTGATGAAGTCTTTGCGATTCCCTTACTTCGTCCTCAAGACCTACGACCCACGCTTTTGACAGTTCGGCGATTTTGTCCCTGACTTTCCCTGGGCGGCTATCAAATTCGGCCGAAGCAGCGGCAAAGAAACATCCTCCCCGGAACACGATTCGTTCCACGTAGGAGAGCCAAGAATGGAGAAGCGCAGAGAGCCGTTGAATTCCGCGTGGACTTTTCAGGGCTGGTTCGACGACCTCCGCGAAAAAAATGTCTCTCGCCATGTTTACGGTCGCCAGCTGCAGCTCTTCCTTTGAACCGAAGTGGGCAAAAATCCCGGTCTTGCTCATTGCAAGCTCCGCGGCAAGTCGGCCGATGGAAACCCCTTCCAGACCCTCGGCGGAGGCGATATCAACCGCACGCTTCAAGATTTCGGCGCGCGTTCGTTCGGCCCTCTTTTGCTGATACGCAACTGTGGCAGTCGTCATCATAGAACGACCGTACTATATTAGAACGGCCGTTCTATTGTCAAGCAGAAAACGTTGTCGGCTTATCCCGTAGCGTGCTTCGTTTAATAAGACTTCGAGGAACTAAGCCTGTCTGAGAGCGAGCGCCGTACTAGGACTTCACTTTTCCGGTAACGGCGTTTATCCGGACTTGTAGTTCTCACTAATGCTTTTCTTAAGCGGCAACGGGTTGGTCGTTTAGATGGATTGCAGGTCGATTTCTCCTGCCTGCTTGGAGCCGGGTTTGCCGATCCAGACTACGCTGCAGCGAACAGGGGTGGGAGTGTCTTCGTCGAGGATGAGTTCGACCGTCTGGCCGCGCTTGATGGCGAAAGTTCCGCGCAGGCGGAAGCCTTCTTTGGAGGAATCGAGGACGAGGCAAGGGAGCCTCTGCGGCTTGCGGTCTAGGTTGACGACCAGGCTGGCACGTCCCTTGGACACCACGCGCTTCGAGCGGCGGGCCTTGGAGACAGGAAAGCTGGGCATTTCTTTGACCTGGGTGATCCGTCTTAAGTGTAGTGATGGTACGCCCGAATTCGTTTCATGTGGGGCTAGAAAAAGTAGGTCAGCGCGTGTGGGCGGTGCCACTTGTCCGGTAACGGCGTTTATCAGGCACTGATTTAGATTGCGACAAAATTGGTGCTCGCCTACACTGAGCAACAGTCTCGCTGTCTTGGACCTCGCGAAGGGATCCGCAATGCGTTTGACGGTCTACCTTCTCTTCCTACTTCTGTTCGTGCTAGGCATGTGCACGCTGAGAATCTGCGTGCGCGATTTCCGGCGAACACGCGGCTCCAGGACCTTCAATCGTTTCAACAGCGCCTGTGTTCTATAGGCAATTTGCGGTAATGCTTCACGTTTTTGGGAACTGCCTCCGCAAAGCAGTTGTCCGGTAACGGCGGCGGTCTCAATAGGTCGACGCAACACCAGTTCGAAGTCGACTTGCAGGAGTCTAAGAAGCCCAGCCGTCCCTGAGCTTAATTCCAGAGGAAACACAGCCCTAGCTAGGTCTGATTGAGTGCAGCCGGACTGGTTGCTTGCTCTCACTCGGAAAGAGGAAGGGGTTCGCTACAGCACCCGCAATCCAGCTCGAACGATGCATGCTCTTCAATCCACTTCAGCGTTAGTTTTCAGTGTGTGGCTCACTCCGCTGAAAGTACCACCGCCTCCACCACCGGCCCCTGCCCCCACAAGTTGGACGTGCGTACCGTGTCCCTACCTATTGGAGGCGTGCCCCGAACAAGAATGGATTGTTGGTCTGCACATCCAATACGGAGAAACGTCTGTGCCGGTTACCATAGATTACGACTGCAATGCTGTTTGCGCCGTTGGTGAAGTTGGCTGTTCCTGTGCCGCGGCCAGTGGCGGAGTTAATTTCGTAGTTGCCGCTTGGCGTAAAACCGCCGGTCAGTCCCGCGCTGCTACTGATGTCCAAGCTTCCCGAAAACGTGCCCGAGGTAGTGCCGGACGGAATCACCACCCCGGCCACGTGTGGGACGCTTGGGGTGGCGCCTGCGGCGCTCGAGCCAATCGACTCGCCGATGATATACGCCGCACCAGGGCTCTCGATGGTTGTCGTGTTTTGGACGTTAGTATCACCAGTAATTACGCTTACGCTCTCATCCATAAATCGGCCATCGCTCAGGAAATGAATGGTTGAGCCAGTGCCGGTAAAAGTGCCGATCCCGTTGGCGTCGATTGCATAAGACGAGTACGGCAAGGCGGCGGCGGTGGTGATGGCGCCGCCGAAGTTCTCGTCCAAGACGCCGGAGATAGTGCCCGTAGTTTGCGTGACCGGCGTCCCGCTGCCGCGAGCGAGAAAAGCTACGGCGTGACCAGTTGTAATCGTGCCATCAGTTGTGCCGTGCCCGGCGAAGATGCACGCTGCTGGAGCACCGCAGTTCGCGAGTCCGCCACCAAGGCCGCTCACCGGCACCGCAAGACCGCCCAGGATAGGCTGGTTGGCAGCAATAGCATCTACCTCACCGAGGAACAGACCCAGGAGGCCGCTCGTGGACGTACCGGCAGCATAGGAAACGAAATTAAGAGTGGTGTTGGTGAAAGGCATACCGCCGCTAATCGTTAATGTGATAGTGCCGCGGCCAGTGTTGGGGTCTGGTGCTGTGCAAGAACCGGTGATCGTGAGGGCGGTGTCCAAAGTGCCTGCGGTGTTCGTAATGACATGCTCACCAGCCAGCGAGTTAAACGAGCCGCTCGCGCCGTTGCAGCCGCTGCCCCCGACTTTGAATTCTCCGAGCATCCCCGCTCGTTTCCCCGCACCGTTGTAACCTTCGAGCTGAATTGCAAAGACGGTGTTGGCAGGTATCGTGGCGAGAGGCGGAGTTCCGGGACCAATCAAAGCGCCCGCAGCGAGCGTCCCGCTGGCGTCGAACTCCTCGATCGCCCCTGTCCCAGCGTTGGCCACCGACTCCAATACAAAGCGGAAAGTGCGGACCGCGGCTGTCGAGTCGATGATTGTCAGCACGCCACGGCCATCTCCGCTCGCGTCCATGGCATAACTGCCTCCGGTGATGGTGACATTGGCTTGGCCACCGCTAACATTGTTGATGTCCTGGATGCCGCTGATGACGTGGCCAGTGTTGTCGGCGGTAAAGCTGACCCCGATTATTACCGGCCCGCTGGTGCCGACGAATCCTCCGAGGCCCACTCCGTAAGTGCCGCACAGAGTCAAGTTCACAACGGCGGGGCAATTCAGTGTGGACGACCCACTGACCGTCAGCAGGAAGCTTACCGAGACCGTCGATGGCGTCGGTGTTGCGGAGTCGGTGACTTTCACGGTGAACTGGAAGGTCCCGGTGGCCGTCGGTGTTCCGGAGATGGTGGCGCTTGGCGACGCGGAATTCAGCGTGAGACCGGCAGGCAGAGCCGAGCCCGTCGCCAGACTCCACGTATACGGTAGGACGCCTCCAGTGGCAGTCAGTTGCGTGTTGTATGCGGAGCTAAGCGTCGCGCCAGGCAGCGGACTCGTGGTGGTGATGCTCACTCCAGCCGCGCTGATTGTGATCGAGTACGTCATCTTCTGAATCACGCCGGGCTGCTCGGAATCTTTTACGTCGATGATGATGTTGTTTGTCGTGCCGGCCGCCGTGGGCGTCCCGGAAATCGTGGCCATTGTGGAATTCGAGGCAATACTCAGGCCCGCTGGCAGTGCGCTGGAAGATGCATCCAAACTGAAAGTGTAGGGTGACACACCGCCTGTGGCCGTGATGTTCACGCTGTAGGATGTGCTGACAGTGCCGTTCGGCAACGAGCTGGGCGAGATGACGATCGCGGAAGCGGTAATTGTCAGCGTAAACGCCTTCGAAGCCATCCCGGCTGTGGGCGCCTGCGAGTCATGCACGTCAACGATGATATTCGCGAACGTTCCTGCGGTTGTGGGCATACCGGAAATGGCGCCCTGGTTGTTGCTGGTTGTTAGCGCCAGTCCTGCCGGAAGCGGGCTGGAAGCCGCATCCAGACTGAATGTATAAGGAGCAACGCCGCCGATTGCAGAAATCGTCGCGCTGTAAGCGGTGTTGAAAGCTCCGTTTGGTAATGACGTTGTCGTAATGCTGAGAGGAGCCGGCGCATTGATCGTGACGGTGAAACTCTGAGTCCCGGATTGCGCTGGATTGCTGGAATCCGTAACTTTGATTGTGAACGCGACGCCGGTCTGCGCCGTTGTCGGCGTTCCGCCGATTATCGCCGTGGTATTGCTGGCCGTAAGCGCCAATCCCGCGGGCAACGTTCCGACACTGACGCTCCACGTATACGGGCCTAGCCCTCCGTTCACCGAAAGTGTTTGACTGTAGGGTGAACTCACATTCCCATTCGGCAGGGTCGTTGGACTGATGCTTGGCGCCTGAGGCAAGTTGATCGTGATGCTCAGAGCCTTCGAAACCGTTTGCTTCGGGTTGCTGCCGTCTGTCACCGATGCGGTGAAATTGGATATTCCGTTCGGGCCCCGCGGCGTCCCGGTGATCGCTCCCGTTCCGCTGTTCAAACTCAGCCCCGCCGGCAACGTTCCGGCGCTCACCGAGTAGCTTAGTGTTCCAAAGCCCGTTGCCTGAATTGTCTGGCTATAGGCTGTTCCTTCCACGCCTACTGAAAGTGAAGCCGTTGTGATCGTCGGCGCAGGCGGCAAATTAACGGTGATGCTCAGATTCTGAGTCGCGGATTGCACCGGATTACTGCTGTCGACGACCTTAAACGTGACATTCGAGGCGCCACTGGGGCCGGTTGCAGTCCCCGTAATATGTCCAGAAGTATCCATGTTCAGGCCGGCGGGTAATCCTGTCGCGCTGAAAGTGTAGGGTGGTAAGCCACCCGTAGCCACGACTGCCTGGCTATAGGCTGCGCCTTCCACATCCGCGGGAAGACTTGTTGTCGTGATGGCCGGCGGTGCTGGCAGGTTGATCTGGATGCTGAGACTCTGGGTGGCCGACTGCGTTCCGCCATTGCTTGAATCCGTAACCTTCACCGTGAACTTCACGATACCGTTCGGTCCCGTCGGCGTGCCCGTTATATGGCCGGACGAATCCATGCTCAGTCCGGCAGGCAGGCTTCCGGTGCTGAGCGTCAGCGTCAGTGTCCCCGCACCGCCCGATGTTCCAACCGTTTGGGAGTACGCAGCCCCTTCCGTTCCAGCTGGCAGAGATGTTGTCGTAATGGCCGGGGGAGGCGTTAGCGTGATGGTCACTGCCGCGGAACTTGCGGGATTGGCCACGGAAGTTGCCGTGACCGTGGCTGTTGGGTCCATGCTGGATGCCAGCGGATTGGCCATGGCTTTGGCGATCGCGCCGGCAGACGGCGCGTTATAAGTGACCGAGGTCGAGGTTTGGTTTGAGAGCGAGCCGGGGCCACTCGTCAGACTCCACTTCACTCCCTGGGGGCCCGCGCCAATCACCGTGATGATTACGCTCTGGCCGTTGTCAATCGCCTGCGCTGCGCCGCCTTGAAAAGTCAGTGAAACCGGTTGCGATCCGCCGGTGCATCCTGACAGGCCCGCTACGGCACATAGCACTGCCGCTACGCTCCCCTGTAGACACAGGCTCCGCAGAATGCCGCCACAAACCTGCTCAACACTGGTTTTCATGGTGAATTTCCCTCCGCTGCTGATTGCAGAAAAGAAAACAGCGCTCCCGCGGCCCGAAAACACCCCGTCATCACCGAACGCAGGATCGATTGGTCAGGAAGCTGCTTTTCGTTATGGAGTGTGGAAAAGTGCCGGAATGTATCGAAAAAATTAGAGCAACTGTGCCCGCTGGGAGCTGCCCCCAGAATCTCCCCGATTTGGACATAATTGTTGCAATCCGATTCCGACGGAAGCTTTTCGAGT
>Ga0210409_10008412_pt1 | contig 10506 bp, 11 predicted proteins | sample IncBWH17MmetaG_FD_161649 | JGI IMG/M metagenome (GOLD analysis project Ga0210409, IMG submission 161649) | Forest soil microbial communities from Barre Woods Harvard Forest LTER site, Petersham, Massachusetts, United States - Inc-BW-H-17-M | ecosystem: Environmental > Terrestrial > Soil >...
ACGTACCCGAACGCCATCCGCGGCGTGGTAAAGGCGAACCCCGGGGCACCCGACGGGTCGAGCAGGATCAACCCACCCATGCCGCGCGCCCGTTCGCGCAGCACCCGCAGACATGACTCGGCCGCCGCCGACGGGCTCATGCCCCCGCGCATCATGTCGACGGCCGTCTTGGCCATCACGATCCGCATGATGGCCTCCCCCTCGCCGGTAGTCGACACGGCACCGGCCGTGGTGTCGGCGTAGCACCCGCAGCCGATCAGCGGAGAATCGCCGACCCGCCCCGGATGCTTGCCAAGCGTGCCGCCCGTCGATGTCGCGGCGACGAGCGAGCCGCGAGCGTCCATGGCGACGGCGCCGACCGTCCCCTTGGCGACCGACCCGAAATCGGGATCGCGCCCGGTCTCCCGATAGGCGCGCCAGACCGCTCGCTCTCGCTCGACGATCAGCGCCGATTCGTCGCAGAGCGGTATCCCCGTCTCACGCGCGAACTGCTCGGCGCCGGGACCCACGAGCATCATGTGGGGACTCTGCTCCAGCACACGCCGGGCGAGAAGGATGGGATTCCGGACGCCGTGGACGGCGGCGACGGCTCCCGCCCGCAACGTGTCGCCATCCATGACGATCGCGTCGAGCTCAATGTGGCCGTCGCGATTGAGATGCGCGCCCGTGCCGGCGTCGAACACCGGATCGTCCTCGAGCACCATGATCGCCGCCTCGACCGCGTCGATGGCGCGGCCGCCCTGCGCGAGGATGGCCCACCCGCGCTCGAGCGCGCGGTGGCAACCGCTCCGGCACGCGGCGACCGCATCGTCGGGGATGTTCCAGGCGCCGCCGTGGACAATGAGAGAGGGTCGATTGGTCACGTGCGCAAAAATGCGCGCGACCGTAGACTATGCGCCATGGTCCGTATCGCCATCGGTGATCTCGTCCTCACCGGCAATTTGGAGCTGGAGCGCGCTCCCGCCACCTGCGCCGCATTCATCAAGCTCTTGCCGCTCCATGGCCGGTTGATCCAAGCCCGATGGAGCGGCGAAGCCGCGTGGGTGCCACTCGGCGACCTCGCTGTCGGTGTTGGGAGCGAGAATCAACTGCATCGCCCGCGACCGGGACAAGTTTTGTTGTATCCGGCCGGCGAGAGTGAAACCGAAATTCTCCTGCCATACGGCCAAACGGCGTTCGCCGCCAAGTGCGGCCCGCTGAGCGGCAATCACTTCCTCACGATCAGCGCTGGACACGAACAACCACTGATCGAAGTCGGCCGCCGCGTGCTATGGCACGGGGCGCAGGTTATCGTGTTCGAGAACCTGTGAGCATGCCCCCCAGCATGATGCGCACGATCGCGTCCGCCGCGCCGGCCTCGGTCAGTCCGCTCATCTGAACGACCCCGGACAGATCGGTGGAGAACCATTGGAGGAGCAGGCGGGCGAGCAGCGGCGTCGGCAGGTCGCGCGCGATGCTGCCTTGCTGCTTGCCCTCGTCGAGCCATGCCGACACGATCGCGCCGGCCTGTCGCCGGAGCCGCTGATAGGAGTCGTGTCGCTCGAGGGTGGTGCGTGGCAGCGGTTGACCCCAACCCCAGAGCGACAGCCGATGCCGCACGGCAACACCCAGGGCTTCGGTGAGACGGTCGATCGCGGGCCGCGACGGATCGACGGTCTCGAAGGCGCGCATCACCTTCTCCATGCCACTCGTCACGACGCGGACGGCGAGCAACTCCTTCGACGGGAAATGGTCGTACAACGTCCGCTTGGAGATGCCGACCCGCGCGGCCACGTCGTCGGTACTCATGGCGTCGTACCCGACTTTGGCGATCAGCTCCGCGGCGGCGCTGAGGATCGCCTCCTCACGAATCACCCGTTGTCGCGCCCGAAAGTCTCGCGGATCGTCGCGCGTCCTCACGCCGCGGTCTCGAGCCGCAGCGGGATCGGCTGCAACGGCGTCCAGGTCGCCGTCACGCGCCACCCCGGCCGTTTACGCACGCATGCTCCATGGCCCAGCGCTCCAATGATCGAGGCTTGAAGATCGTTGGTCGTCCACCCGCGGCCAATCGAGACGAGCCCGTCGTGGCGACTCACGGGATGATAATCGAGCGCCATCGACGCGATCCAGAAAAGTACCACCGCGAGTCCGCTGCGGCGCAGGTCGCCGATGATCACGCGCACGCGCGCCACGCGATCGAGCTCTTGGAGGAGGCGGGGCACGTCGCCATCGAAGAAATGGTGCAAGACCTGCGAACAGATGACCACGTCGACGCTCTTGTCGGCGAACGGCAGCTGCAGCGCGTCGCCACGGACCGCGTGCGACGTACGACCGGCAGCGGCGTGCGTCAGCGTCTCGTCGACGTCGAATCCGATCGTACGGAGCTCCACGCCATGTCTGGCCGCGATCCGGCGCGCGAGCGCGGGGATGTCGCCCGTGCCCGTGCCGACATCGAGCAACGTCGCCCGCCGCGGCAGCGACGGCGCGATCGCCCGCAGCTCGGCCGCCACGGCAGCGGCGCCGCCGAACAGCCGGTTGGATTGCTCGAGGTCGGCCATCGCTCGACGGACGACCTCCGGATCAATTCCGGGCGTGTCCAGGATCTCGACGCCGCGCTGGCGCTCACGGAGGGTGGTACGCATAGTACTAATATGGGTACTGATGCGTACCGATGCAAGACTTATTGTGTAACCTTAACCGCCCCGGATCTTCCCGATCACTGATCCGCGTCGCGGCTGGATCCGGATGTCGCGCGGCGTGGGCAACGTGCCGACCGATCCCACGCGCTTCCGCGATATCGACATTCGCCCATGGCCCGCATAATTTTGAGGCTGTTCCCGCGGGGCACCTCGGCCATCCGCCGAAAGGGCTAGGCCCGCCCGCTGAAAACTCTTCAGCGAGGTACGCCCATGCCCGTCCTGGACACGTATCGCAAGCAGGCCAAACTCCTCCTTCGCTGGCACCGCGAGAGGAACTATTCCATCGGCGAGAAAGTCCGGCGCCTCGAGCGCTATCGCTCATTGACTGATCACGAGGTGCTCGCGCTCAAGTTCACGCTCACCATGGCGCAAGAAATTGTCGCGGTCGAAGCCGGCCATGACAGCTGGGCCGCGCTCAAGGCTGTGGCGGAGGGCGCGGAGAAGGTGCCGCCTCGCGAGAGGCCGGGTCCGCCGGTGATGACGGATGTGGTCCCGATCCTCTTCGTGCGCAACGTCGAAGCCTCCGCCACGTTCTTCCAGAACATGCTGGGCTTCGATATCGATTTTCTGCATGGCAAGCCGCCGTTCTACGGCGCGGTCTCGCGCGACGCCGCGCGAGTGCACCTGCGGTTCGTGCACGAGCCATTTTTCGCGCGCGAGGCCACAAAGGAAGGCGGCTTGATCCTCGCCTCGATCGAGACCTCGGATGTGCGAGGCCTCTTCGAGGAGTTCAAAGCACGTGGCGTCGACTTCCCGCAGACGCTCGTCAAGCAACCCTGGGGTGGAACAGAGTTCCACGTGCGAGATCCCGATGGCAACGTCTTCTCCTTCGTGACATTCGGATGAACTTTCGACTATTCTGTGCGCCGTACGACTCGGGCCGCCGCGGCGAGCGCAATGGCGCGGGCCCGGCGGCCCTGAGCGAAGCACTCCGCGGCAGGGCCGACGGAGTGGAAGAGATCAACCTCACCGGCTATCTGGCCGAGATCAGCGTCGCGTTTCAGGTCGCACGCGAGCTGTCGACGCGCGTCAGCCGATGTCTCGCGGAGGGCGGGTTTCCGATCGTGCTCTCCGGCAACTGCAGCGCCGCCGTCGGCACGATCGCCGGATGCGGATGCGCGACCACGGGCGCCGTATGGTTCGACGGCCACGGCGAAGGCATGACGCCCGAGACGACATCGAGTGGCTTTCTCGATGGCATGGGCATCAGCATCCTCACTGGCCGATCGTGGCAGACGATGGCCCGGTCGATCCCCGGGTTCGCGCCCGTGCCAGGCTCACAGCTGGTGCTCGCGGGCGGTCACGATTGCGAACCCGCCGAGATTGCCCTGCTCGACTCCGCGGGCGTCGAGCGGGTGCGAACCGTCGATGCCCTCATCAGTTCAAAACTGCTGAACCAACACGCGCTCGATGGCGTGTACGTGCACCTGGACCTCGACATCCTCGACTCCCGCGAGGCGATCGCGAACCCTTGGGCGACGCCGGGCGGTTGGAAGATCGCCGATCTGGTCGAAGCCGTTCGGATCGTCAAGTCCCGACGCCGAATCAAGGCTGTCGGCATCGCGTCGTACGACCCTCACGCGGACCGAGACGGGGCCGCGGCGCGCACCGTCGTTCGCCTCGTCGAGATGATCACAACATGAATCTCCTCATCGCCGCCCTCGTCGCCGTGCAGGTTCCGCTCGACACCAATTTCACCCGCACGGCGGTCATGATCCCGATGCGTGACGGCGTGAAGCTGTCCACGGTGATCGTGGCGCCCCAGAACGCCGGACGCCCGCTACCGATGCTGATGGAACGGACGCCGTACGGCGTCGACGGACCCATCAGCTTCAAGGCGGTCACCGAGCAGTACGCCGAGCTCGCCCGCGATGGCTACATCTTCGTCTGGCAGGATATCCGTGGTCGCTACCAGTCCGAGGGCACGTTCGTGATGAACCGCCCGCAGCACACGGACGCGAACGGCGTCGATGAGAGCACGGACACGTACGACACGATCGAGTGGCTCGTACACCACGTGCCGAACACGAACGGCCGCGTCGGGATCATGGGCGTGTCATATCCCGGTTGGCTCGCGGCCGTGGCCGGCATCGGAGCCCACCCGGCGCTCAAGGCCATCAGCCCACAAGCGCCAATGGGCGACACCTGGATGGGCGATGACTTCTTCCACCAGGGCGCATTCCGGCTCACCTACGGAACGGAGTACGCCTGGGATCTGGAGGCGTCGAAGGACGGGTCGGTGACGCCCAACCCCAGTCGCTACGACACCTACGAATGGTATCTCGGGTTTCCGACGCTGGGTGCCATGGCCGATGCGATCGGCGCCGAGCGATGGCCGACGTGGCAGCGGTTCGTCGCCCACCCGACGTACGATGCGGAATGGCGCTCGCGATCGCTGGCGACGACGTTCCCGCACGCGACCATTCCGACGCTCGTCGTCGGCGGATGGTGGGATCAGGAAGATGAGTACGGGCCACTCCTCACGTACCGGACACTCGTGCTCACGGACACGGCGCACCTGGCGTCACTGGTCATGGGGCCGTGGTCCCACGGCCAGTGGTCGAATTCGCGCGATTCGGGCACCGCGCTCGGCAACCTGCGCGTCGCGCGGCCGACGGGTTTTGACTTTCGCGCCATGCAAGCCAAGTGGTTCGCGCACTGGCTCCACGACTCCGCGGGTGGGACGATGCCCGCGGCGACGCTGTTCGATGCCGGCACGGGCGAGTGGCGGACGTTCACGCAATGGCCCGCGCCGAATGTCGCGCATCGCCACCTGTACCTGACCGCCGATCGCGCGCTCGCGTGGGCGCCGGCCAAAGCGGACACCGGCGTCGATCACTTCGTGTCCGACCCCGCGCACCCGGTGCCGTACCGGCCGCGTCCCGTCGAGCGTACCTACTCGCGCGGGTCGCGCTGGCGCCGTTGGGAGACCGAAGATCAGCGGTTCGTCGACGAGCGGCCCGATGTGCTCACGTGGCAGACCGCACCGCTGACGCAGGACGTGACGATCGCCGGCAACGTCGTCGCTCATGTATACGCGTCGACGACCGGGACGGACGCTGACTGGGTCGTGAAGTTGATCGACGTCTATCCGGACACGCTCGCCGATCGACCCGCCATGGGTGGGTATGAGCTCATGGTCACGGGCGACATCATGCGCGGCCGCTATCGCACCAGCTTCTCTACGCCCACCGCGATTCCGGCTAACCAGGTGGAGCTCTACACGGTCGACCTCCACCAGCAATCGTATACGTTCCGCGCGGGACACCGGATCATGGTGCAGGTTCAGAGCACGTGGTTTCCGCTCTACGACCGGAACCCGCAGACGTTCGTGCCCAACATCTTTCGCGCGAAGGCGTCGGACTACCGGAGCGCCGAGCATCGCATCTATCGAACGGCGGCGTATCCATCAAACGTGGAGATCGACGTCCTGCCATAATGCGCGAGCTCCTGCCGATGTCGGCGTACGATGTCGATCGCTCGGTGAGCTTCACGCGCGTGGGGTTCGCCTTTGCACTCTGGTGGTTTGTCGCCATGACGATCGCCCACCTCGGCGACCGAGCTGGCCTCATCTTCAACCTCATCAGCACCGGGATCGCCGCACTGGTGATTTGGCCGCTGTTTGCCGTGGGTATGCGGGGGTTCATGGGTCGTATGGTGCGTCGGCTGTACGACGGCAATACATCGATGGTGCCGGCGCCGCCACCGCCGCCCGGTCGCTACGGCTACGACTTTCGTGTCCTCTGCAGTTTGCTCCGCGGACGCATTATGGTGGGAGGCCACCTGTACGTCGGACCGGAAAACTTGGTCTTCGTCCCACACACGAAGAACCTCCGACGCCATCGGCAGCCGGTCCATTGGAAGCAGCCGGAGAACCTCTCCGTATCGACCGAGCCCGCGCAATTGTGGTGGTTGCAGAAGTTCGTCGGGGCTCGGCCGACTGATCGATTAGTCGTGGCGGACAATGGGCTGCGAACCCTGTTCGCCGTGCCCGACGCCCAGCTCGTCCGCGACGAGCTCGACGTGTATCTCATGTCCGCGCACAGCCCGTAGTGGGACTCGCCCTCAGTGTGCTCTGGCCGCGTCCTCAGAGCGCCTGATCGCCGCGCGGAGGCTCGCCGCTTCCTCGGCCGGCGATGCGCCGAAGAATCGCTTGAACTCCCGACCGAACTGCGACGCGCTCTCGTAGCCCACCGCCACGGCGGCCGTGCTGGCGTTGTGCCGGTCCTGCACCATCATCGTCCGAGCCCGATGCAGTCGGACGCTCTTCACATATTGGAGCGGCGAGGTCGCCGTCACCGCCTTGAAGTTGTGGTGGAACGTCGACACGCTCATGCCCGCGAGCTTGGCCATCTTTTCGGTGCTCAACGAATGCGCGTAGTCCGCGTGAATGCTTTGGAGCACCCGCGCGATGCGCATGAACTGGTCGTTCCGGCTCGCCATTGCGCGCAGCGCGCCACCTTGCTCGCCGCGGAGCACCCGATAGATGATCTCCCGCACCGTCTGCCGCCCGAGCACGCGGCTATCGATCGGCGAGCCGACGCACTCCAAGAGTCTCATGACGGCGTCGCTGAGCTCGGTCGTGAGTGGAGTCGCGTAGATGCCTCTCGGTACCGCCCCGTTCCCATTCGCCGGCTCGTCCAAGTCCATCAACATCTCGACGAGCATGGTCGGATCGACCGCGATCTTGACCGCGAGTAGCGGCTCCTCGGGACTCGCCATCCACTCGCACTGCAACGGCAGCGGGACCGACAAGACGAGATAGTTATCGGGGTCGTATCGGATTACGTCATCACCCAGGTAGCCGATCTTCCGACCCTGGCCGACGATGTAGATCATTGGCTCGTAGATAACGGGGCACCGCGCGCTACCGTACGAGGTTCGCGACACCATGACACCGGGTATCGATGTCTCGTGGGTGCCTTCGCGAACTGCCACGCGGTCCAGCACCTCGGCTAGTCGAGTTCGTTTCATATCTGACATACTAGGCCGTAGGATTAGGCTAGAGTTCCACAGAAACTCGCTTGGAGCCGCCACGCGAAAGGGTCTTTTTTCGAGAGCGATATGCAGAAAGGATCACCGGACTATTTCACGGGCACCGTGTGGATCGATCCGCTGTTCGAAGCCGTCGATCCCGGGCGTGCCGTGGCCTCGAGCGTTACGTTCGAGCCCGGCGCCCGCACCACCTGGCACACGCACCCACTCGGCCAATCCCTGATCGTGACGGCCGGCCGAGGTTGGGCCCAGCGCTGGGGCGGTCCGGTGCAGGAGCTCCGTCCGGGCGACGTGATCACGTTCGCTCCCGCCGAGAAACATTGGCACGGCGCGACCGCCACGTCCGTGATGACGCATATCGCCGTGCAAGAGAAGCTCAACGGGAAGGTCGTCGACTGGCTGGAGCCAGTCAGCGATGAGCAGTATCACGCCCAATCACTGAATCGCTGAAACCCATGTACAACGCCAAAGCCTACGCCGCCGCCAGCGCCACCTCGCCGATGGCCCCGAACACGATCCCGCGTCGCGATCCGACCGAACGCGACGTGCAGATCCAGATCCTCTTCTGCGGGATCTGCCACTCCGATCTCCACACAGTCCGCGACGAGTGGAAGGAAGCCATGGCGACGGTCTACCCTGTGTGCCCGGCCACGAGATCGTCGGCCGCGTCACGCGAGTCGGTTCCGCCGTCAAGAAGTTCAAGCCGGGCGACATTGCCGCGGTCGGCTGCCTGGTCGACTCGGACCGCACCTGCCCGGAATGCCAGGCCGGCCTCGAGCAGTTCTGTCCGAACTGGACGCTGACGTACAACGCGCCAGACAAGCACACGGGACGCGTGACGTATGGCGGCTACTCCGAGAGCATCGTCGTCGACGAGCACTTCGTGTTGCACGTTCCGTCGAACCTCGATCTCGCCGGCGCCGCGCCGCTGCTTTGTGCCGGGATCACGACGTACTCCCCGCTGCGCCACTGGGGCATCACCAAGGGCAAGAAGGTCGGTATCGTCGGCCTGGGCGGCCTCGGCCACATGGGCGTCAAGTTCGCGCACGCACTCGGCGCGCACGTCGTTGTGTTCACGACGTCACCCAACAAGCGGGATGATGCGTTCCGACTCTGCGCCGACGAAGTCGTCGTCTCCCGCAACGCCAACGAGATGCAGAAACATGCCGGCAGCTTCGACTTCATCCTCGACGCCGTCTCGGCCGACCACGATATCAACGCCTATATGCAGTTACTGCGGCGCGATGGCAACCTGACCCTCGTCGGCGCGCCGGAGAAGCCATTGCCGGTCTCGGCGTTCAGCTTGCTCATCGGCCGCCGCAGCCTTTCGGGGTCGCCGATCGGCGGCATCGCCGAGACGCAGGAGATGCTCGACTTTTGCGGTAAGCACAATATTACCTCGGATGTCGAAGTCATCCCCATTCAGCAAGTGAACGAGGCGTACGAGCGCCTGTTGAAATCCGACGTGAAGTATCGTTTCTCCATCGACATGGAATCTCTGAAATGATGCAAAAACGCAAACTCGGCACCTTGGAAGTCTCTGCTCTCGGACTCGGCTGCATGGGAATGTCCTATGCCTACGGTCAGCCCGGAGACAGGCAGGAAATGATCGCGCTCTTGCGCACGGCCGTCGAACGTGGCGTCACGTTCTTCGACACCGCCGAGATGTACGGACCGTTCACGAACGAGGAGCTCGTCGGCGAAGCCCTGTCGCCGATCCGCGATCAAGTCGTGATCGCGACCAAGTTCGGGTTCAAGATCGATGTCGCCGCGCGGAAGTGGTCGGGCCTGGATAGTCGCCCGGAGCACATCAAGCAGGTCGCCGAGGCGTCGCTCAAGCGACTCAACATCGACGCCATCGACTTGTTCTATCAGCATCGGGTCGATCCGGATGTGCCCATCGAAGATGTGGCGGGAGCCGTCAAGGATCTGATTCAAGCAGGGAAGGTCAAACACTTCGGCCTGTCCGAGGCCGGCCCGCAGACGATCCGCCGCGCGCATGCCGTGCAGCCCGTGGCCGCGCTGCAGAGCGAATACTCGGTGTGGTTCAGGGCGCCCGAAAAGGAAGTGATCCCGACCCTCGCTGAGCTGGGCATCGGCTTCGTGCCGTATAGCCCGCTCGGGAGAGGTTTCCTGACCGGCAAGATCAACGAGAGCACGACGTTCGACAGCTCCGATTTCCGCAACAACCTGCCGCGGTTCACGCCCGAGGCGCGGAAAGCGAATCAGGGGCTGATCGATCTGCTCGGCACGATCGGGCTACGCCACAAGGCGACGCCCGCCCAGATCGCGCTCGCGTGGTTGCTGGCGCAAAAGCCATGGATCGCGCCCATTCCGGGCACGACCAAGCTCTCGCGCTTGGATGAGAACATCGGAGCCGCCGCTATCGCGTTGACAGCGGACGATCTCCGCGAGATCGATAGCGCCGCGTCGCTGGTGCAAGGGGAACGGTATCCCGAAACCCTGGAGCAACTCACCGGTCGCTAACGGTGCCGGATAAAGCTCCCGTCGCGTAGCTCGGACACGGCCTGACGGATCTCCTTCTCCGTGTTCATGACAATCGGCCCATGCCACGCGACCGGCTCTTTGATCGGCCGTCCCGAGACGAGAAGAAACCGCATGCCCTCCGGCCCGGCCTGCACCATGATCTCATCGCCGCGATCGAACAGGACGAGCGAGTGGTCCACGATACTATAGACCGCTGGCTCGTCCGGCCGATCGGTTGACTCGGTGAGCACGGCCCGGGGCTCGGACGCATCGCGGAACGTGCCGCTCCCCGAGAAGACGTACGCAAACGCGTTCCGGTCCACCTCGACCTCTCGCCGCTGCCTGA
>Ga0210409_10008413_pt1 | contig 10506 bp, 5 predicted proteins | sample IncBWH17MmetaG_FD_161649 | JGI IMG/M metagenome (GOLD analysis project Ga0210409, IMG submission 161649) | Forest soil microbial communities from Barre Woods Harvard Forest LTER site, Petersham, Massachusetts, United States - Inc-BW-H-17-M | ecosystem: Environmental > Terrestrial > Soil >...
CTCCGTACCGAGCACAACGACGTCGATGCCCGCCTTTTGCAGGGCCTGGGTCATCTCGTCCCGCCCGGTCTTCGCCAGATGATCCGGAAAGAAGCCCCGGTTCCCCACAATCAACCCCATTGTCATTTTTCTCTTGTTCACCATGGTCCGTTACGTAGCTTCCTCTCTCACACGCCCGTGCTCGGCGCGAAGTACATGCTCCATCAGCGAGAGTTTCTCGTTCCGCTAACTAGATGTTCGGCTGCAAACGGCAAATAACGCGCAGTTCGGTCGGCGTATCCTACACCGGAAACGCGACAAAGAAGCACAGGAGGCCCTCATTCTTTCGCGCTGGCTTGCCCGTAGTAAGCGTTCGCGCCGTGCTTCCTCAGAAAGTGCCGATCATGGAGCGTCTTGCCGAGGAAAGTGGCATTCGTATTTAACCCGACAGTTAAATATGCCAAACGGGCGACGAGTTCCAGCATCCAGGCGTTTTCCGCCGCCCTGAGCGGGTCCGGGCCCCAGGCAAACGGCCCATGATGGGAAACGAGCACTGCCGGGACTCGAACTGGATCTATGGCTTGGAACACGCGAGTGATCGCCACTCCCGTATTGGCTTCGTACTCGCCATGGATTTCCTCGTCGCTCATGATTTCGGTCAGAGGAATGGGACCGTGAAAATAGTCGGCGTGCGTGGTGCCAAAGCAAGGAATCGGTAGACGAGCCTGGGCCCAGGCCGTGGCATACTCGGAATGCGTGTGCGCGATTCCACCGATGGAAGGAAAGGCCCGATAGAGAGCAGCATGCGTGGGAAGATCAGAGGACGGGCGCAGGTTTCCCTCGACCACCTTGCCTCGCAGGTCGGTGACAACCAGATGCTCCGGCTTCATCGCTTCGTAAGGAACGCCACTCGGTTTGATGACGATTAACCCTTCCCCATGCGCAACACCGCTCGCGTTGCCAAAGGTCGAAAACACCAGCCCTTTTCGGACCAGATCGAGATTCGCTTCAAGAACCTGTTCACGCAAATTTGTTAGAAGCATTCCTCTTTGACTTTACACCACACTCGGGGGTTGCGGGCATTCATTTGGACTCCGCGATGGTGACGCTCGGTGAGGATCGGCTTGTCGAATACTACGATGAAATCAAATACTCGGGAGTAACAGAGGGATTCCGCAAACCGTCGACGAGTTCAGTCCCTGGGCCCAGTTCGTGCACCGACGATACCACTAGCAACTGGGCATGGCGGGGAGCACAACGGATCACCGAGGGCCTCCCAAGATTGTTCATGAACGCTCCGCCTCGCAGGTCACAAAATCTGGCCTAATCGCGAGGGGCTTCGATCCTGAAGGCCACCAATGTGGCATCTTTGCTGGCGCCGACTGCAATCACGACGAATTGATGGCCCTCGCGAGTCTGGTAAGTCATCGGCGTGCCGTTTGCCGGTCCGGGTAAGGACCCTTGCCACAGGTCTCGGCCTGTTGCCTTGTCGATCGCGTGGAGTGCCGCGTCTTCGCCGCCGATGAAGACAAGACCTCCCTTGGTGACAATCGAACCGGCGTTGCCCGGGATCCCAAGCTTCGCCGGCAGCTTGACATTCATCAGCGCAGGATTCTGCCGGAGTTCCGGCCAGTCGCCAAATGTTTCCGTCCACGCGATCGTGGCATTGTTAAGGTCCAGGGCCGTCAACTGAGAATAAGGCGGTCTTGTCAGAGGTATGCCGCCGGAAAAGACCGCATCCATATCGAGAACATTGCCACTCCAATCCGCATCCACTTCGGCCGCCCGGGGATTTGCAGAAGACGAGTCGGGCTTAACGATTCGCGCGAGATGGGGCAGGTTCGTGGTCTTGACATAGAGAATGCCGGTCTCGGGATCGAAAGCGCCGCCGCCCCAGTTCGCGCCGCCGATGATCCCGGGTCGCATGATGGTACCTTGGTACGAAGGCGGGGTGAACATTGGACCAAGCCGGTACTTTTTCATTTCGGCCTGGGCCGCTGCTTTCAGCTCGGGCGTGGCGTCGAAAGCGTCATCAAGCGTGACCCCTTGTGGAGTAAATGAGGGAGGACGCGTAGGAAAGGGTTGCGTGGCGGCGGCGTGTTCGCCGTCCACGTCGCTGGCGGGAACCGTCCGCTCTTCGATTGGCCACAATGGCCGACCGGTAACGCGATCGAAAACGAAGGCCATGCCTTGTTTGGTGAGTTGTACAGCGACGTCGACCTTTCGACCGCCGAGGTTGACGGTTGAGAGGATGGGAGCCGCCGGCAAATCATAGTCCCAGAGCCCGTGGTGAACGATCTGATAGTGCCACTTACGAGTGCCAGTGGCTGCGTCGAGGCAGACAATACTGTCGGCAAAGAGATTGTCGCCCGGCCTGCGTCCTCCGAAAAAATCGTTGCTAGGCGTGCTCACAGGCAGGTACAAGAGCCCGCGTTGCACATCGAGACTCATCGGCGCCCACACATTGGTGTGCCCTGTGAATTTCCAGGAGTCCCCGCCCCAGGTCTCGTTGCCGAAATCTCCGGGTTGCGGTATGGTGTGAAAACTCCAAATCTGCTTGCCAGTGCGCGCGTCAAAGGCGCGAACTTCGCCTGGCGGGTCGTTGTGATAGACGAGACGGTCCCCAATCGCGCTGCCGAGAATTACCAGGTTCTTGTACACAACCGGAGGCGAGGTCTGCGTGTAGTCCAGTTTCTTGATCCGCCAAATCAAGCCCTGGCTCAGATCGACTATTCCATTTTCACCAAACGATGCGACGGGCGATCCGGTGTGGGCATCGAGACAGATGAGACGGTACCTCGTGTTTAAGAACAGGCGGAGGCTCCTGCCGTCACGCCAAGCGGCAATACCGCGGTGAGTGAACCCCATTCCATTTGTGGGCTGGCCATCGACGTACGACTTGGGATCGAATCTCCAGAGCAGAGCGCCAGATTCCGCGTTGAGGGCGACGACTTGGTTGTAGGGCGTGGTCACGTACAAGACGTTGTCGATCATCAAGGGCGAGTTCTCAAACGTGCCCGGGCGAGTCCCGAATTGCTTTAACTCAGTTTCGTCCGTCTTCCATGTCCATGCCACGCGTAGCAGCGAGACGTTGCTCTTATTGATTTGGGTCAAGCGCGAATACTTAGTGCTGGCTTCATCGCCTGAGTAATAGGGCCATTCCCCCGCGGGATCATCGAGGGGGGCGGCGGCAGTGAACGCGCCAAGGGTCACAAGAACGCTTAGCGCCAAAATACCTCCAAGCACTTTGTGCATCGGAGTAGAATGCCCGGAAACGAAGTCTTTGTTCATTGGGTATCGTCCTGGTTGTGGTGAACGGCTTGCACCTGACTCACTTTAGGTGCGAGTCATACCAGCGGAGCATGCGCTCAAGCGAGTCTCTTTGATGCTCCATCTCCTGAAAGATGTGGGGCTCGCGAGGGTAGCGCACCATCTGCGTCTCGCCGCCCAGAAAGCGGAAGCCATAATAAAACTCCTCGCCCTGGGATATCGGCACGCGCACGTCTGCCTCACCATGTATGACGAGCGTGGGTGTATGGCAACGCTCCAAGAAGCGAACCGGAGAATGCTCGTCGTAAAGCTTCCGGTTGGAGCTTAGATTGCCATAGTAGGCATCCAGATAGCTGGGAGCTATGTCCGAAATCGTGGCCATAGTGAACAGGTCCGTAACTGCAGCGCCCACGATCGCTGCCTTGAAACGGTCGGTGTGTGTGATCGTCCACGAAGTCATGAAACCGCCGAAGCTCCAGCCGCCGACGCCAAGGTGATCGGGATCGGCGATACCTCGCGATACCAGCAGATCCACCCCGTCCATAATGTCCTGAAAATCGCCAACTCCCCAGTCGCGGTAGTTTGATTCCGCGAAGGACATGCCGGCGCCATCGGAACCACGCGGGTTAGGGAGAAACACGACATAGCCATGAGAGGCCAGAACGCCGCCCCAGTCGTACCACGAACCGTGAAACCCCGCGGTCCAAACCTCCTCGGGCCCACCGTGAAGATGTACAATTGTTTTGTAGCGCTTCCCCTTTTCATAACCAGCGGGGAAAACAAGCACACCGTGAATTGATTTTCCGTCTATCGTACTCTTCCAGCTTAGTTCCTCCGAGCTGCCGAGCTTCCAATTCTTGGCCTGTGGATTAGTATCGGTCAGCATCCGATCCTGGCCGGCCGCGGACACGTACAGCTCGTCAGGATGCTCCATCGTCTGAGCAAGAAATGCCAGTTTCTGGCCATCCTTACTTAGGGTGAATGCCTCAGTTGTTGCTTGCTTGCCAATTCTAGTGAGCGCGCCCGAACTTGCATCCACTTTGAAGAAAACCGGAGTGGCGCCCTCGACACCACAGGCGGTCAAACTCTTACTGTCCGGATCCCACTCGATAGTTTCGAGCGTCGCAGGATAAGAACCGCCTAGGACGGTTTCCTTAGCACTTTCGAGGTCGTAAAGAACAGGGACTCCGGTGATGTCTCTGGGACCGGGCTTACCGAACAAGACCGTGCGACCGTCCGGAGACCAGCTAACACGGTTGTAAGCGGCATGTTCGAGAAGAGTCTTGACAATAGCGCCGTCAGACGCATTGAGAACGGAGATTTTGGAAATGCGCCAATAGTCATCAATGCGCGGCGTGGGCGAGATGCGGGCGAGAAATCGCGCGCCATCGGGAGCCCAATCGAAATCGTCGACGTTCATGTTTTCCTTTGTGACCAAGCGGGCTTCGTGAGCGGCCAGGTCGTACACCCAGAGACGATCAAACTTGTAGTTCGCGTCTACTTCAATATGATCGTCCTTACGTTGTTTGCGCTCTACCTCTTGCTGGGTGTCCTGGTCGGTTCGAACAAATGCCAACCGTTTGCCGTCAGCCGACCACTTGAATTTCTTCACGCCGCCTGGGATCGCAGTGAGTGGGCTGGCCTCTCCGCCGCGCAAGGAGATCGACCAAATCTGACTTACGGGCTTGGCGGGTTTCTCTTCGGGAGTGCCTGGCTTGATGTCAGGGGGAGCAAGGTCTTTCCGAACTTCCGCCTCGACGATGGAAAACGGAAACGTGCGATTCCTGGCGGACGAGTTTTCACGATCGGAGAGAAAGGCCAGCGAAGAGCCGTCCGGAGACCACCGCGGGGAGGAATTCGATACTCCGCCGGTTACGAAAGGACGCGCAGGACTGCTCCCGTCGGAAGGGACCAGCCAAATCTGAGAGTTTCGACGCTCGCCCACAGGCATCGGTGTCTCCACAACATAGGCGACTACATTTCCATCGGGTGAAATCTGCGGATCATGAACCGGCTTTATGTTGACCAGATCAATGGGATCGAACGATTTGCGATCCTGGCCGGGCAGGATCACAGCGCCCGCAAGAAGGAATAGTGCAACAAACAACACCATGCGCTTCATCAATCCTCCCGTGAGTTCAAACTGCTCGACCTAAATTGACCGGGCCAAATCTCGGCCACCGACTACTTGCGTTCGAAGATCACTTTTCCGTCGAAAATAGTGATATTCACTTTTGCGTTCTCAATCTCGACGGGATTCATGTAAAAAATGTCATCCGACAAAACGGCAAGGTCAGCAAGTTTTCCCGGCTTGATTGAGCCTTTAATGCCGTCTTCCAGGGAGGCGAACGCCGAGCCGACGGTATAAGCATGAACGGCTTCTCTAACGGAGATTTTTTGTTGTGGCACCCAGCCATCGGGGTTCTTGCCATCCAGAGTGCGGCGAGTAACTGCTGCGAATATTCCCGCCAGTGGATTCATCGGTGCGACAAACCAATCCGATCCAAAGGCCAGCACCGCGCCGGCGTCCAGCAAGGATCGAAATGCGTACGTAGTCTTGACCCTCTCGCGTCCGATGCGCTTGTCAGCCCAACGCCCATCGTCAATCGCGTGGTAAGGCTGCATGGAAGCGACCACGTGGAGTTTGGCGAAGCGCGGAATGTCCGCCGGAGACAAATGTTGTGCGTGCTCGATGCGCAAGCGGCGTTCGGAGGTCCCGTTTTCCCGCCCCAGCTTCTCGAACATATCGAGAATCGTCCGGATCGCCCGGTCTCCGATCGCGTGAACCGCGAGTTGCAGGCCGGCTCTGTCGGCATCGCGCATCTCTCGATACATTTCCTCGGGGTGCAGAAGCTCCTGGCTGGGGATACCGCTCGTTTCGGGGGCATCGGAGTAAGGCTCGAAGAACCACGCCGTCGTTGAGCCCAACGAACCGTCCGCAAAGCTCTTGAGGGCACCCAGCTGCAGTTTGTCATTCCCGAAGTCCGCCATAATGCCAGCCGAGGCCAGGCGTTTCCAGTCGGCCAAAGGCAGATGGGTGGAGACCCGTACCCGCAGATCTCCTCTCTTTTCGAGGATTTGATAGCCGCGGATAACATCGACCATGGTGTTGACGCCCTGGGCTGTAAAGACACCCATGTCTTGCACACTTGTTACGCCATTCTCAGTGGCGTATTCCTGCGCAGCCTGGAGTGCGGAGAGGATGTGCTCCATGCTCGGATGCGGTAGAACACGCTCGATCAAACCCTTGGCAGCATCTTTGAAAATTCCGGTCGGATTACCATCGGCATCTCGCACGATGACTCCGCCGGGCACGTCCTTGGTATTCCGGTCGACACCGGCAAGCTTCATCGCCAGTGCGTTGGCGAGACACATGTGCCCGTCAGATCTGTTCACGAAGACCGGATGGTCGTTGGTCACCTCATCAATCAACTCATGCGTGGGCAGGTGAGCGGGAGTCCATCGCTCATGGTCCCAATTGCCGTTTAGGATCCATTCGCCTTTGGGCCGGTGGCCTGCGAAGTCGGCGATTCTCTTTCTGAATTCCTCGGCGCTCGAAGCTTCGTGCAACTGCACGCTCGTGATTCCGTCCCCGCCCATGTAGAAGTGAACATGCGCGTCGTTGAAACCAGGCACGACGCGGCGCCCTTTGAGATCGACGACTCTAGTCTTTGGGCCAGCCAACTTGAGCACGGAGTCACTGTCACCAACCTCGACGATCCGATTCCCCTGGATGGCAACTGCCTCCACTTCGGGTTGCCGCGGATTTTCCGTCCAAATCTTTCCGCGGACCAGTACTAGATCAGCCTGGCCTTGTCCGGAGGCCGCAACTGGAAAGAGGGCAACGGTAGTCAACACCGCAGCAACGACGATGGATAGTGCTTGCATTGTGCTGATTCCTTTTCCGCCGCGACCTGGATCGGCACAAAGAATTTCGATCATCAGCCGAAGCCGTGCGTTTCCTAGTGCGTCCGCGGACCATATCCAGAAGCCTGAACTCTGGGGGTCCATTTTCGAAGTTAGGGGCGGTCCCGCCACCACCAGAAAGGCCCAGCAATCTTCTCCGCAGGCCAAACCTGGTTCAAAGTTCCACCATCGAACAACTCGCCATTCTTCATCACATATCGGATGCTGGTGGTATTGTGAATGTCCAGTAACGGATCCTTGCTGAGAATCACGAGATCAGCGAGTTTTCCCGGCTCGATACTTCCCAGGTCCTGGGCCAGTCCAATGGCTTCGGCGCCATTGAGAGTCGCAGCTCGGAGAGCATCTAGGTCGCTCATTCCGCCAGATTGCAGCGACCACAACTGCCAGTGGAAACTCAAACCCTGGAGCTCTCCATGGCCCCCTACGCATACTTTGCCGCCGGCCTTGGAAATCATCCACGCGGACGCCGCGTCGACTGGATAGGTGTATTCGTCCTTTCGATGCCATCTCAGCCCGGAAGTTTTTTCATCGAGAATTCCATGAGGAATGAATCGCTGCAATTTAGGATCGCCGTGAATTTCGTCCGTCTGAAAGTAATGGGTTTCCGATCCCGGACCGTCATAACCACCAATGATAAATGTGGGGGTGTAGTAGATTCCGGAGCGCGCAACCAAGGTGACGACGTCCTTGAAGAGTGGGGCAACGGGAAACTGGTGTTCGTTGCCACTGAATCCGTCAATCACATGCGTCAAATCGAGAGGCATGTCGGCGCCTCCCTCGGTTGTAGGCATCACATGCAACTTCTCGCATGCTTCCACGACAAACTGGCGCTGGCTTCGGTCGCCGACGAGGTAGGACTTCACCAGATTCGTGCGATAGAAGTCTTTGTAACGGCTAATGACCTTCTCCGCTTCTTTCTCAGACTGAAAATCATTTGTCGAGAAAATACCGGGCCCCGTCGAATAAGCCCGAGGCCCAAGGATTTCTCCCGCATCGACCAGATCCTGATATGCAAAGATGTCGCTCGTGTAGGTTTGTGGATCGCGACCGGCCGTGATTCCATACGCCAGCGTCGCAAGGAAGTTCCAGTTTTGGAGGTCAAGAACTCCCCGGCGGATGTTGAACCAATGGGCGTGAGTATCGATGAAGCCAGGAACAATGATGTTTCCGCGCAAGTCAAGAATCTTGGATCCTGGAGGCAAAGGGACAGATCCACTCGGTCCAACCGACTGAATGCGTTCGTTGCGGATCACGATGTCAGCGGAGCTGAAAACTTCGTCGCCGTGCATGGTGATGACTTTGGCGTCCTTTAGCACGACGGTGCCTTCCGGCGTATGACGCGGCACCTGGACGCTAATGCGCAGAATCTCCGGCCGAAGTTTTCCAGCCGTTCCTGCCGAATTTTCCGCGGCGCCGGCTGCTTCCGGGTTCCCCGGTCCGAAGTTCCCGGCCAGATCAACGTCAGCTTCTACAAGAGGCAGCCGAAAGTAGGTTGAGCCCAGCGACCAAGAAATAATCTTCCCCGCATCGGCCCAGCCCGCAAAATCCGCGCCGACATCCGTCAATCGCTTCGCCGAAACCGCAGGTGCGCTGAGGTCCAGCATCGGGGCTGGGCCTCCGACCATCGGAAGGTCGAACAGATAGACCTGGCTTCGAAACAGAGCCAGTGCCCGGCGCCCATCGGGGCTAACTTCGATCTTGGCAGGCGGCGCAAAATCGGATCCCCAAATATTCTTGCCGTTGAGTTGCAGCAGCGTCCGGCGATCCGAGCCATCCGGGCGCATGGATACGATTGAGTAATTCACGCTTTGCAGAGTTGGCTTCTGTAACTCCGTTACAAAGAGCCGCCCATCGGTTCCAGCAAAGTGCGGATAGCTATAGTGCGCCGCCGATGTAACGAACGTGGCGGGACCGCCGTCCACGGGAATCGAAACAAGATCAAGCCCATCCACCGGGCGCAGCCATTGGTCGCCCTGTTCGAGGGTTGTGCTTCGCGGTGCCCGCAGAACAAAGACATGTCTTTCGTCAGACGACCATACTGGCTGAGAATAAAAAGCGAGGACCGTGGTTAGTTTCATGGGTTCCGCGCTTCCATCCGGCGCGATTTTCCAGACCGCCCCTCCGTCTGCCGACCATGTCACGTACGCCAGCCACTTGCCATCGGCAGACCAGGCAGGCTCGAACTCACGATCGCTGCTCGAAGTAATGCGCTTGGGCTTGGCACCCGGCTTCCGCGCCACGGCGTAGAGATGCCCCAGTGAAGAGAAGACAACCATTGATCCATCGGGCGATTCAACGGCACCTTGAATGAGCCGCGCTTCCACCGAGCCATCTTCGACTCGACTCGGAAAGCTCAGCTTTGGCCCAAGCTCGCGCGTCACGGTTGCTTGGAACGGAATGACACGGTCTTCTCCCGTTGTGAGATTCAGGTTGTGAATCTTGCCGCCGAAACAGACCACGAGGCTCTTGCCATCCGGAGTAAAGGCGAAACCCGGTAGCAGGTCGCGGGTTGAGACCCACGCGTCCTGACTGTCCCGTTGAATCGGATACTTGAGCCAACGTTCTTCGCCAGTCGCCAAATCACGAAGGCGCAGCGCAGTGCTGGAGTCGTAGTGCGTTGCATAAACCAATTTCGTTCCGTCCGGAGAAAGCGCCGGCCGAAACGCTCCACTCTCGTAATTCGTGATCGTTTGGGATTCTCCGGTTTGCATGTCGCGCCGGGCAATCTGCCATTTGGGATTCTCGGAAAAGCCGGCCAGCCGGGTTTCGTAGTAGAGGTAGCGACCGTCCGGAGACGAAACGGCGCCCATCGCAATTTGCCCGGGTGCATTCTCGGTTCCCTTGGTCTGCACGACCGGGATACCGGATCCACCTTTGACGTCATACATCCATAATTCGAGCGCGCTGCCGTAACCTTTGGGCTTCAGGCGGGCAACCAAGATGTATCGACCGTCGGGAGTCCATACCGGCGAGGTAAACATCGTGTCCACGTCGTTGGTCAGCCGCTTGGCGGCGGAGCCGTCGGCGTTCGAAATCCACACGTTGTCCGCACCGGACCTGTCACTTACATAAACAATCTGTTTGCCGTCGGGAGAGAAGCGCGGCTGGCTTTCGAACGACAATCCGGAAGTAATGGGAACTGCGTTTCCGCCGTCCATGCTCAGAGAATAGAGGTGCCCTACCAGATCGAACACCAGATTCCGCCCATCACTGGACACGTCTAGCGAGATCCAGGTGCCTTCGTCGGTGGAGAATTCAATCTTGCGGGCCGTCTGTAGACTGAGCCCGTTCTGCTTCGCTGGCTGTCCTTGTTGCTTCTCCTGTTCAGAT
>Ga0210409_10008414_pt1 | contig 10506 bp, 14 predicted proteins | sample IncBWH17MmetaG_FD_161649 | JGI IMG/M metagenome (GOLD analysis project Ga0210409, IMG submission 161649) | Forest soil microbial communities from Barre Woods Harvard Forest LTER site, Petersham, Massachusetts, United States - Inc-BW-H-17-M | ecosystem: Environmental > Terrestrial > Soil >...
CCCTCGTTGCTCAAACGTCTTATGGGCGGTGCGAGGGTGCCAGAATTCCGTTACTGTGAGGAGTGTCGTAAGCCGTTAGCGGCAGAAGATAAAGTATCACGTATTGTGTGTGTCTCCTGCTACCACGCCACTCACCCTACTCATCCTCAGACGTCCATATCCCATTATTATCTACAAGCCGACGTATAGCGAACGCGGCGAAGAGGTAGGGGCAGAAGGACTGGAGCCAATACCCGGTCTCCAGCGTAAGATCCCCGACACTCTCCCAGCCTTCGTTATGAAAGTCGAGGATATCTCCTAACAGATTCAGATGAGTTTCTTTGGTCATCGCAACGTGGCCTTCGTCGTCGGGTAGCGCTTTTGACGCTAAGGGCTCCCGCATCAGTACGGGGAACGTGTCGTGGTTAGCTATTAGCACCGCCTGATTCAACGCGGCTCCGGTGAGGATGAAGGCGTAAGGGAGGAGAAGAATCCAGAGATAAGTGACAGTCAAGAAACGGACGAAACGGCGCATGTATTGTTGTCGAAAGTCAGGTAGTGGGGGCGTTCGGGTCCGCTGGCGTATCCTTCTTGAGTCCCAGCGCAACGCCTACCGAACCAATGATCGCACCGAAGCCTACGGCGAACGCCTGGGGATCGAAGATCGCGTGTTGGACATAATGGAAGGCGTTCATGAAGAGATATTGCAATACGCCAAGAATAGACAATATCCTCACAGGGCAGAAAGTGGAGTTATTTGGTTCGGTTAGAATATTAAGCCAAAACTTCTTCACACATGCGCTCCGAGGATCACGCCGATCCCGATCCCGATACCTACGATCTTCAACGTGCTGCCTACTCTGTGCCAGAATGCTGGCTTCTTTTTTAGCCCGACGATCTCTTGCTTGTCATTCTTAATGATCTCTTCGTCGGCGGTTCGGGCGGTCACGCAGGCGTTCAGTGATACAGCATCCTGCTTCGCCTGATTCAACTCGTTATACAACGCCGTAGCGTCGACTGATACTTGTACAGGATTATCGACGGCGACACGCGAGTTCAGCGGTAGGGTCGACACGTCGGGGATGGCGGCTATTGCCTGAGCAGGAGTAGTCACCTGGGCTCTCTGAGCCTTCAACGCAGCGATCGTCCTTGCCGCTAACGCATCGGACGAGGCGATCTGTGATTGTAGCGTTGCGTTCGCTGCTTCAATAGCCTTCGCTTGAGACTCAGCAACGATCCGTGCGTCGTGTTCTTGTAAATAAGAGTGAACGCCAAATATAGCGACAAGGAGAGCTACTACCCAAATGAGATGGGATAGTACGAAATGTTTTACGTCGAACATTTTCGTCGAGACCTTTCTTTAATCCGGTGGCATTCTGCACATTGCAGGTGTTCGCCTTTTCGCCTATTTCTTGGATTTGCATACGAATGCCCTTGCGGGCAGTGTGTTGGTCGGTTAGCGATTGTCTGTCGACGCCGATTCTCTCTTTTCGTAACTAGCTCTAAATGATCTGGACGAACACAAATTGTATTTCTGCATAGATGATCTACTTCAAATCCTACCGGCTTCTTTCCGTGCAAGGATTCCCATAGAACGACGTGCGCATATTTTGTCTTTCCATCCCACCGGAAAAAGGGATATTTATTGTGTGAACAAGAGGCAATCCAATGCCAGCAGTCGTTTGTTTTGTGAACCTTATCCCAGAAACGCTCAAGCGTAATCATCAGTATATTCTACGCTATTTGACAATATGGCAAAAGCGTAAAATTGCAACGATTTTATCCTTGACAAAATCATAAAGATTGTACGAAAATTTGTACTCGGCGTATGATGTAGCCACGCCGCCTGCGAGTAAAAGCAATAGTATCTTAATCATTCTATCTCCTTATACGTGATAGTTATCTTATCGTGTGTTGCTCTGAGTAGTGTCATCAGCCGATCGAACGCGGGCTTCGACCGATACACCTGGTCCGCCCCGCGATCCTCCCCGACCAGCGTACACCCCTCAGTATCCTTTGGAAAGTTCCCCCAGTGGATGCGTATGTCAGTGCGGTTCGGCACGTTCATAACCTCGGGCGTGATCGTCTGGAAGTGCGGGGAGAACGTTAACTCTAAATCGTACGTCCCTGCGGCGATACACGGATGACCAGCATTCACAGGGTTGGTCCGCGCGGGCTCAAGATCGAAGCATTCAAGCTGGTTATCTACCCAAAGCTCACCAACAATACTCTTATCCGTCTCTTTCTTACGCCTCACTTCGATCTTCATTACCCACCGTGACGGAAAGTGTGGATGCCGAACAAGGACGTAACGACCGCCCATGCGCCAATAAGCCGATTCTTCCAAGTATTCAGTTCGTCAATACGATTATCGATCTCATCCATGCGTTCGCCGTGGCGAGTAAGCACCCCCGGCTGACCCTCGTCGGGCCATAACGCAGCTTTGATCCTGGTCGTATCCGCCAGAATTTGATCAAGTTTATCTTCCATGAAGGGCCAGTCTCCAGAGAATTAACAGAGTACTTTCGCAACGATTGTCGGCGACGTTCCGCCCGATGTACCGGATACAACGAAACGGACGAAGTGGTCGCGCAAGTCGACGGCGGTGTAGCTCTTGGTACCGGTAGCGGCGGAGAAATTCAGATTCGTCCCTGCTCCAGCATCGACAAACTCGCTGTCGATGTTATTCATCGCCTTCTGCACAGCGACGTTCGCAGTAGGCGTCCCGCCAGCAAGGGTGACTTCGAACGTTACGTCCCGACCGTTATTCGCGCCGGTGTTCGATTGCAGCTCGCAGGGCATCGAGGTGACGTTCGCTAACGCTTCGCCGACTTCGGGGACAAGTGCTTGGACACGGCCTGTAGCGGCGACGGAGGTGACTGTGCCGGACCCGCTCGTTGTATACTGTATCGTCCCGGCGCCAGTAGTAGCATTCACGCTCACCGCAGTGATCGCCGTCTGCGCACCGGTGACGTTGAAATTTGTGTTATCGCTGAGCACGTTGATCAACTGACCAACCACAGGGACATTGCCCTCGATGACCTGGATTGTCACCGTCGCTGTCGTACCAGTCCTCGCGACGTTCGTAATCGTATAATTCCCGACGGCGGCGCGGTAGTCAAATGTGCCTAGAAGGTAGGTCGGGTGCCCCGGGACGGCTTGGGGTACGGGCTGGTTTATTCCGGTATAAGCGGGCATTTTTGCTCCTGTAACTGTGTGAAAAGGCGCGTGTAAGCTCCTTCGTCTGCATCGGCGGGGGAGATCACTGGGATGACAATTCGCCTATACGACGCCTCTTCTACCTCACTGTCCAATGGAAATATCAACGGGGCCTCCTGTTGGCGGCCCGCCGGGGTGACCCCTTTCGGGCTATTACTTAGGTAAGAAAGGCTATTCTGTCTTCTTTTTGAGCGCTTGGTACGCCCCTGCTGCTCCAGCTCCTGCAGCAGCACCGATAGCGGCTTTTTTTCCGTATTTCATTAGATTTCGAACAGCTCGATTCCGGCTAGCAGCTTGCCCATACTCAGTCATAGCCGCTTCGTGCATCGGGAGTACGCCTGCTTCCGCTGCCTGATTTTCCACAGCTTTATTTAACTGGCCATGGAAATCACCCAGAAGCCGTTTCATATTTGCATTTGGATTCTGCCCCATAAGTTCTTTCGCGGACATCCGACTAGTGTTCGACGCGAATCGACGCGCTTCATCGTATTCAACTGCACCTTTAGCAGGATCGGTCATTCGAGCAATGAATTTCCGCACTACTTGTGGCGGAGGTCCACCGCCCGCTTCAGATTCCCTCAATATTTCTTCTGCCGCCTGCGATAGTTCAGGCGTTACTTTTAATGGAATTCCTTTAGCCGCCTTCTGCACAGTCTGGAATCCCTCTTTGGCATTACGCATACTGGCGAACAGCGGAGAAGCCAACTCAGTAACCGCTGGAAGCGCCGCGTTTAACGCTGTAGCGCCTAGAACATGTCGAGGACTCTCGCCCTCCATTGCAGCTTGAGCGCCTCCAGCGGTACCGTATGCCGCCATTTGAACCGGGATGCTTGCCCCGCCAGTCATAAAAGGTATAGCTGCGTTCGCCCCGGAAGTCATCGCTCGACCGGCATTATGTAACGATGTCTTCATCGGCACGCCGAAGCCCATCGCAGCTTCAGCTTCACCAGGACGTATATTCGCTCCTGCAGTCGTAGCTTGTTTATACGATGTCGCTCCGTACGGAGTCATTGTTTGCCCCGATTGCAACTCAGTAGGAGTCGGTTTAGGGATATTAAGAGAGTTGACTGAGATGGTCGGCGCCTTCGCGCCAGTCACATACTGTCGATACTGCGCCTGCTCAGCCGGATTCGCGCTCGCATAATCCTGATCTTGGTCGGCGAGATATGCGTGTTGCTGCTCAGGAGTCGCGGCGAGGAAATCTTTATCTGTGGAAGGATCGAATCCCATTATTTATTCTTCCAGTCGGCGAAGCTCTTTTTCTCTGCGCCGCTTGTCGCTGCCGGAGCTGCTGGATTATTCTTCGCCCCGCCCGGTGCGGCCTTCGGTAACGCCTGTGTCGTGACTTCATTGATCCCACGGATACTCTCGATCGTTGCATCAGGATTCTTCTGTAGACCACCGATGATCTTTTCGAACGCTTCCATCGCACTTGTCGCTCTGAATCCATGCTGAGCGGGCTGTAACGCTGCGAACGATGCTAGTTCGGATTGCAGCCGAGCTAGAACTGGCTCTGCGATCGGCGTATCGAGACCGTGTTTCTTTACCCAAGCCTCAACGGTTCCTAAATCTTTCTTATTATTCTGAATATCATGTATAAGTGTTTCGCCTGCTGTTTTACTTACGCCGGAAGCGAACAATCGCGAGCCCTGCTGACCGGCCCCGCTGACACCCATATCAACATCATACGCTCTCGTTTTCGGATTCCATCCGTACTGATGAGCGATACCATCCGGACCAACAAGCTCCTTCGTCTGCGTCTCAAGTTTCTCAGGCAGCACTTGGGCATAATTCGGCGCAGGCTGGAATCCTTGGAGACGTTCGTGTGTGTCAGGGCTTGTGTATTCGCCCGAAGCGGGATCAAAGTTAGCCATTGTTGGCTTGCCGTTCACCGTACCGGACACATGCTGTAACTTCTGTTTCGCCTCTGGTTTACCCAACCCTTTCACCGCACCATACGCCTCAGCGTACGTGTACGGTTTCTGCGTCAAAGGATTTATCCTCGGTCCGCCCTCAGGGTTACCGACCATAAGATCATGGATCGCTTGGCTCTCGTCCTTGGGCGTAGCGATATCTGTCTTCTTCTCTTCTAATCCTTGTTTAGCCCCAAGCTCATTTACTCGCGCCTCGTTCACTGCAGGTTTACCGGCTTCAGTTATCGCCTTCTTGCCTGCTAACCCCGCCGCCGCCGACTCACTCTGTTCCTTGATCGCCGCGCCGATCTGCTGCTCGCCCGCTGCCTTCTCGCTTAACAACCTCTCATGCGACCCCGGTATCGCCGCCGCGATACCTGGCGCTAACGCCTCACCCGCAACATTCCCGATCGTCCCGAACGCATGGCCGAGTTTACCGAAGAATCCGGGGTGGGCTGATTCCATCGTCCCCCAGGGGTGCGATAACTCATACTCAGCTTTCGCCTCTTTGATCGCCCCTATCTGCGCTCGCGTATTCTCAAGGTGCCGCGTAAAATCAAGCGGATTCGCGAATTCGTCCGGTGACCGAAGTAACTCTGAGTTCGCTTTCTCTTTCGCCGCGCCGAACTGTCGAAGCTGCTCAGCATGCCTTGCTTGGCCCTCGGGATTATTCACCGGTTTGGGCACATCCGCCATCGTTGCTTGGTGAGCGATCGCAGGGCCTGATCCGGATACCGCTGGGAGTCCAAGCTCGGGCGATGCTTCCGTTCCTCCCGCCGCCGCAACGGGCTTCGGCATCGAAGGATAATGACTGCCTAGTTTATTGATCCCCTGTTCCTGTGGCTGATCGACTTGCGTATCTTCTTGCTCGTTCGCTGCCGCAGCGGCGTCTTCGAGCGATGTTGGCGATGTCATTTGTCTTGGCGCCGCAGTACCTGATACGCCTAATCCGCCCGGATTATCGGCGAGGGTGAGTTTAGCGCCGCCTGTGAAACGCGTCGGTGGCGGCCCTTCGGTGTCCATGCGTGGGGCGATACCGTCAGGATTCGGGAACTGGCGAGCGCCGAGGATAATATCTGGCGCTAGTTTATTGTCGTCGTCAGGGTTGATAGGAGCCATAGTTAGAATGCCTTCTTCGCCGCTGCAGCTCCGCTAAGCAATCCGCCGACTGCATTCAATCCGCCCGTGAGGTTCTGGAACCACCCTGACTTCCCTGCTTCTGTCTGCGCGTTAATATCGCCTGTTTGAATCCCCATAGCTTTGAGCATCGCATCAGTATCGGTGTTGTACAACCCGGCCATTCCAGCGGCGCCAGCTTGATTCAGTTGTTTAGCGCCCATCACGTCCGCCGACGCAACATCCGCCCCAGCTTGGCCCATCGCGGCGTTCCTCATTCTCGCCGCCTCGTCTAGACCGGCGCTGAAGCCAGAGGTATTCCTCGTCCTCGCTGCTTCGCTCCTCGCCTGCCCCGCAGCGGTTGCCGCCGAGCCCGCTAACGGTGCTGCTGAAGCGTTCAGCAACTCTTGCTGCTGCTGAGGGTTGAACCCATGCTGAGCGTTCATTTCGTAGCGATAAAAGGGAGTAAGTGCTGCGCCAGCAGCATTCGCATTCCCCTGTTCCGTAGCCGCTGTCCCCGCAGCTGTCTTCGCCGCCCCACTAGCCGCACCCTGAGCCGCCCGGTCGTAGCACCAGCGGTACTCGCTGACATCATAATTCCCGTCAATAAAACGTTTCGATAAATTAAGCATCTAGCCTCTTGTGATAACAGATCCACCCATCACGGTTCTTGTTCCATCCCATTTCCACGAGCCGTTCCCCGAATCGGTCCATACCGGGGGGAAGATACAATACGGCTTCGTTAACGCCTCGGAGGTACACATCGTGAAGGACGACGCCGTCGAGGGCATTAATTGCTGCGAGTTTATCCGCTGAATCGGCCCAATCGGACGGGTCAAGCCAGAGATACGTTTCGCATTGAATATACGCTCCACCACAGACGCGTACCACGCCTTGATCATCTTCAACGACCTTAGTGACAAGGAAAAGGGGTGTATTAAGATCGGGGAACGAATAATCGATCTCAGTCGCATCGTGAATAGCTTTGACAGCGGAGTAATCCCCCGGTTCGTAATCACGTATTCTCATCCCGAGACTCTGTAAATGCCTGAAAAGGCAGGTTAGGTTAGTTTTCTCTTTGGCCCACCAACGGGTGGGCGAGCAGGTATAGGCCCTAGTCCCTTGCCGCCCTGACCCGGGCGAGCGGTTCCCCCGGATTGGGACGGCAGGAGGTCCGCCGTGGTCGAGCCGGACATGACGATCTTTGTGGGCGCTTTCACCCCGCCGAATACGGTTGGGCGCCCGGGCACGGAGCCGGGGTATTGGGGAGTTACGCGTAAGTAATATCCCTGTGGCGAATTCGCCGAGCTATTCGTCGGTAACGTACTGAACACGGTACGCGATGAGCCCGAGTCGATCGGGTGGGGGTTCGGGAACCCGGGGTCCGTGTCGATCTCGGTGATATATTGTATCCCTCGGGTTAACGGGGCGTTGTGTGTGTGAACAGCGTGAAGGAATTCCCCAGGAGCGGTCAGTGTGTTCGTCGACGCATTGTACGTTCCGCTCACTGATGTAGAGTCGACAGGATTCGGCGCCTCAAGCTCGCCCATACTCCCGGCGGACACATTCTTCGCTAACTGATTGATCCCGGCGATAACACGGGATAGCAACGACCCGACGAGCGGGGACGATTGCCTGAGGATCTCAAGCTCGCGGCCACCGTCAAGGCGATTACCTTGTGAAATGTTATCCTCCTATCCTTTAATAACGAATTTCTTATTTAACCGTGTAATATTATCTCTTACTCGCATGCACGAATCGTTTCGGTCGATCATACACGCCATTCGCCGCGTCAAGATGATACTGTTCTCCGAATTGATCCGCCGCTTCAGGGTTAGCAAACTTACCCATATGTTGACCAGTCATAAGATAATGCTGCCATGCGACGTCGGATGGATGCATTTGTCCGTTATATATCCTTGGATAAAGTACTTCCATGTTCCCTTGCGGACGGCTCTCAGAGTAAACTGTTCCATACGATCCCGGTTCGCCTTGACGAGAACTGTTGTAATTTGACATATCTTTCCCGCCGACGGGGACTTCGGGGCGACCGTATAATTGTATATTCGCAGGGACAGTTGGTCCACCGGCACTAGGTGGACGAGATTGTGCTGATGAGCCATACTCGCCAAGCTCAAGGGAATCGAGCATATTTGCTCGGTCAATGCGATCCAGAAAATTTTGTTTATCGTTTGGCATATTATCCGCTGTTAGGATTCGTTGTAGCGTACTGATCAATAGCGCCGACGAGAATGAGCTTGCTCAACTGGAACGCCGCGCCGACAGCATTAGTGCTAAACCCGACATACACACGGTTCCCAGAGATCGCTAATGGTCTAATCAAATCATCAATCGGATTCGCCTGTAACGCTACCCCCGGCAATGTGTACGAATACTGATTAAATGTGTTCGTGTTCGTAAGTATATAATTCGGTAACACGGACACCGTCATTGTCCCTGAGCCATAAGCGAGGAATTGCATCTCGCTGAACGACTTACGATGGAAGCCGAGGAGTGGATTCTGGGACGCCTTCGCGCTGTTCACGAAGCCGTAGGTATAATAAGTACTATTGATCGCGACGCCGTCGTCGGATAACTGCGCCGCGCTAAGCTTATATATCTTATCACTGCTCCCGCCGCCGCAGATCACCTGTGTCTGTGTCAGCTGATCCCCCTGCTGGATCATCGCGGAGTACGGGGAGGCAATCTGCCATATACTGAACTTGAGCCGCATATCGACGCACGCTAACGTCCCGAACATCGTCGTATGCATCGCGCGGCCATCTACTAACTCCTGGAAATCATTCAACCCCTGCCAGTTCCACATGAGGATGACGTTCGGAGTGGTGGGGTTAGTATTCGTGGGCGCTAAGGGTAACCATTTGTTCGGCGTAGGTAACGGCACGCCTACTGTGATACGCCTATTAGGCAGATCGTTCCGAACCCAAATTGTCTTCCCTGCAGACCAATTTATCGCTTCCCAGATTTCTTTCTGCTGGAAGTCGAGTCGGACTGGCTGTCCTCCGTTGAACCCGAACAATCCGTTACGACAGGCAGTAAGTATCCATTCTTCACCGTAATCATACGCGTGGATCCCGCAGGTGCCAACTCTATTTGAAACTTCATGCACTGACCATCCACCATTCGGGCCTGAAGGCTCTGTCCCCGGGATGTCCTGAGTGCTTTGCATCGACGCCGACTGCAGAAAATATAGCTGATCATGGAGTTCGACCGCACCATAGCAGGGTTGTGTATTATGCTCGGCCAATCCGATGTTTCCGGTAACAGCGTCGAAGGCTTCGAAGTTGTCGACATAAGAGACTCGTACGTTCGTAGTTAACACTGGCTGCGCCGTCGGGTACACTTCAATTCTATCAACTTTCACGTCCGCACCATAGGCTATATTTTTGGCCCAGACGCGGAGGATTAGTCCGGTGGGGACGCCGGTTGTAAAGGGGGTGGTGAGGAGAGTGCCAGAATATATCCCCGACGTTGTGGACATTGAGGAGAATGGGAGGGCGAACGTGCCGTAGGTGATACCGTATCCGCTCAGCACGCCTGAGCCAGACACTAACCCACTATTACTATTCGTAAGATCGACGATCAGCGTGCCGTTCGTGTTCCCACTTGGGATCGTCGCCGTGACGCGGACGGAATATAGTGTGTTCGGTAGAATGATCGGAACGTTGTACGCGTCCTGGTACGCATTCTGGTAGATCATCCCGAGCGTACTCTGCGTCATACCCGTGATGTTATCGATATATAATGCGTCGCCGAAGACGTCCGAGACTACTAGCTCGGCACCAAGGAACGCTGGCGTCGCTATCCCCGAATCACTCGTCGAGCCTACGTTCGCATGCGTGAACGAAGCTTCGAAGTTCGTTCCGCTCAGACCTGTTGCTAGCACTGTGAGGGTAGTGTTAAGGTATGTCCCGGTACTGAGCCCCGACACACCCACCACCTGCCCCGCGACGAACGTATTCACCGCCGTGAACGTCACCACATTATTCGTGATACTGAACGCAGTGATCGTCGCAGGCGTACCAATGACACTATTCGACGTCGGGTCGAGCCCCCAGCCTAACGGGACGTTCGGTCCATTAGGATTAGGTATATACCCACCGTCGAATGACATATTAGTGAAATTCAGTACCTTATTCTGCTCAAGCCCGTAGAACATTCTTCCAGCGTACGCAATGTTCCATGCGGACGACCCTAGCTCAATCTGGTTGAACAGATTGTTCCCTTGGACATCGATCTCCTCGCCGGACGTAAGGAT